>PPYE01584788.1_pt1 | contig 62047 bp, 61 predicted proteins | sample 1559881 | NCBI WGS metagenome assembly PPYE01 (sample SAMN08240022, study PRJNA423297) | Human gut metagenome, whole genome shotgun sequencing project. | reverse complement strand
GTCTCCATATACAGTTGTTTTGTGTGGCAACTTAACAATACCGTATTGCGGAAGATTTTTCCACTGCTTTTTTAGACAAAGTAACACTGCGCCACAGCCAGAGCAGGCCATCGCGCAGCGATTTTGTTCAATTGGAAGTTGTAAGGAGAAAGCATGTTAAGATTATTCAAGATTACCTGTATTTCAGCAATATGTTTTATAATGTTATCGGGGTGTTCATCCAGGCAAGAAAAAGTGGAGCGGATAGAAACAAATCAATTAGAACAATCAAAAACAAATGAGAAAACAGAAGAAAAAGTGAGCGAGAGTAATGAGGAAGAAATAATTGATTTAAGTGATGACTTTAATGGTATTAATGGCTGTGCGGTTTTATACAGTCCGTCAGAAAATAAGCATTCTCTGTACAATAAAGATATGGCAGAACAAGAAGTATCCCCATATTCAACTTTTAAAATTATTTCTACATTAATAGGACTACACAACGATATTATTAAAGATGAAACTTCCACCATGAACTATAATGGAACTCAATATCCAAATCCGGAATGGAACGAGAATTTGACTTTGCAAAAAGCATTTCAAACGTCTTGTATATGGTACTTTCATCAGATTATAAATAGTGTAGGGGAAGAGAAAGTCAAGAAAGAACTAAGTGAGTTGGAATATGGTAATTGTGATGTTTCAGCATGGGAAGGAAGTATGATAAATCCATACAAAGAATTAAACGGGTTTTGGCTAGGTTCATCTTTAAAAATATCGCCATATGAACAGGTAGATGTTTTATCAAAAATATTTGAAGGTGAAAGTTTTTATGACAGCGATAATGTCGAAATATTAAAGAAAATTATGCTAATTGAAGATGACAAAGAGAAAAAAGTATATGGAAAAACAGGTTCTGGTACAAATGGAGAAGCATGGTTTATAGGCTTTACTGAAAAGGGACAACAAAGAGAATATTTTGCTATATATCTCGATGATAGCTTGCAAAAAGGACAGGTTTCAAATAGTCTTGCTAAAGAAATTGTTCTAAAAATAATGGAGTAAAGATATTTTAAATTTAGAGGAAAGAGGAGTATAAATGGACGCAATAGGTTCCTCAACAAAGTTAATGTGGTTTTTTGTTTTTGACTGTGTTTATTTTATTGGGTGATATTAATAATTTGGTGGCGAGATGCGTCACATCCAGCGGACAGAAGCAGCGCCGGATCATTAAGGGCCGTGAAAATGAAATGACGGACAACGAGATCGAAGCCCGTATGAAGGAACTCTCCTACCTGAAGATCCATCCGAGAGAGCAGGAGGAGAACCGTCTGCTGCTTCTGAAAGGGGAACGGCTTTATGAGGAAACTGTGGGTGAGAACCGGCGGCGGATGGAATATGAGCTGCAGAAATTTGAAATGGTGTTAAATACCAGAGACCGGGGTAAAATAGAAGAAGCGGCGAAACATTTTTCGCAGGTAATGGAAGAAGTAGAAGAAGATAATCTATAAACCCGGAGGTATGAAAATGGGACAGAAACTATATGCGAACGGAATCATCCTGACCATGGAAAAACAGTTGTACGCGGAGGCGGTACTTGTAAAGGACGGCAGGATAGCGGCAGTGGGAAGAAAAGCGGCTGTGGAGGCGTGTGCCGGCGCGGACACAGAACGGGTGGATCTGGAGGGGCGGATCATGATGCCCGCCTTTCTGGATGCCCACAGCCATTTTATGGCCTGCGCCAACGGAGAACTGCAAATTTCCCTGGATGGTGCCAAAAGTTTCCGGGAAATTGCAGAACGGGTGCGGGAATATATTGCCGGCAGACATGTGGAGAAGGGGAAGTGGCTGACGGGAAAGGGATATGACCACAATTTTCTGGAGGAGAGATCCCATCCTGACAGACACCTTCTGGATGAGGCGGCCCCGGACAATCCCCTGGTGATCACCCACCAGTCCGGCCATATGGGGGTCTTTAACACAGAAGCACTTCTGCATCTCGGCATTTCCATGGATGGATCCGGGGCGGTACGGGAAATACCGGGAGGAAAGATCGCGGTGCGGGACCATATACCCACTGGATATATGGAGGAGAACGCCTTTGTGGAGTTTCAGAAAAAGATTCCGCTTCCCTCACCGGAAGAATTTATGGATGCTGTGGAAAAGGCACAAAAGAGATACGCCTCCCACGGGATCACCCTGATCCAGGAGGGACTGGTGGTGGATGAGATGCTTCCTCTCTATCAGAAAATCGTGGAGTCAGGAATCCTGAAGCTGGACGTGGCGGGGTATCTGGACATGAAAGGTGCCGGGAAATTTTTGGAAGCTATGGGGAAACACAGAGAGGGATTCTTCCGGCATTTTAAAATAGGGGGATATAAAATCTTTTTGGACGGCTCGCCTCAGGGCAGAACCGCCTGGCTTAGAATGCCCTATACGTCAGGGCCGGAAAAAGAGGGATACCGGGGATATCCGGTACACACAGATGAGGAGGTGTGCGCCTTTGTGCGCCGTGCCCTGGAGGAACACATGCAGATGCTGGCCCACTGCAACGGGGACGCTGCCTGCAGACAGTATATCCGTGCTTTCGAGAACGCTGTTTCCACGGAAGAAAAGACGCTTCCTGCGGATATCCGTCCGGTTATGATACATGCGCAGCTCCTCGGACTTGACCAGATACCAAATGTGAAGGCCATGGGAATGATTCCCTCCTTCTTTGCCGGACATGTGTACCACTGGGGAGATATCCACGCAGATAATTTGGGCATGGAGCGGGCTTCCCATATAAGTCCGGCGGCTTCCGCCGAAAAAGAGGGCATTGCCTATACCTTCCACCAGGACGCCCCTGTCATTGAACCGGATATGCTGGAGACCGTATGGTGCGCTGTAAACCGATGCACAAAGAACGGAAAAGTACTGGGCAGCAAAGAGCGCATCTCTGTGACAGATGCGCTGAAAGCAGTCACCGTGAACACGGCATACCAGTATTTTGAAGAGCGGGAGAGGGGCAGCATCGCTCCGGGAAAGAGGGCGGACTTTGTGATTCTGTCAGAAAACCCGCTGGAAAAGGATAAAATGCAGATCCGGGATATCCGGGTGCTGGCAACGATAAAAGACGGTGATGTCATTTACCGAAGGGACACCCTCTGACTCTTTTTAGTCTTCCACCAGCCGGATGCCTGTAATATCCGGTTCTATGATCAGGGAATAGTTGGTATAATACACCACAAAGCCGGGCTTGGAGCCGTTTGGCTTTTTCACGTGTTTTTTCTGGATATAGTCGATCTCCACTTTGGGGGCAGTGCGTCCGCTGGAATAATATCCGGCCAGACGGCCTGCCTCCTCAAAGGTACGGTCAGGCAGCTCTTCATTGTTGGATTTTACCACCACATGGGAACCTGCCATTTTCTTGGCGTGGAACCACCAGTCACCTCCTGTGGCGAATTTAAAGGTGAGTTCTTCGTTCTGGTAATTATTTTTTCCCACATAAATGTGATAGCCGTCGCTGGATATATAATGCAGGGGTTTTGATTTGGCCTGCATTTTCTTTTTGCCGCCGGTATAGTGCTTTTTGATATACCCGTATTCTGTCAGCTCTTCCTTGATCTGGGACAGGTCGCTTTCCTGCTGGGCAATGTCCAGGGCAGCCTGAATGGATTCCAGGTGGCGTATCTCACTTTCTGTGTCCGCTAACTGTTCCTCCAAAGCCTGTGCGGTACGTTTCAGCTTATTGTACCTGTCAAAGTATTTCTTGGAGTTTTCCTGAGGGGTCATGGTGGGGTCAAGGGGAATGGTGATCTCCTCATTGGTATAATAATTCAGTGCCCGGAAGGATTTGCAGCCCTCCTCCAGGTTATAGCCGTACGTGTTGATCAGCTCCCCATAGACTTTGTATTTGTCCATTTTTTTCGTGTCCTGCATCTGTTTTGTCTGCAGGTCGAATTTTTTCCAGTTGCGGTCCAGGGCGGTCTGGACAATTTTCCGCAGGTCCGCGGATTTCTGACGCATACGGGTAATGATATTTTTCTGGGCATAATACTGCTCCAGGACCTGGGAGATGGAATCGTATTCCCTGACTGTATAATCCGTATACTGGGTGAGGGGAACAGCTCCGAATTCCACCGGTTCCCCGGAGAGGCTGTACACAATATTGGGAGTAAAGCGCCCCTCTTTTACATCCTCCATAAAGCGTGAAAACGCCTGGAAGACCCGTTCCTTCTCCTGCCCGGAAAGCCCGTCTGCAGGGTCACTTCCGTGTACGCTGGCCCTGGCGCAGATCTCCTCCGCGGCTGCGGGGCTTAACCCTGTAAGGGAGGTATAGATGGCCTTGGCTATATTGGAAGGCTTTCCGTATACCGTCTCGTAAAATTCTTCCTCTGTGACAGCAAGGGGATTCTTCTTGTCCTGAGTCTGCGGAATAAAATAATCTCTTCCCGGAAGAACCTCCCTGACAGAGCTCATATTCAGGGATACATGCTTGATGCTGTCCAGGATCATGCGCTCCTCATTGAGGAAAATAATATTGCTGTGTTTGCCCATGATCTCCACCACCAGGGTTTTAAAGCACAGATCTCCAAGTTCATTTAAATGTTCTATTCGGATCTCAATGACACGCTCCAGCCCCGGCTGGGTCACTGCCGTGATCTTGCCGCTTCCCACATGCTTGCGCAGCAGCATACAGAAATTCGGCGCTGTGAGAGGGCTTACTTTGTTCTTGTCCGTAAAATAGATCAGAGGCAGGGAGGCGCTGGCTGATATGAGCAGCCGGTACTGTGTCCTGTTATTTTTTATAGTGAGGATAAGCTCATCCGCCTCGGGCTGCGCGATCTTGTTTATTTTGCCGCCCACAATCGTTTCCTTTAATTCTTTTACTATATTTGCAATGGTAATTCCGTCAAATGCCATATGAATTCTCCTTCCGATTCCGCTATCACGATTATATACGAAATGGAAACACAAAGCAAATGAAAAAAAGATTTGACTGGAAATTGTGATTGATTTATAATAACCATGTATGTTTATGTCACTATCCGCAAAGCAGCCATATACAGCTTTGCGGACAGTAACAGATTTATGCTATGTGCAAATAAGAACAGCAGAAAAGAGAATGACATGATCAAGAGCATGACAGGCTTTGGAAGAGCCGAGGTGATTGACGAAGAAAGAAAAGTTACGGTTGAAATGAAATCCGTAAATCACCGCTATCTGGATATCAATATGCGCATGCCCAAGAAGCTGAGCAGTTTCGAGGCTTCCATACGTGCCGTATTGAAAGAATATCTCCAGCGCGGCAAGGTGGACCTCTTCATCGCCTATGAGGACTACACCCAGTCCCGTGTTTCCGTAAAATACAACAGGGAAATTGCAGGACAATATTTAGAATACTTTCAGCAGATGAGTGAAGAATTTCATCTGGAAAATGACATAAGAACGTCCAGGCTTCTTAGCTGCCCGGAGGTGTTCACCATGGAAGAACAGACGGTGGATGAAAAAGAACTGTGGAGTTCCCTGGAGGAAGTTCTGCGGGAGGCTGCCCGCCGGTTTGTGGATACCAGGATCAAAGAGGGCGGACATCTGAAGAATGACATTCTGGAAAAGCTGGACGGCATGTACAGCAAGGTAGAGCAGGTGGAGGCGCGTTCTCCTGAGATTCTCCGTGAATACAGGGAAAAGCTGGAGAATAAGGTGGCAGAACTTCTGCAGGATGCACAGATAGAAGAGAGCCGCATTGCGGCGGAAGTGATCCTCTTTGCGGATAAGATCTGTACGGACGAGGAAACCGTGCGCTTAAAGAGCCATATCTCCCATATGAAGGATGTACTGGAGCAGGAGGACGGCATCGGCAGGAAGCTTGATTTTATTGCCCAGGAGATGAACCGTGAGGCAAATACCATTTTATCCAAGGCCAATGACCTGGAGACTTCCAATCTTGCCATTGACTTAAAGACAGAGATAGAGAAAATCCGGGAACAGATTCAGAATATTGAATAAAGGCAGGAGGAATATGTCTAAATTAATCAATATCGGTTTCGGCAATGTAGTGAACACAGACAAAGTGGTGGCAGTTGTAAGCCCGGACGCGGCGCCCATCAAGCGCATGGTGCAGTCAGCAAAAGAATCCGGCAAATCCATTGACGCCACTCAGGGCCGCAAGACAAAGGCAGTGATCATCACCAACAGTGAGATGCTGATCCTCTCAGCCCTGCAGCCGGAAACCATTGCAAAACGTTTCGGTACATTTTACGAAAATGATCTAAAAGGGGAACAGGATGGATAACAGAGGAATTTTAACCGTGGTCTCCGGATTTTCCGGCGCGGGTAAAGGGACGCTTATGAAACGGCTTCTGGAGAAGTATGATACGTACTCCCTTTCTATTTCCGCGACCACCAGGGCACCGCGGAAGGGCGAGGAGCATGGAAGAGAATATTTCTTCCATTCAAAAGAAGAGTTTGAGGAGCTGATTTCCCAGGATGCATTGATTGAATATGCCCAGTATGTGGAAAACTATTACGGTACGCCAAAGGCATACGTGGAAAAGCAGCTTACCGCAGGCAGGGATGTGATCCTGGAAATTGAGATACAGGGGGCACTCAAGGTGAAAGAAAAGATGCCGGATACCCTGCTGATGTTTGTCACACCGCCTTCTGCCATGGAGCTGAAGCGGCGGCTGACAGACAGGGGAACCGAAACACCTGAGGTCATAGAGTCCAGGCTTCGCAGGGCATTCGAGGAAGCCAAGGGAATGCCGCTCTATGATTATTTGCTCATCAATGACGATCTGGAAGAATGCGTTGACAGGATGCACAGCATTATTCAAAGCCAGCACAACACTGTGAAAAACAGTGCGCCTTTTATAGAAAAAATAACCAGTGAAGTAGCAGTATTTGCGAAAGGAGAATGAGATATGATACATCCGTCTTACACAGAATTAATGGACGCAATCAACGAGGAGGGCAATATTGAGGACGAACCGTTAGTCACCAGCCGTTACTCTGTTGTACTGGCTACCAGCAAGAGAGCCAGACAGCTTATTGCAGGCCGTGAGGCCATGGTTCACTCATCAGGCAAAAAACCTCTGTCCACAGCAGTGGAAGAGATTTATCAGGGTAAGGTAAAAATCCTGCCGGATGACTTCCAGGAGGAAGAGGAGACAACAGAGAACTAAATTTACAGGGACTGCCGCCAGATGCGGGCAGTCCTTTCTACCATTACTGACAAGGAGTATGCATGAGGAAAGTTTTATTTATATCTCTCGGATGTGACAAGAACCTGGCGGATTCTGAGGAGATGCTGGGCATGCTTGTGGAGCATGGGTATACCATCGTAAACGATGAGACAGAGGCTGATGTGGCTGTTGTCAACACCTGTGCCTTCATCCATGATGCCAAGGAGGAGAGCATTTCCAATATTCTGGAAATGGCAAAGTATAAGGAGACAGGTTCCCTCAGGGTCCTGCTGGTGACCGGCTGTCTGGCGCAGCGGTACAAGGAGGAAATTATAGAGGAGATCCCGGAAGTAGATGCTGTCCTGGGGACTACAAGCTTTGATGACATCATAGAGGCCCTTGACAAGGCATTTGAAGGGGAGCGGTATCTGGAGTTCAAGGATACCTCCTATCTGCCGGATGTGGAGACAAAGAGGATGATCACCACCGGCGGCTATTATGAATACCTGAAGATCGCAGAGGGATGTGACAAGCACTGCACCTACTGTATTATCCCGAAGCTCAGAGGCAGATACCGCAGTGTTCCCATGGAAAAGCTCATAAAGCAGGCAGAATACATGGCAGAGCAGGGCGTGAAGGAACTGATCATAGTGGCGCAGGAGACCACCATATACGGCTGTGACCTGTACGGGGAGAAAACCCTGCATAAGCTTTTAAAGAAGCTGTGCCGCATCCCCGGCATTGCATGGATCCGCGTGCTCTACTGTTATCCCGAGGAGATCTATCCGGAACTGATCCGGGTGATGAAGGAGGAGCCGAAGATCTGTCATTATCTGGACCTACCTATACAGCACTGCAATGACAGAATCCTGAAGCGTATGGGCAGACGTACCACCAGGCAGGAACTTGTGGACATCATCACAGCTCTCAGAAGAGAGATTCCCGATATTGTGCTTCGGACAACTCTGATCACCGGATTTCCGGGGGAGACACAAGAGGAGCATGAGGAGCTGATGGACTTTATTGATGAGATGGAGTTTGACAGGCTTGGCGTCTTTACCTATTCGCCTGAGGAGGATACCCCTGCGGCCATTATGCCGGACCAGATCGATGAGGAAGTCAAGAAGGACCGTCAGGCAGAGCTTATGGAGCTTCAGCAGGAGATTTCCCTGGACAAGGGACAGGAGAAGATCCACTCTGAAGTTGAGGTTATGATCGAAGGGAAAGTGGCAGATGAAAATGCCTATGTGGGCCGCACATACGGAGATGCACCGGGTGTGGACGGATATATTTTCGTCAATACGGATACGGAGCTTATCTCAGGAGATTTGTGCAAGGTGCATGTGACCGGCGCTCTGGAATATGATTTGATAGGAGAGTTAAAAGATGAATACACCGAATAAACTGACGATCGCTAGAGTTGTTATGATTCCGTTCTTTGTAGCTTTTTTAATGTATGATATTGCGGGAAGTGCCGGAAAGTGGATCGCGCTGGCCATCTTTATCATTGCCAGCCTGACAGATACGCTGGACGGCTATCTGGCCAGGAGAGATAATCTGGTGACCAACTTCGGCAAGTTCATGGACCCGCTGGCGGACAAGCTTCTGGTCTGCTCCGCGCTGATCTGCTTTACCGGCCTGGGTGAGCTGCCGGCCTGGATCACCATTGTGATCATAGCCCGTGAGTTTATCATCAGCGGTTTCCGTCTGGTAGCTGCGGACAACGGCATCGTGATCGCTGCCAGCTACTGGGGCAAATTCAAGACCGTATCACAGATGATCATGATCATTCTTATGATCATGGATATCCAGAATCAGGCATTCCAGATCCTGATCCAGATTTTGGTGGTGATTGCCGTTGCACTTACCCTGATCTCTCTTGTGGATTACATCTTGAAGAATAAAAGTGTTTTAAGCATGCAGGATTAAAGGAAGAAAATATGGCTATGCTGCCTGGGAAGGAGAGAAACTTATGACAGCGGAATTGATATGTGTGGGAACAGAGTTGCTTCTGGGCAATATTGTGAATACGAATGGGGCCTACCTGGCGAAAAAATGCGCCGCCCTTGGGCTTTCCATGTATCATCAGAGTATTGTGGGGGACAATGACAAACGTCTGGAGGAGACTATCCGGACAGCGACGGACCGGTCTGACGTGGTGATCCTCTGCGGAGGCCTTGGCCCCACGAAGGATGACCTGACAAAAGAAGTGGCCGCTAAGGTTATGGGAAAAAAGCTGAAAGAGGATAAGCATTCCAGAGAGCGTATCCAGGCTTATATGGATAACTATGTAAAGAGCCATCCGGGTACCAGGATCACGGAGAATAACTGGAAACAGGCGCTTCTGCCGGAAGGTGCCGCTGCTGTGGACAATGAAAACGGAACTGCCCCGGGAATCATAATGGAGGAAAAGGGAACGGTGCTGATTCTGCTGCCCGGCCCGCCAAACGAGCTGATTCCCATGTTTGAAGAAAAGATATACCCCTATCTCAGGAAAAAGCAGCCGGAGGTCATTGCCTCTGAGATGGTAAAGGTGTGCGGCTTAGGTGAGAGCCAGGTGGAGACAGATATTGAAGATCTCATTGAAAAACAATCTAACCCCACCATTGCCACATATGCCAAGACAGGGGAAGTGCATCTGCGTGTGACAGCAAAGGCTGAAAATGAAAAGGCTGCCAGGAAGCTGATCAAGCCTGTTGTCCGTGAGCTGAAGGTGCGTTTCGGTGCCAATATCTACACTACGGATGAGGATAAATCCCTGGAAAGCGCAGTTGTGGATCTGCTCAGAAACCAGGATATCTCCCTGACTACGGTAGAGTCCTGTACAGGCGGTGCGCTGTCTGCCAGGATCGTGGACGTTCCGGGTGCTTCCGATGTGTTAAAACAGGGATTCGTCACATATACCAACCGTGCCAAGAGAAAATACGTTATGGTTAAGAAAAGCACTTTAAAAGAATACGGTGCCGTCAGTGAGAAGTGCGCAAAGGAAATGGCAAAAGGCGGATGCTTTGTGACCGGATCCGATGCGGCAGTCTCCATCACCGGATTCGCAGGACCGGACGGCGGTACCGAGCAGGCGCCGGTAGGTACCGTGTTTATCGGGTGCTGCTTAAAAGGAAAGACAGTGGTGCGGGAATTCCAATTCGGCGGAGACCGCAGCAAAATTAGGGAACAGGCAGCAACTTATGCCCTGATCCTTCTAAGAGAATGTATTCTGGAAAATTTTGAGCGCCGCAATGATGAAAGCAGTAAATGATCTCCATACAGACAGCCGCCCGGTATCAGGCACCGGGCGGCTGTCATAGTCTAATGCATGTAACTGTTTGGTATCCCCATAGTTACTAATGCATCATTTTGATGATCTGCATCATACGGTTGATGCGGGCTACCTCTTCCGGCGGTTTTCCCATTTTCAATACCTCGATTATGGTGTCCATCTCCTGACGCGAAAAATCAAGTCCCCCGGATTGACTTTTGTTCTGAGAGACTGCCGACATGAGAAAGGGCAGCAGTTCGTTCATTCCCTTCTGGCTTCCCTGATTTGCTATGTTGTTGAGCATTTTCAGCTTCTCAGGGTCCATGCCTTTCAGATTGGGATTGTTCATCCAGTTGTCCTGAAAATTCCCCTGCTGCTGAAAATTCCCCTGTTGCTGAGGATTTCCCTGCTGCTGTGTATTCTGCTGGTACTGTCCGTAAGTCTGCTGCGGTCCGGACTGGTACTGCCGGGAATTGCTGCGAGGGTCAGACTGATATGCCTGGGAATTAACCCCTGGCCCGCCCCCCTGTGCATTTCCCTGGAAAGGCTGGGAACCGTTCTGGAAGGCGGGATTGCCCTGCTGAGGACCGTTTTGGAAGGCGGGATTGCCCTGCTGAGGGCCATTTTGTGAGGGCTGCCCGCCCTGCTGAGGGCCATTTTGTGAGGGCTGCCCGCCCTGCTGGGAGCCTGGCTGTGGACCTGCGTGATAGGGCTGCTGATTTCCGATGGGGAATCTGAGGCCGCCCGGACGGTAGCCTCCCTGGCCCGGGCCGTTCTGACGGGAGTTTGATGGCTGTTCTTGTTTCCGGCTTTCCGCCTGTGTCTGCGGCGGCTCGTCTGCCGACGGCTTTCCGGCAGGATTTCTGAGATTCTGCCTGTAATTCTGATTATTCATATTTACCTCCATTTTTACTGTTTCGGCACATCCTGGGACAGCTCAAAAAGCTGCAGCATGGCCATGGTATTAATGAGCGAGTCAATTCTTTCCTTCGCAGGTCCGCGGCATACCTTGCTGCAGGCTGTGAGCATTTCAAGAGGGTCTGCCGTAAACTGCTCCTGGGCATGCATCTGCATATCCGCCTGCGGCTGCGAGAAGAGACGTATGGTATTGGATAACTCCAGAAATTTGGCGTATACTGATATGAGCCTTTGGCCCTGGGCCGGAAGATAAGGCATGGCCGCTTTCAGAATTTCCACCTGATCCTCCGCTATCATTTCGTCCAGAATATTATGTTCTTCCATTCTAGCTCCTTCCAAAACTTCCGCTTTCTAAAACTTATGTTTCCTCTATACAGGATATGACGAAAAAACAGTTCTGCCATAGTATAATAGGGAAAGGGGTGTATACACATGGAACAGCATGAAATCAGACTGGTAGAGGAAGACAACACAATTTATGAAATAGATATGGACTGCATCAGGAAAAAACAACTGGCGGCAAAGAGAGCCATGGAATCAAATGAGAAGAGAAGACTTGATTTTGAAAAGAACAGGGCAAAAGAAACATGACAAAGTAAAAAGCCGGGGCTCATCACCCCGGCTCTTTTCGATGAGGCTGCTGTTCCGGGACTGCCCTGCAGTCACAGGACAATATCCGCGGAACAGAGAAAAGTCAAACTTTTACCAAAGCCTCTCATCTGTTTTTGCTTTGTTATTGATTAGCAGAAACCGTGTCCGCCGCATCTGCACAGGAGCAGCAGGATAATGATAATACAGCTGCAGTCGCCGCCGAAGCCGCCGCATCCGCAATCATTTCCACATCCGCTGCCGCTGTTTCCGTTTCCACAGCAGCAAAGCAGAAGAAGAATCCAGATGATACAGCTGCAGTCGCTGCCGAATCCACGGGAAACTCCACATCCTCCTCCACAGTTATCATCGCATCCGCAACCACAGTTTGTAGCAACTAAATCACTCATTTTGTATCCTCCAAAGAATTTTGATTACACTTACATGATATGTGCCGGGGAGGAATTGGTGCAGGTTTGCGGAAAAGATTTTTAAATATTCGTGAAAACAGAGAAGATACGGTACACATCCAACGCCCCATATCCCCATTCCCGGTTGGGGTAAAGCTGTACCTGGGTCCTTCTGGCGCCGCGGATAAATAGGGCTTTCAGCTCTGCATTGTTAAATATCTTGGGCGGATTTTTTTTCGCCCCCCACTCGATCACAAGAGCACAGGCTCCGGCAGTAATGGCCGCCGCCACAGAGGAGCCGGTCATGGTTGTGAAACGTCCTCCGGGCGCCGGGCCGAACACATTGACTCCCGGTGCTGCGATATCCGGCTTTATGAGACCTGTACGTGTAAATCCTCTGCTGGAGTTGGCGAACAGGCTGTTATTGTATGCGTTGAAAGTAGAAGTGGTCAGGGACACCTCCGCCGCCGAGGGCGCAGTGATGGTGGTGTTGGGGTCCGGTCTTAGAAAGGTTACATCAGGCGCCATAAACCCGTCGACCGGAAGCCAGATATGGAAGTTTCCCGCATTGTTGCTGCTGGAATACACATTGATCTTCCATGCGCCCGGCGTGGGATTGGAAAAGCGGAAGAAAATGAGCTGGTCACCGGATATGGTCTGAATCAGTTCCGAGGCAATAAAAATCTCTGTATCTTCCAATACAAACTGTATGGTATCCGAATAATTGATTCGGGTGGGCAGCCGCTGTATGACCTCACCCAAAGGGGATTCAAAACCAACCGAATAGATTTCAGGGGGCGCGCCCCATAATTCCGCGGTAAATCCCCTTGTATTTTCCGGCACCAGGATCTCTACTGCCGTGCTGGTGTTTGGCGCAGGTGCTTCTGCAAAGAAATGATGGGCCCTGCCCGCTTCATTTCCGGCTGCGGCAACGGAATACACGCCCCAGTAATTGGTAGATACGGTCAGGGACACTGCCAGAGCAGATTGTCCTGAATGTGCCCCCTGATTGGAGCCAAGGCCAATGCAGATGACCAGGGGTGCCTGCAGCTCACGGGCAAGGAGCAGAAGATAGCGGATCCCCATCATGATATCGGATTCCTGATAAACAGGATTGCTGCTGGTGTGGTAGAAAAGCTCTTTTAAGTAATTTTTCGCCTCTTTCAGTTTTACGACTGCCAGCATACTGGAAGGGGCAGCCCCGATGAAGTCATTGTCCGGCAGGCTGCTTCCCGCGGCGGTGCCTGCCAGAAAAGTCCCGTGGCCGATGGTATCCTGTGAGGGGATAAGCTCCAGGGGATTTTCTGACGCCAGTGCATTCTCCAGGTCCTCATGAGTGTATCCTGTCCCGTACTGCATGTCAAAGGGCGGCGTGCCGCTCTGGATCGTCTGGTCCCACAGCCCATAGATGCGGCTGCCCCCGTCTGACCGTCTGAATGCGGGATGTGTGTAATCAATTCCCGTATCAATGAAGCCGATCAGGATACCGCGTCCCTTCAGATTCAGCGCCGGCTGGTTCTGGACCGCAGTGATTCCCGAAACTTCCAGACTGACCGTGTCCAGAAGGGAGTATAGATTGGGAATGGTATTATAGAAGAGACCGTTGGCAAAATAATCCCTGATATCAGAGGAAGGGAGGCGCCCGTGTATCATTCCATAATAATTGTTGAAAAGCTGGGCCCCAAATTCCCGGTAGTCTTCCAGAAACTGCGGATATATGGGGAGGATATAGTCGGCATAATCCTCAGACAAGATCATTTCTTTGATTGTAGGCATATAAAATTTCCATACTGTCTGTTTTTAATAAGTCTATGAGGAAACCCTCTAAAATATTGGCAGTAAAGCCGTTTTCTGAATACCATAAAGAAGAACTCATATACGGAGCTTTGGGAAATGATGCAGAAATGGCTTACCGGAAAAAATATAGGTGTCGCCATCCTGGACACCGGAATTTATCCTCATATAGATTTTGACTGCCGAATCCGTGCTTTTCTTGATATGGTACACGGAAGAACCCTCCCTTATGATGACAATGGACACGGCACGCATGTGGCCGGAATCCTGGCCGGCAGCGGAGCTGCCCTGAACAGAAAATACAAAGGCGTGGCACCGGGCTGCGATATCATTGCAGTGAAGGTGCTGGATGAGAGCGGCAACGGCAACAAAGAGCAGGTGATCGAAGCACTGGACTGGATCAAGGCCAACCGGATCAAATACAACATCAGGATCATCAATATCTCCGTGGGCACTACCCAGAAGGAATCGCACCGGGATCTGATCTATGCGGTGGAATCCGCCTGGGATGACGGATTTATTGTTGTAGCCGCGGCCGGCAATATGGGACCGGGGCAGGGCAGCATCACAGCTCCCGGCAGCAGCCGGAAGGTCATCACCGTGGGTTCTGCCGATATGCTGGTACGCCATCAGGGTATTTCAGGGAGAGGCCCCACCTGCGACTGCATTATCAAGCCGGATATTGTGGCGCCAGGCAATGCCATTGTCTCCTGTGCCAATCGAAGCGGCAGCATGCCTTATGCAGTGAAAAGCGGCACATCCATGTCGACTCCTATGGTCTCAGGCGGCATTGCGCTGCTTCTTGAAAAGAAGCCCGCACTGTCCAATCTGGAAGTCAAGAAAAGACTGATGGAGACAGCTAAAGATCTGGGATATCCCCACAACCTGCAGGGTTGGGGGCTTTTTCAGTTAGAGCATTTTTTATATGATGAAAAGATTTGAAAATTATAGTTGACAAACAATGTATCATTGTATACAATAATACAAGAAATTCATTAAGATAAAGTGATAGCATATTGAAAATGTGATGCCGGATTATACCGGAAGTTAAGATGAGGAGTGACGAATATGATAAATAGAGCTGTCAGAATGAATTACCATACAAATTTACTGGAACTGGAAGAGCATATGTATCCCCTGGTGGATGTGCAGACACCGAATGTATTTCACAATCTTTTCCCCTACACAGAGGTACCCAAGATTGCGTTTAACGACAGGATCGTGCCCCACCATATGCCGGATGACATCTGGATCACTGACACCACGTTCCGCGACGGGCAGCAGTCAAGGGCTCCTTACAGCACAGAGCAGATTGTAACCATCTTTGATTACTTACACAAACTGGGCGGACCAAACGGCAGGATACGCCAGAGCGAATTTTTCCTTTACAGCAAAAAGGACAGAGACGCAGTATATAAATGTCTGGAGCGGGGATATAAATTCCCGGAAGTTACGAGCTGGATCCGTGCCAGCAAGAAGGATTTTGAACTGGTAAAGGACATTGGTCTGAAGGAGACAGGTATCCTGGTTAGCTGTTCCGACTACCATATTTTCTATAAAATGAAAATGACCAGAAAGCAGGCCATGGAGCATTACCTGAGTGTGATCCGTGAATGCCTGGAGACGGGAATCAGCCCCAGATGCCATCTGGAGGATATAACAAGAGCGGATATCTACGGCTATGTGATCCCCTTCTGTCTGGAACTGAATAAACTGATGGAGGAGTATTCCATTCCCATTAAGGTGCGCTGCTGTGACACCATGGGATATGGCGTGAACTATCCGGGTGCTGTGATCCCACGTTCCATTCCGGGCATTATCTACGGTATTCTGACACATGCCGGAATCCCTTCCGAGCTGATCGAATTCCATGGCCACAACGATTTCTACAAGGCTGTGAGCAATTCCACGACGGCGTGGCTTTACGGCGCAAGCGGTGTAAACTGCTCCCTGTTCGGCATTGGTGAGAGAACCGGCAATACACCCCTTGAAGCCATGGTATTTGAGTACGCGCAGATCAGAGGTTCCCTGGACGGCATGGACACAAGGGTCATCACAGAGCTTGCGGAGTACTACGAAAAAGAGATCGGATACAAGGTGCCCTCCACAACACCGTTTGTGGGAAGCGCATTCAATGTGACGAGAGCCGGCATCCATGCAGACGGTCTTCTGAAGAATGAAGAGATCTACAATATCTTTGATACGAATAAATTCCTGGGCCGTCCGCCGCAGGTGGCTGTTTCCAACACCTCGGGCCTTGCCGGCATTGCCCACTGGATCAACAATCATTACCGCCTGTCCGGTGAGAAACAGGTGCAGAAGAACAGCGAACTGGTGCAGATGGTAAAGGCATGGGTGGATGCCCAGTACGAGGAGGGACGCGTGACTGTCCTGACGGATGAGGAGCTGATATCCGTGATTGAGGAGAGCTGCGCAAGATTAAATATAACCTTATAAGGCAATAACATGTGAGGAAGGAAGCAAAATGGCAGGTAGAGAAAAGTCCCTGAGGGGCCAGGTGTTTGACAAGATCCGTTCAGATATTCTGAAAGGCCGTTACCAGCAGGGAGACGAATTGGTGGAATGTACCATAGGGAAAGAGCTGGGAGTCAGCAGAACTCCGGTTCGGGAAGCCATCCGGCAGCTGGAACTGGAGGGCCTGGTACGCCTGGTGCCAAACAAAGGAGCCTTTGTCAACGGGATATCCGCAAGGGACGTGACTGATATTTATTTGATCCGCTCCCGGCTGGAAGGGCTCTGTGCCCGGATGGCCGTGGAGAATATAACACCGGAACAGCTGGAAGCCATGGAGGAGGCCATTGTCCTGTCAGACTATCATGCAAAGAAAGAACACTATGAGCAGATCTGCGAGATGGACGGCAAGTTCCATAAACTGCTCTATGAGGCGTCCGGCAGCCGGATGCTTTCCCACACACTGTCTGATTTTCATCAATATGTACAGCGTGTGCGGCAGGTATCCATTATGAACCGCATGCGTCTGAACAAATCAGGCAGCGAGCACACAGAGATTCTGGAAGCCATAAAGAGCAAAAACGCGGATCTGGCGGAACAGGTAGCTGCAAGACACATATTTAATACGGTTGAGAATCTGAAACATTTTAATCTGGAAGAAATTCTGCGGGAAGAATACGGAAAGGAGAACGACAACAATGGAAAAAATTAAAATGACAACACCTCTGGTGGAAATGGATGGGGATGAGATGACAAGGATCCTCTGGAAAATGATCAAAGAGGATCTGCTTGCGCCATATGTGGAACTGAACACAGAGTATTATGATCTGGGACTGGAGTACAGAAATGAGACCGGCGATCAGGTGACAGTGGACGCGGCCAATGCCGCAAAGAAATACAAAGTAGCGGTAAAATGTGCCACCATCACCCCGAACGCGGCCAGAATGGACGAGTATCACTTAAAGGAAATGTATAAAAGTCCCAACGGCACCATCCGTTCCATGCTGGACGGTACGGTTTTCAGGACACCTATTGTGGTAAAAGGAATCGAGCCCTGTGTAAAGAACTGGAAGAAACCCATCACTCTGGCAAGACATGCCTACGGGGATGTCTATAAAAACACAGAGATGGTCATTCCCGGACCGGGCAGGGTGGAGCTTGTATATACCGCGGCTGACGGAACAGAGACAAGAGAACTGGTGCATAACTTCACAGGTGCCGGGGTGGCACAGGGAATGCACAACTTAAATGATTCCATTGAGAGTTTTGCCAGAAGCTGCTTTGAATACGCGCTCTCCACAAAACAGGATCTGTGGTTCTCCACCAAGGACACCATTTCCAAAAAGTATGACCATACCTTCAAGGATATTTTCCAGGACATCTATGAGAAAGAATATAAGGATGCCTTTGAAAAGGCCGGTATTACATATTTCTATACACTGATCGACGACGCGGTGGCACGTGTGATGAAAGCCGAAGGCGGCTTTATCTGGGCCTGCAAGAACTATGACGGGGATGTTATGAGTGATATGGTATCCTCCGCCTTCGGCTCTCTGGCTATGATGACATCTGTGCTGGTATCCCCTCACGGATATTTTGAGTATGAGGCTGCACACGGAACCGTACAGCGCCACTATTACAAACATTTAAAAGGGGAAGAGACTTCCACCAACTCCGTGGCTACCATCTTTGCCTGGTCCGGTGCTTTGAGAAAACGCGGGGAGCTGGATGGAAATACAGACCTCTGCCTGTTTGCCGACCGGCTGGAACAGGCCACTCTCACTACTATCGAAAAGGGGGAGATGACAAAAGACCTTGCACTCATCACGTCAATTAAGAATCCTTCTGTATTGAACAGCCGTGAGTTTATCCTGGCTGTGAAGAAGAATCTGGATGTTTTATATGCTAAAAAATAAGCGTCTGCTGATTTGAAAAGTCCATGTAAGAGAGAGACAAGTCCCTGCTTACATGGACTTATTATTTGTAAAAAAAGTCTCAGGCGGGGGGTTGAAAAATTTAGTCAATTTCTTATAATGGGTATTAACCGAATCGGTAAAGCATTAAAGGAGGCACAGGATGGAGGACAGACTTAGCAGTCTCTCAGAAGAGAAGAAGAACGCGGTTGTCAGTGCGGCACTGGAAGTGTTTGGCACCAATGAATACAAACGGGCATCCACAGACCTGATCGCTGCAAAGGCAGGCATCTCAAAAGGGCTGCTGTTTTACTATTTTAAAAATAAGAAAGAGCTGTATATGTACATATTTGAGTATGTAATGGAGAAGGTAGGACCGCGCCTTTTAGACCGGCACTTTTTTGAAATAACGGATTATTTTGAACTGCTGGCCTATGCAGCAGACAAAAAAGCCCGTATCCTCTCCAGTTTTCCCTTTCTTATGGAATTCAGTGTCCGGGCATTTTTTACATCCAGGGAGGACGTATCGGAAGATATGAACTCCTTTATGAAAAACCAGATGGATACCATGTTCGTGGAATATTTCAAGAATGTGGATATGACTAAATTCAGGGAGGACATAGATCCCAAAGAAATACTGAACATGCTTCTCTGGCTCACTGACGGATATCTGCACCAGAGAATGTTTTATACCGATACGGTGGATGCGGATGAATTGATGCGTCAATTCAGAAAATGGTCAGAAATGCTGAAGCGGATCGCATACAAAGAAGAGTATCTAACCGAAATGGTTGGAAGGAGGCAAAAAAATGAACGTGATTGAAATCAGTCATATTACGAAAGACTATGGGCAGAACCGCGGCGTTTTTGATGTTAGTTTTTCTGTAAAACAGGGAGAGGTACTGGGGTTTTTAGGACCAAACGGTGCCGGTGCTGGTGTTATAATAAGACCAAGTTAACGGAAAGCCTTTAAAACAAAGGGTTTGCGGGGATTTGGTCTTATTTTATTATAGATAGATTTACCTCTAATTTAGCATGAATTTTATCAGTTTTCAATAATCAGTGCTTTTTAGGTAAGGGAGTAGAATAAGAACTGACCTGTACTCAATGATTAGGGCGTCGTTGCACTTAGTCCTATTTGTCAAATTCAGGCCAACAATCTATGGCTACACTCTTCTGAGGAACAGCGCTGTTCAATATATAAATTTTATAATAAGGACTAAGTAAGCTTTCGTTAGCTGATCTTAGTCCTTTTTTGCATTTTTTAGCCAGGAGGACGAAAGGTATGAAGATTTTGGTGTGTATTATAGTTTTCTTAGTATTATTAGTTTTAATTGTTTTTGCTTTATCAATGGCAAAGATTTCAAAAAGGGCGGATGAAAAAATGCCTAAATTATTGTCAATGGGCAGTGAGGATAGGTGATGTTTATGAAGGAGATTTACACTACTGGCAATGAAATTGTAGATGCAAATGCTACATTAAATTTTACCGGAAATATCATCCCTCAGGCGTGGTATAAAACCATTATAAAAGATTCGGGTAAACCACATCTGACTGCCATTGTAATACTGGCAGATATAGTGTATTGGTATCGCCCTTCCGAAATTCGGTCAGAGGAAACAGGACAGATTGTTGCACTACGAAAAAAATTCAAAGCGGATTTATTGCAGCGAAGTTACCAGCAAATAGCGGAACAGTTTGGAATCAGTAAAAAAGAAGCAACAAACAGTATTATCTTTTTGGAAAAAATGGGAGTGATAAAAAGGGTATTCAGGACAATTAATGTAAATGGTATCACCATAAATAATGTCCTTTTTATTGAACTGAATGTTAAGCGGTTACAAGAAATTACTTATCCCCAAGCAGAGGAACCTGTCTCTTTTTCAAGGGATAGGGGGACTGGCAATGATGCAAAAGTGAAGAAGGATTACGACATTTGCTCAAAAAATAGACAGGTATGTAATGACGGAGAGGGGGCTGTATCTTCAAAAAGGGATAGGGTATCTCCTGTTGAGGAGATACCTGTCCCAGATGGGAGAGAAGCCTTGCCACCAAATATGCATACACCTCTCCCTGCCGGAAGGGAAACAAATACAGAGACTAATACAGAGAATACAACGAAAGATTATCCAATCCTATCTTATCAACAGATTAAACAGATTTTTTTGGAAAAGATAGGATATGATGCGATTTGCTGTGACCGTCCATTTGAAATTGACAGATTGAATGAACTGGTCGATATTGCTGTTGATGTATTGACAACCAATAATTCAACAATTCGGGTTAATCAGGAGGATAAACCGGCAGGGGTTGTAAAGTCAGTATTTTGGAAACTGAATATGTTTTCAGTAGAATTTGCATTGGATAGTTTATCGAAAAGCCAGACAAGAATTAGAAACATGAGGGCTGTAATCATAACAACGCTATATAACGCTACAATGACGCATAGTAGCAATATAGCAAATGAATTTGCCATTCATGAAAATCACCTTTTGCCCTAATGGTATTAAATACCAGGGGGTGATATACGGTAACAAATCTAAAAAAATTAAGATTAAATGCAGGCATGACACAGCAGGAATTAGCTCAAAAGTTAGGTATAAGCATCCGTACATATCAAAGAGTTGAATATGGAGAGCAATATCCTTCCTACAAAGCTATCCTACTGCTTCAAAAAATTTTTGAAGAAAATATTGAATTTATCATGCAAAGTATAGAATAAAATTCAGATTGGAGAGACCATGATTAATTTAAGCCAGATAGAGATAGTATTTCGGGATGAAACACATCAGAGATTTTTTTGGGAAAAGATAAGACAGGTGAATCCAAAAAGATTAGATTGGACAACGGTTTCGGCGATTTATCTTCTTGGACTTGAAGTAGAGACGAGGGTACATTTTAATAAAATTATAAACTTGGAAACAGAAATCATAGAACCTCTATCATTAACAGCTTCGTGGCAGACTGCCGGTACAATGAAAATTACGAGATTAGCGGTAAATCTTTACACAGGTTTTTCAAGAAAAGTTGAAAAAGACGATAGTGAAGAAGGGTATAGGTTTACAGAAGTGGACAGTGCTTATTCAGTCTATGAAATATTCGGCGGTACAGTCTACGATGAATATTTTTATGAAGCAATAAAATTGAGATTCATGTAGGAGGAATAACATGATGGATAGACAAATAGTAGGTATAGATCATGGAAATAGAAACATAAAAACTGGAAACACCATTTTCTTGAATAACATCAATGAGCTAAGTACAAAGCCTGATGATCTCTCAAGAGTATTAGAGTATAAAGACCGTTTCTTTGAAATAGGTGGTGTTCCAGAGGAAAAAAAACCACTGCGGGATAAGACACTGACAGATGATTATTATTTTTTGACTCTGGCAGCCATAGCACAGGAATTCAGAAAAAGGGGGATTAGGCAGACGGGAAATGAAATAATGGTCAGATTAGCGGTTGGTCTGCCGCCACGCTGGTATCAGGAACAAATGAAGTCATTTAGGGAATATTTGTCATGGGAAAAAGAGATTACCTTCCGGTATCAAAATATCCCTCATAAATTGAGATTAGAGGGAACTCGGGTTTATATGCAGGGGTTCGCTGCCATTACGGATATTTTGGATAAATGCACTGGTACGACATTGCTTGTGGACATTGGTGGTGGAACAATGGACACTGTAGAAATTGTTAATAAGGTGCCTGACAGAAAAAGAACACTTATTGACAATTATGCTACTATAAAGTGCATTACGCACATTAATGAAATCTTAGTAGCTGAATTAGGTGAAAAAGCACCACCTTCCCTCATTGAACAAATTATGAGAGAAGGAACCTGCGAATGTGATAAAGAGTATCTGCGGGTTATTACAAGAGAACTAAGAAACTATGGAGATTATGTTTATAAATGGATTGAATCAAATGGGTACAATCTGCGGCTTGTAAAGATTATCTTTATGGGTGGCGGTGCATGTATACTAAAGAATTTTGGTGACAATGAGAATAAAAATGTTTCATTTATTACCGACATTCACGCAAATGCTAAAGGGTATGAAGCAACAGAACGACGGATCATGCATATCAAACAGCAAAAACATAAAATGGTATAGGGGGATTCTGTTATGGCTGGTAAAGAAAAATATGAAACCACGCTGCGATTAAACCTAAACAATCCACAACACTATCAGGCATATACAGAGCTTTTAGATAAAGCAGACAGGAAAAAGGGGATTTACCGGTCACAATCTGATTTTATAGCAGATGCAATCATACACTTTGCGGACTATTTGCAGAAGGAAGAGCAGAAGGAAAAATTTTCCGATGCTCTGTCCTTCTTGGAAGACCATGAAAAAAGATATATTGAGTTAATGCGTCACGCATTTACAGAGATAGTAAAAGACCAGCCCATAATGGTGACTTCACCAAAAAACGAACATAACGATGAAATAATCAAATTGGAAACTCAAGATACCGGAAATTACAGTGAAGATGAAGTTTCAAGGGGGATCATGGATTTCTATGGAGAATTTGACGGATTCGATGACGATATGGAGGAAACGTTATGAAAATGATAGGAAAAATAGTGTTAGCTTTTTTGTATGGGATATGCCGTATACTTTGGGGATGCATAAAAATAATAGGGTGTTTGTTTCTCTTTGTTTTCAGAATATTCTTTATTCTGGTTAAATGGGGAACACCTATGTAAATAAAGGACAGTACAATGAAAAAAAGAAAAATGTTAATTACCACCCTTCTTTTAATGGCAATTTGTTTATTATTAAGTGGATGTGAAAAAATCCGTGAGGGGGAAATCTATAAAAAAGAATTTTTGGAAGAGAAAACACAAGTTTCTATGATGCCTATTATTCATTCAGATGGTAAGACTTCGTATACAACATTTATTCCGATTACATATCATTACCCTGATAGGTGGAAAATTTATATCAGATCTCTGAATAAGGATAAACAGGGAGAGTATAAAAAAGCTGTCTATTATACAAGTGAGGATGTTTATAATCAATGTGAAATCGGAAACATCTTTTCTTATGAAGAAGGTAGGGATTCGGAGGAGGAACCTGTAGACAAGCAAAAACATTGAAAGGATGAACCATTGAATAGAATACGTGACAGACCGGATTTAATCGTTGGTTACGTGTCTAAGACAAAACTGAATATTTACTTCCAGCAGTTTCGTCTTTGTACACGTTCTGGAAGTAAAAGGGATAGATATAGCAGGCTGATTCGTCAGCCTGCTATTTTTTTAAAGAAAAATAGTAAAGGAAGAGTGATTTATGGAAAAAATAAATAAAAAGCGATTATTGGCAAGTATGCTGACTTTAGTCATGGCTTTTTCAACATTGGTCAATTCGGGGAGCACAGCAATGGCAGCAACAGAAGATAGTATAAGCGATGTACAGTCATCCGGGGATATCAAGCAAGAAGCAGTGGAAACTGAAGAAATCAATACAGCATCAGAAAATCAAGGTGCGTTGCCTTATTATGATGAAATCAAAGATAAGCTGGGAGATGATGAAAGAGTAATCGTAGAAGACGTGGAACTTTCGGCAGGGGAGGTATTTGATATTTCAGGAGATTTTAAAAATCTTACATTTGATAAGCAGAAAGTCAAGGTATCTCTAAAAGAAGTTATGGATAGTAATCAGCAGCCGGGCTTTGATTATAATAAGGCGGGAACATATCAAGCTGTTTATAAATGTGAACCGATCAGCGGCAAAAATGCTTATTTGGTTAAAAGACAGATTATTGTCAAAGAGAGAGAAGCAGAAACCAAGGAAAGCAAACAGTCTAATCATACGAAAGATTCTACAGAATCCGATGATGCAGATGCCGACGGTGATGCAGATCCCGGTGCAAAGACGGTTGAAGATACAAAAGATGTGGAGAAAGTGATTGATGATGGTTTTCTGTTTACAATGATCCCAACACAAGAATTGTATCAAAGAAGTTCAAAATCTAGCCTGGAAGTGGGGAAATTAGTAAGATACCCTGCATCTTTAGGGAACTATGTTACTAATTACTATTATGTAGATGGACATTTGGCATATTGTCTGGAGTCAATGAAGGGAACACCGAGTTCAGGGGATTATATTGAAAAAGTTTTGAAATCAAATAAAGACTTGCAGAAAGTCCTTTATTACGGTTTCGGGGGGCCAGGAGATATCACAGATAAATATATGCCGGGATATGACGATGATACAAAATTCGTATTTACGCATATTGCAGCTTCATATGAGTATTGCGGTGCGGACGGTTTCTATGGCTGTACTAAAGAAGATTTGAAAGCTGCAGGAGTGCTTGATTATATTGAGTACCTAGAAAATATGAAAGAACCACCCTCTGCAACGATTTCCCTTTCAAACACCAAACTAACCCCCAGTTTCAACGGGAAAATTCAGACCACTACTAAAACAAAGTTAAAAGGGGATGAACGTAATTATATCACTCTTACGATACCGGACAAAGTAACCTATCATAATGAAACGGATAATAAAACAAAGACCGGGGGAAGTGTCAAAATTTATGGTGGAACTACCTTCTATTTTACTGCCCCCAAAACTATGAAGGGCAACTGGTCTACCGGTAACATGAAAGGGAAGATAGGGAGTCAATGGCAAGCATTAGCATTGGAGACAGGAGATACTCAGGATATCGGCTATGGGAAATATACAGAAAAGGCAGAACCAGTAAGTTTTTCTGTGAAATGGTTAGATATCGCAAGCATTGCCTTAACTAAAAAAGATGATAAAACGAACAAACCACTTGCCGGGGCTGTATTCGGAATATATAGTGATTCAGCTTGTAAAAATTTGATTACGAAAATGCCCGCTACAGATGCTTCAGGAAAGAGCAACATTGATTTGATTAAAACTCAAGATACAGTTTATCTGAAAGAAATCACGGCTCCAAGCGGTTACAGAATCAATACGAAAAGTTATAATGTTGCTTTAGTAGCAGCTAAAACAACAAGCGTTGCAGTCACTAATGAGGAGCAAAAAGGAAAAATTGTAATCCACAAAAAAGGTGAAGCTTTAAAAGCTGTGTGGGATGGAAATCCATTGAAGATAGAGTATGAGAATATTGGATTTGCAGGTGCAAATTATGAAATTTATGCCGCTGAGGATATTTTTAGTCAGGATAAAGTGACTAAAATTCACAATAAAGGTGATCTGATTCAGAAATTGACTACGGATGCTCAAGGAAATACAATCTCTAATGAATTATTTCTCGGTAAATACAAGGTGGTAGAAACAAAAGCCCCATCTGATTTGACGATAGGAAAGACGGAGCAGGAAAGAACCCATGAAGTTACTTTAAGTTACAAAGGTCAATCAGTCGAATTGAGTGAGTCTCAGACAGACTACAAAAATGAACGGCCCAAAATTGATTTGTATGCAGAGAAGAAGTCAGCTACAGAGAAAAATGTAACCTTACAGGGAGCAACTTTTCAGCTTTGTGCAGGAGAAAACATTAAGAACTACATGGGAGAAGTAGTCCTTGAAAAAGATAAAGTAATTGAAACCGTTGTCAGCGGACAGGATGGCAAGGCTTCATTTACAGCCGATATTCCAATCGGACATACCTACTATATCAAAGAATCCCTGGCACCGGAAAAATACTATAAGAGTGATGAAATTTTCACATTCCAGTACACCTATAAAGACGATAAAACCTATGTTTATGAGCATCATGGGGAATTTTCAAATGAAGAGGTACGTGGTACTGTCCATGTAAACAAGATTGATAAGGAAACAGATGCTTATCAGTCACAAGGAGATGCCATATTAGATGGAGCAGTTTATGGCCTTTATGCAAAAAACGATATTGTCCATCCGAATAAAAAAACAGGTGTAGTGTATAAGGCTGGTGAGCTGGTGGACCAGAAGGTGATAAAAGACGGGAAAGCTGATTTTACGGACTTATATCTAGGTGAGTATTATGTGCAGGAAATTGAACCACCAGAGGGGTATTTACTTGACAGTACAAAATATCCAGTGTCAGTGCCATATGAAGGACAAGAAGTGAAGGTTGTAGAACGCAATGTTACGGTCAAGGAACAAGTAAAAAAACAGGCCTTTCAACTAATAAAGATATCAGAGGATGGAGACCAGACGGAAGTGGATCTTGTAGAAGGTGCCGGATTCCGTATTTATCTGCTTAAGGATATCAGTGGCGTAAAGGATGGAACAATGAAACCATCAAATGGCGCGGACTTCGTTGCTAAAGACTTTGCCGGCTATGACTTCTCTAAGGAGAAACCAGCGGTTTTATATCAGAATGGTAAAAAAATTGAAATCCCGGAAATGTTCACAGACAAAAAAGGATATGTTCAATCGCCTGAAATCCCATATGGGAAATATGTGGTTGTAGAGACAACGACACCTGAAAATCTTGATACAATCGCCCCCTTTATTGTCAATGTTACAGATGACAATAGGGAACCGCAAGTATGGCGGGTTTTTGATGACAGACCGTTTGAATTCTTATTAAAAATAATTAAGAAGGATTCGGTAACAGCAAAGCCAGTATTAAATAATTCTGCATCTTATAAAATCTATAATTTAGATACAAAGAAATATGTTGAGCAGATAGTACATTATCCCAAATTTGAAAAAATCAGTATTTTTAAAACAAATGAAGATGGATATTTAATAACACCAGAAGAGCTAAAGAGCGGCAACTATAGAATTGAAGAGGTCAAGGCTCCGGAAAATTATGTGAAGCCCGGATATGAAGAGAGGTTGTATTCTGATGGAAAAGAAATCTTATTTCCGAATACTTCTCTAAACGGGGAGTATAAGGCTACACCGGGAAAAGCTATTGAGGTTCATTTGGATTCCAAGACAGCACATCAGGTTGAGCCAGATACGAACAAAAAAATAATCATGGTTGAGCAATATAATGATCAGGCAATTGGCAGTATGAATCTGAAAAAAGAGGGCCAGCATTTGACTGGTGTTGAATCAGAAAGTATTGTTCATAAAGTCCAAAATGGTTTAGCCAATGCAGCAAAAAAACTCTCCAATTTCTTTACCGGGGAAGATGAAGTTGCAATAGGAAATAAGAATCTCAAATTTGAATATGCGGATGGCGGCGTGGAAAATGCAGAATTTCAGGTTTATGCAAAAGAAGCTATCTATACGGCTGATGGACAGATGGATGAAGAGGGGAACCGGCTGGTACAATACAAGAAGGACCAGCTTATTGCTACTTTAAAGACGGATGCGGAAGGAAAAGCACAGTTAAGTAATCTTCCGGTTGGCAAATACTATGTCAAAGAGACCGTAGCTGGAAATTCTTTTGTTCTCAATAAGGAAGTCAAAGAGTTTGAGATTAAGTACGATGGGGATGAAACCGCTGTAACTTATAGTAATGTAGAGTATTACAACCAGAGACAAAAAATAAAGATCAATATCATAAAAAAAGATACAGAAACTAAACTGCCAGTGCCAGATACAGTGTTTGGCTTATATGCAGAAGAAGAAATAAGAGATATCAAAGGAAATGTTATTGTAGAAAAAGATACTCTTATTGAGAAAAATTTTACAGATAAAGATGGAAAACTACTTTTTGAAGCAGATTTACCTCATGGAAAATATTATCTGAAGGAGTTGGCTCCTCATCCAGGATATTTACCATCAAATGAAGTATACCATTTTGATGCAACCTATCAGGATCAGGAAATTAATGAAATTGAGCTGACAAAAGAAATTACTAATCAGCCGACCGTGACAAAGTTAAAAAAGACAGATATTGTTACGGGAGAAGAAGTTCCAGGTGCAAAGCTACAGATTATTGATGAAGATGGAAAAGTCGTTGAGGAATGGATCAGTTCAAAGGAACCTCATTTCGTATATGCACTATCACCAGGGAAATATCTGCTTCGTGAAACGTTGGCTCCTAAAGGATATGTACGTGCACAGGATGTAAAATTTACGGTAGAAGCTACTGGAAAAGTGAAATCTGTAGAAATGAAGGATGAAAGGGCAAAGGGCCGGCTGAAAATCCATAAAATTGATGATGAATCAAAAAAAGGATTGGAAGGGGCGATTTTTGAATTACGTGATAAGGAAACTGGTAAGGTTTTAGAGGAACTTAAGACTGGAAAGGATGGAAAGGCAGAAAGTAGACTACTGGATATCGGTACTTTCACAGATGGAAAGCTGGACAAAGCACATACCTATATTCTGGTAGAGAAGCAGGCACCCGAAGATTATATTAATAATGACAAGCCGATGGAAATCACTTTTAAATATAAAGACGATACGACACCGGTAATTGAAATTAATAAGGAGATAGCTAATAAGAAGGTAAAAGAAATTATATCTTCTACACCTAAAACGGGAGATAGTACACCAATCTTTATGTTGATTGGTCTTGGAGTCAGTGCAATCATTGCTATTATATATTGCATCATGAAAAAAAGGAAAAAGAAGTAACAAGTTAAGGAAGGTGCATTTGCACCTTCCTTAATATTTGGGAGGAATTGATATGGAAAGTGAAATGTTAAATATCCTAAAAAAAGAAATATATATGGGTTCACCATCACGAGAGATTGCAGAAGAAGCGTTGGCAGATAAAATGCCATATGAAGATGTGAAGAGAATGATCGTAGAGGGTGGTTATCCACTAAAAATTAAGGCTTTGCGCAAAGCATATTTGAGTGGAATAGATTTTCATACATTGCTAGACCTTGTACATCCGTTAGATGGTCCTAATGAAGTTAAGCAAATTGCAATGGGATTAAAATTGGGACTTAATAGAATCCAATTAGAGACTGTAGCAGATGGAAAGCACAATTATTATCAGATGCAAGCGGTTTATAGTGGGTTTGCCGAGGGACGAACAATAGAGGAAATAGAACTGGCTACAGACAATAGGTATGATGAGATGCAAATAGGTGAGATTATGGCTGGTTTCCGGCAGGGCCTTACTTATGAGCAAGTTGCTGTATATGCAAAGGAAGAGCTGGATTGCTGTCAGATGGCAACAATTCGTAATGCTGCAGTCAAGGGAAAATTGACGGTAAGGGAGATGGCTTTCATTGCAAATCCTCAGAATAGCACAAGAGTTATGCGCGCAATGATTAAGGAGCTTCTGAAAAATAAAAGAAAGAAGGAGGAATAGAGTTGTGGCTACATAAAACTATGGTTTCTCTAAAGATGATTGGATTTAGAGAAAAAAAGTATTGAGCGACTGAAAATGGCTAGTGAAATGTCCTTGAGATATTATGATGCACCACTTATTTGTACTTATAGCGGAGGGAAGGATTCAGATGTAATGCTAGAGTTGTTTATCCGTTCAGGCATTCCCTTTGAAGTCTACAATTCCCATACAACAGTAGATGCGCCTGATACAGTTTACTATATTCGTAATAAGTTCAAACATCTTGAAGAGCAAGGAATACCTTGTCATATACATATACCTAAATTATCTATGTGGCAACTGATTGTAAAGAAAAAGATGCCGCCAACAAGGATGCAGAGGTATTGCTGTGAATTCCTAAAGGAAAATAGCACTCCGGGTCGTATGGTAGCAACAGGGGTCAGATGGGATGAAAGTACCAGACGTTCTAAAAGGGGAACATTAGAAGTAACTGCCCCAAAGATTAAAAACAGGATAACTCTTATGAATGATAATGATGATAAACGACGATTGTTTGAGCGGTGTGAACTGAGATCAAAGGTAGTCTGCAATCCAATAATAGATTGGAGACACAGCGATATCTGGCGTTTTATAAGAGATAATAATTTAGAATATAATCCGTTGTATGATCGAGGATATCATCGAATTGGATGTATAGGGTGTCCAATGGCTGGAAAAGGAAGATATAAAGAGTTTGTTGATTTTCCTAAGTATAAGTATCTTTATATACATGCATTTGACAGAATGTTAATTGCAATACATAAGGCTGATAAAGCAACCAAATGGAGGAACGGTGAGGATGTTTTTAGATGGTGGATGGAAGATAAAAATATTGATGGGCAGATGGAACTAGCCGATTTTATGGAACTTTAAGATTGAGAGGGTGGAATTCCACCCTCTTATACGACAATACTGGAGGTGTATAATATCAGATTTACAGATGAAGAGTTGATGATTGCAAAATCAATAGATTTGGTAGATATTGCTAAACATTCCGGCTATACACCTGTTCCCAAAAGCCAGCGGTATCACACCCTAAAAGAAGATAACTACGTTATGATTAAAGACCGTAGATTATGGTATCAAAATTCAAACAATACACATGGGGATCAGATTGGCTTTTTAAGAGAATTTTGTGGAATGGATTTTCAAACGGCGGTCCAATCTTTATTGGAATATGCTGGATATCAGAAGGACAAAGAAAAATTCATAAATGAAGAATTGGAGAAAAGGTTTCGTGAGAATAAGAAAGAAATTATTGCTAACAGAAAGGAGCCGAAACCCAGAGGTGAATTTATTTTACCAGCAGAAAATGATGATTTTAGAAGGCTGTACGCATATTTGATTAAAGAACGATGCTTGTCAAAAAAGATTGTAGACTGGTTTGTGAAAGAGGGGCTTATATATGAGGAAAAAAAGCATCATAACATAGTTTTCATCGGTATTGATGATAAGGATGGTAGTGCGAAATTTGCGAGCATGAGAGGAACAAGCGATTATTTGGGATATACTTTTAAAGGAGATGTGGAAAATAATGATAAAACGTACTGCTTTCATGTCCTGAATAAGAATAGTGCAGATGTAAAGGTTTTTGAAGCAGCCATTGACCTTATGTCTTATATGGATTTAAAAAATGATTTTAAATCTAACAAGATTGCCCTGGGGATGCTTGACGATCAGCCGTTAGAACGATTTCTGCAAGAGAACCCACATGTAAAAACTATCACTGTTATGGTTGATAATGATGTGCATGGCAGAAAAGCAGCTGTAAAAATTAGGAAAAAATATAAAAATGATGGATATAAAGTAAAAGTAAGATTTCCTCAAAAGGAGAAGGATTGGAATGACTATAAAAAATATCTGGTTTCAAAAAATCAGGAAAATCATGTAGATACAAGGAACCATCATACCAAAGCAGTAACATGGCGTTAAATAACAATGAAATTAGGAGGATTAGATTTATGAACATTACAGGTTATAAAGAATTTAAGGATAATTATATTGCGTGCTTAAAAGAAGCAGTAGAAACAAGTGAAATTCAGGGAAAGGTAAGAATCGTGGGAAAGAATCTGCCAACTGAAGCGGTGACAGTCTCCTTCTGGGAAAAAGATGTGTATTGTCCAGTGGTACATATTAAAGAAATGTATTTGCGGTCTGAAATATCTGATATTTTTGAGGAGGATTTGGCAGATGACACTCTGGAAGTTTTTAAAAGGGCGGCAGTTATGAATACAAAACTGGACTTAGAAAAGGTAGAGGTTCCAGAAAATGTTGCATTATATGCAGTCAGCCTGCGCCGGGGGAGCCAGATTTTAAAAAGTATGAAGTGCCCTTATGTAAAGATTGGTGACATGGCAATATATTTTCAGTTTTATGCGCCGGTTTATTTTCCAGAAGTATATCAGGCGAATGTTACAAATGAGCATCTGAAAAAATGGGGCATGAAGAAAGAAGAGCTATTTAAATTCGTAAAAAAGAATTCAGCGGCAGCAAAAAACACTCTATTACTATCCCAGGATGATAAGATCGCCGTATTAATGGAGGGTATGGCCTACACAAAAAAAGATGTGAAAGAAAAATGGAGGAATGGCTGCATAGTTTCAGGCCCCAGTGGAGCGGCTTCAGTTCTGTACGACAGTGTGCTTTCAGAATTACAGTCGATTTATCAGGATGGCTATTTTATCCTGCCATATTCAGAGAGAGAAGCACTTGTTGTATCTGGACAAGTTTGGGAAGAGGAAGAGCAGCGATCCGGTTGGGCAGTAAATGAGACACAAAATTATTTTAATCAGAGAGTACGCAAGAGCCTGGCGGGGTATGTAGTGTCAAAGTGTGCATATTATTATGATCCTGCTGAAAACAGGCTTGATGTAGTCAGCGACATATCGGAGGAAGATTCATAGAATCCTACTGAAAATGGAGTAAATACATAAAATGTAAAAATCATCTTGAAAGGGGGTGATAATCACCAATCTAATACAGATACCACACAAATTTTTATAGGAGGTGCTTACATAAAGAGATAATGGAAGGTTGATATGTCATGTAGCTATTGATTGGAGTCCAGTGTTTGGAAACAATTTAACATTTTAATTCGGAAGGAGGTACAGAGGTAATCCCGGGTAAAATGTGTAGCTACACCCTCTTAATTGGGATTGAGATATCAATTAATTAATTTTTGTGAATTTGACCGTTTTGCAACTAAAAGTTACTGTGCGATCCACAAGGCTGATGAAAGTATCAACCTGGGAGACATTACGAAGGTAGATGAAACACAACTGCCTTATTACAGTTTCATCTGTGGGGGTTCGCCATGCCAAGATTTTAGTTTGGCAGGAAAATTAAACGGTGCTGTTTGGAAGTGCCGGGAATGCGGACATGAATATAATCCCTTGCAGGTACATTGGAGCGAAAGAGATTATTGTGAGCAGTGTGGCTCTTCAAATTTGGATAAAACAAGATCATCATTACTTGTAGAGTGGTTGAGGGTTATCCGGAGCGTAAAGCCACGGTTTGGTATTTATGAAAATGTAAAAAACATTGTTCAAAAGAAATTTCGGGATACAACATTTAGGCTGTTTGAAAACGAATTGAAAGAATATGGGTACAATACATATTGGAAGGTTCTAAATGCAAAGAATTACGGGATTCCTCAAAACAGAGAGCGGGTTTTCCTCATTCTGATCAGAAAAGAAGATGATAATGGAAAGTTTAAATTTCCAGAGCCTTTCGATAGTGAAAGGCGGTTAATGGATATCCTTGAGGAGGAGGTTGAGGAAAAGTATTATTTGCCAGAGGAAAAGGTGAATAAGCTGATAACGGATTTAGACGGTAAGAAAGCACTTTTATTCGAGCCAGATAAAAAGGCATTAGATGAATGGAATAAACCTGTGCAGATTGGACAGATTGCAGAGCAAAAGGGCTGGGCGAATCCCCAGACAGGGCGTGTATATTCGGCGTATGGGACGAGTCCTGCTGTTTTGACGAGCGGAGGGGGAAATCATGAGCCCAAAATTGCAATCGTGGGAAAAATTAGCGAGAGATATCAGGATGTTATACTGTCAGGATTAGGTGTTGCAAGCACCCAGATGGCAGGGCATGACCAGACTAAGATTGTTGAAGTAGGGGCAATACGGGGACGTTATAATAATGAAGGAAACATAGAGCAGTGCTTGGAAATTGATAAAAATCTTCAATATACCCATGCAATAACATCAGTTCAAAAAGATAATATTTTATTAGTACGGCAGGATACTCAAAAAGGATATGAGGAATGTTTTTTAGAAGGTGTGGCGAATCTATCTTATCCTCACGCAAAAGGCAAACGAGGAAGAGTGCAGGCGAATGGTGAAATTTGTCCTACGATTACCGCCCAAGGCAGTGGTATATGTAGACTAGAATCGCTTTTGCGTATACGTCGGCTTACACCGCTAGAGTGTTTTAGGCTCATGGGATTCTCGGATGAAGATTTCTGGAAAGCTAAGGATATAGGAATGAGCAATAACCAGTTATATAAACAGGCGGGTAATTCCATTGTTGTAGATGTACTATATTATATTTATCGAGAACTATATAAAGCGATGCCATATTTATTTGAAGACCTGAAAATAGGAAGTTTCTTTTCGGGAATAGGGGCTTTTGAGAAAGGATTGGAAAGGCTTTATCAAGAAATAAATGATTAATAGAAAATAGTAGAATAATGTTTTAGAAGTATTAGATTGGTACACAGAAAACTGAGCTGAGTATCCTGCTTTAATGGGGGATATTCAGCTTTATTAATTAATAAATGGAGATGAAAATTTGGCTTTGGATTATGTAGAATTTAGGGAAGAGTATTTAAGTTTATTGGATTCTTATCTGGAAGATAGTAACAGAGAAGAAAAAATCATCCATATCGGTGAGAACTTATTCAACGAAACAATTTCATTTGTACATCCTGATAAGAATAAATACTATTCAGTATTATCTTTGGAAGTTGCATATATGAACTATGTTGAATGTGGGGATATGGAACAGATTGTTGAAGAAAGTTTACAGTATGTGTTAAATAAAAAGGAAGAAATAACCAGAGGAGAACTTGAATCACTGAATAATGTATTAATGTGTGCTGAAAACACTAAAAATGCAGAAGAAGCAATGAAACAGGTTCCACATGTCTGCATCGGGGATATGTCCATATGGTTTAAATTCTATCAGAATAATGAAAACGCACAGTGGTCTAGTGTGGTGACAAAGGAACATTTAAAAAGGTGGAATCTTACAGTCAATGAGTTATTTGAAAAAATCCGAGTTAGAAAAAACTTAAGTGTAATTATTGAAAAAGGAAGCAATATCTTAAATCAGGCAATAGGACTTGGTGTTGGTTTGGGTACTGTAAAAAGACCTGATGACCCAAAAGCAGAATCATATTTCATATACGAGGAAGAAATGTGGGCAAGTGTGATTTTTTGTCCAGAAGAATTGGAAAGATTCAGAGATAAGTTGGGCGAAACTCTTCTAATCATACCTGCTACAAAAACACAGGCAATCTTGTATTCAGCTGCAAATAATCCTTCAGAGCTGCAGGAGATGCATGATATGCAGATACAGTATTTGAAGGAGGAGAATATGCAACGTTATTTGTTGTCGGAGCAGGTTTATCATTATGATATGAGAACACAAAAGCTGACACCAATCCGTGATCTGATTAAGGAGGAAGTAAAGGCAACACAGCATACGCAAAAGAAAAATAGTAGATAAGCCACTGCTGACCGTAATGGAAGGAGGTCATTATGTAAGAATAGAACACTTTAAAAATGAAATTATTAGATTAACAAAGGAACAGCTTCAAGAAATGGGTGATTTTGAGATCCATATTAAACCAGCCTTGAAAGATGGGAAAATAAGGGAAGGTATAAGAGTGTCTGAACTTGGTGATAGCAACAGATGTATAGACCAAGTTGAGTATTTAGAAGACTTATATTCAGATTATGAACACGGGAAATCAATAGATAATATAGTTCATAAAATTCTTGACCTTGCCCGGAATAAACCTGATTACGAGTTTCATAGTGCAGATTTATTAAATGGCATTATACCAGTATTTTTGCCTTCTGAGATAGATTCAAATGTACTCTCTCATCTTACAAAGAAAAGCTATGAAGATATGATAATTGGATTTCGGTATATTTTGGCTGACATATCTGAGGAAATAGATGCAGGAGCTTTTGTGACGGAAGAGATGCGGAATAAATTAGGGCTGAGTTTTGACGAAATATACAGACTTGCTAAAACCAATTTGGATAAGGAAGGCTGGATAAAAATATGTGCATTAAATGAAAGTTTAGGACTCATAGTGCCTATAGAACGCAATCCGGATGATATGGTATATATAGTAAAAAACAAAACAAATGCATGGGGAGCTGCTTCAATATTAAGCGACTTATGTAAGGAGCAACTGCAACAGAAATTATGCGGGGATTATTATATTATTCCATCTGGAAGAGATGAAGTTTTGGCAGTTTCCATGAGAAACACTAAAACTTTAGAGGATTTAGCTGCGCTTCTGGAAAGCGAAAATCAATTTAATCCATCTGACAAAATATCAAATAGTATTTATATGTATGATCGCGCTAAGAAGCAGCTTCAAATAGCATTTACAAATAATCCTCATTATAAAAAAACAAAAATGTGTCCAAAGCGAAGATGAAGGTTGCTCACTCAAAGAAGGAAGGGATAAGAATAGTCAAAAAAGAATTTAAAGCAGCAATTGTGGAGTCAGCAAAAAAACGATTGGATATATTAGGAAAGGAATGGACAGTGAGGACAGCATCGCTTCTTACAAATAATGTAAATGTTGAAGGAGTGTCTGTTTTTGAAGGAAATAACAAAAACAGAGATGGAGTGGATTTGGCATTGTATTTAGATGATTTATATTTAGACTTTTTAAATGGCAGCCCAATGGATACGATTGTTGAAAAAGTAATAGAGTTGTCATTGGAAATTCCGGATATAAATCCAGTGAAAAAATTCCTAAAGCCTGAAAATGTTGTACCAGTGTTTTTTGCCGCTGGAATTGATACAAGTATACTGAAGTGTCTGCCACATAGGAAATTTGAGGATCTAATTGTAGGGTTTCAAATAGAGATAATCTATGGACGAGGCATAATGATGCAAAATCCATTCGTAACAGAAAGAATACTAGCTGAATGGGAGTTGAGTATAACAGAACTTTACGAAAGGTCAATATCAAATATAGAAAGAAAATCTGACTGTTGTATCAGCCCGCTTATCGGGTTGACCGAGAGTGGTCCGTTAGGAAAAAGACCAGGAATAAAGCAGGAAGATATGATTTATTTTATTCATTCTGGTGGGGCCTCATCGGTAGGTGCGGCAGCTATTTTGAGTAATGAGTGTAGAATGGAACTTAAGCAGAAAATGGGAGGAGATTACTATATTGTGCCTTCAAGTGTTTGTGAAGTTTTGGCATTTTCCGTAAAAGGTAAAAAAACTGCAAAGGAGCTTCATGATTTGCTATTAAAAAACAATAAAAGTGAAGAAGCACAATATATACTTTCAGATAGTATTTATTTGTATGACAGCATAACAAACGAGGTAAGCATTGCAATCACAAAATCAGAAATCATGACAAAGAATTACTCAAAACCATATAAACGATAGCATGTAAAGCAGAGAGGTATCAGTATATCTCTGTTTTTTTGATATCGAAAATTTAATGTTGCTATCGGATAGAATGTATAAATGATATCAAATTTCAAGAGTTGATATCATTTGAGTCAGAATCTGCTATCAGATTTCTGCTGTTGCTATCAAGTATAAGCACATTAACTGTAAAACTGATAGCAGAATCTATTAGGTGATACCAAGTTGTTAATGTGAAATGCTTTTTTTGCTATCAGATTTATCGGTCTGATAGCAAAAAATGTGACTGTGAAAGGGGTTTTAGGGGGATTCCCCTAACAAGATGGATTTTGTACGGCAAAATCCGTATCTTGCAGAGGACTGGCGGCGCCAGTCCGGATTATATATATACTATTTCATAGAAGTGGGCAGAAAAGGAAAGGAGAAGTAGAACAATAGAAAATGATAAAGTAAAAGATTTTCTAAAAAAGTGTAAAGATTATCTGAAAAATAATTCTTTTGAAGACTATAAATTTAAAATGATTTTAACAAAGCCTATGGAAGATGGTAGGTTAGATATTTTTGCACTCGCTACAAATAGGGAGTATGACAGTCTTGTCTATTTCAGAGTAAATCATATTTTTGCCAGAGAGATGAGTAATCTTACTTTTAACTGTTATGATGATGTACTTGCCTATTTAGAAGATGGCTGGAGAATCAATAATATGACACTGGATATGCACTACAACTTATGGCAAGAACTTTGTGATAACATCACTTTGGGGTGGAAAGAGGATTATCCAGGAATGCGGCTATATATAGAATATTGTGAGAAATGTGGGATCACAAAAGAGCGGATAGATAAGGCAGGTCTGGAAGTACCAGATATTTTATCTGAATTACATCAGTTGGATGAGCTGCCTGAAAGGGAGAAGAGAAATGAAAAAAGTCAGAAAGTGAGATGATTTTTGGGGATTTGGGGAATCAGGATAATTTATTTAGATATCAAAAAAAGAGACTTACTAAAAAGGGAGGGGTAATGACTGACAGATATTAACAATTCTAATGACTTGATTGATTATCTGGAAAACTACGATATCCTGTTTCGTATGAATAAGAGAGAAGCCGACATAATTATTCACTACTTACTCCTGCAAGGCTATGGTTTAGGCTATGATAGCAATGGACAGTTGTATCAGATTGATATGCAGACTAAAGAGTTATCAATGACAGACATAGATTCAGCAATTGACCTTGCATGTGAAATTAATTATGAGATGGTTGACCAAGGCAGAGAATTTATCAGACAGGGAAAACCAGGTGAGAGGTCCAAACAAGATGTATCAGCTTTTGCGACGCTGATATTCGATCAGAAAGCGCTGGATAATATGTTTATGAAAACTTATTATCAAAAGAGTATTATGGAGAAACTGGGAGTTACAGCTTATCATCCGGGTATACAGAGTGATATAGCTTCAGATAAGAAATCGGTCAGCCTTATATCTGAAATGGAGATAGGAAAGGGAAGGAGGTAAAATATAAACGGGTAAGACAGGGAAAATGACATATCGGAAGGAAATTCGGCTTTCGGCAGAAGAATTAGAGCGACTAGAACAGTTGTCGGCTGAACAGGAACTAAACAGTTCACAATATCTAAGGATGCTGATTACGAATCAGCCGAGGGCTTATCCAGAAATTCAAAAAGAAATACGCAATCTGGTAAATGAAGTCAACTATATTGGCAATAATATTAATCAGATTACGAAAAATAATAACAGTGGATTATACCATGAAAAAGATAAGAAAAGGCTATACATTCTGATGAAGCAGCTAAAAGAGCTTGTCGGACAGATGATAGAGAAATTATAGGTGGCTGCATATGGCCATAAGTAAAATACTTCATATGGGGTCTGCGAAATCTGGCTTTAAGGCAAAGCACTTAGCAAACGCAATTGATTATATTACAAAGCCAGAAAAAACAGAAGATGGTATGTATGTGTCGGGGCACAATTGTCTTCCGGAGTATGCTATTGATCAGATGCTCCAGACTAAGCAGCGGTTTCATAAGCTGGATAAACGGCAAGGTTATCATATCATTATTTCATTTGAAGAGGAAAAGGATACAGTAGACAAGGATATTGCCTTTAATATCATAAGGCAATTTACGGCGGAATATCTTGGGGAGGACTTTGAAGCAGTCTGTGCGTTGCATGATGATGTGGATCATATACATGGGCACATCGTATTTAATAGCGTGCGATGTACTGGGCAAGGGTTGAAGTACGAATACAAGAAAGGGGATTGGGAACGTTATATTCAGCCATTGGTGAATCGGATTTGTGAGGAATATCAGATGGCAACTCTTGATTTGGAAGAGGTACGAAGGAACCGGGCAAAACGGAATAAGAAAGAGTGGGATCAGAGCAAGCAAGGACCATTTGTCTGGGATGAAATGATTAAAAAGAATATTGATCAGGCAATAGCGGTATCAGATAGTTATGATGAATTCTTGAATATATTACAAGAGTTGGGATATCGGGTTGTGAGAGGAAAACATGATGCGGTTTGTCCACCGGGAATGGCTAGAAATAGGAGATTAGATACATTAAAGGGAGATTATACTCAAAGTCGTATAAAAGAGAGAATCCAGCAGAGAGAATCATATGTAATGGAAGATAATAGTTCTATTCAAACTTTAGATATTCAGACTTCCTCACAAAATGTAACATCACGGAAAAAGCTGCTAAATGGATATCAGCGGACTTATTTTGCACGTTTATACCGACTGAATGTCCTAAGGAAAAGACCGAACACAGAATACTGGAAATATGCGGAAGATATTAAAGAGTTTCATAAGTTGCAGGAAGAATATTTGTTCTTATCTAAATACAATATTCAGAATATGCAAATGTTGGAGGAAAGGCTTTCCGTTCTGAAATCTACTCAGCAAGATATTAGTAAGCAAATGGAAGATGGTCGTAAATACTGGAGTGAATACAAACTTGTGTTTGAATTATTTCAGGATTATCAGGAAATGCAGGTCGGGGCATCACTTTATAAAGAAGAGGGCTATGAAGAGTTTAAGACGGACTATGAAAAGTCCGTAGAAATCGCTGAAATTATTGGGCGATATGGGTATTCGGTTTCGGAAATTGAACGTCTTCTCATGCTGAAGGAACAGGAAAGGTCTTCATTTCAGAACAAAATTAAGGAAGTCCGAAAAGATGAGTGGATTGGGAAACGCATACTGAGCAAGGAGTTGAGACATCAGAAGGAACGTGAACAGAAAAAGCAAAATCAACGAAGGCTAAAAGAAGAGAAGAAGTAAGATGGAATCATTATCATGGATTATCCGGGGGCTGATTGCCGCCGTTTTTTTATGGAAGGAGATCTATGCTTGACAATTGAAGAGCAAAAATATTTAGAAGAGTGTAAAAAAAAATTGAGTCAGGAACAAGTGAAAATTGTTCAAATGGCGTTTGAGTATGGTTTGAATATCACTGATATTCGTAAATTTGCAATGCCTAAATTACGTCCAGAACAGATGCAGCAAATTGTGTATGCAATGCTGGAAGAAATTGATCGAGAGGTGCTGGAACAGATATGTAAAGGGGATTTTGACCAGTATCAAATACAAGAAATTGTGTCAGGATTTTCCGGAGGGTTAGATAGAGAAGAAGTAATGTCCTATGCAGTCCAGGATTTGCCGGCCAACCGAATGAAAAAAATGAGGACACAGCTTCTGGATGCAAAAAAAAGTGTTTCAATTACTGACAGTGGAATGAAAGAGTATACGGAAAAACTTATGCAGATTATGGACACATCATTGCAACAGTTCCAGAAAAATAATGAAAAATTTGAACTGCTTTCGGGGCTTGTGAAAGATCATGTGTTTGATGCAAAAGAACAAGAGATTAAGGATTTGTATGAAAATGTAAAAAATAAAGATACCTTAATTCATCAGCTTCAGAGAGATATTGAAGAGAAGAATCAGTTAATTGAAGATCTGAATAAAGCGGTAGCTAAAGTAGCGCCAGAAACAGCGGAAAAAGAAGTTAGAGGACAAAGTAACATAGCACAATTGCAAAGTTTGGATACATATACTGAGAAAATTCCAAAGAGGAAATCTATCTTTGAAAATCTGCTGTCGAGGAATAAGAAAAAAGATATTTTGGATCAGATAGCAGGAGAAGGTCTGTCACCGCAACAGCTTGAGGAGATCAGGTCTGCATTTGACAGCGGTCTTCCTGATGTGCAAGTCATAAGGCTCATCAGGAAAGATTTAAGTCCGGAAAAAATGCGTAAGATGAAGGAAATCATGCTGTTGATACAAAAGAGGAGGTTATCAGAAGATGTATGTACTAGATAGGGAGATGGTCCGGCAAGGATGGAATTTCATAGACATGCTTGAAAAGCAAGGATTCTTTTTTTCATCAGAAGAACGCAAAGTATTATTACATTTTGCACTCCATCAGACTGAGAAAACAGTAGTAGAAGATGCAATATGTCTTGTAGCAGCAAACAATGAGGGAAATGGAAGGTTCAATGGGGATGGAGTAAAAACATTAGAGCAATTCAGGGTTCAGGAACCAGATAAATTAGTGGAACAGATAGTGGAGTACATTGTTCAGATCGAGATTGCGAATATATGCCAGGAACAAGCGAACCATACTCTTGAGAAAATTTTAAAAGAAAAAGGTGTCTCATACTTATTGGAACAGATGATTAAAGAACTAAAAAAAGAACAGGAAAAGGAACGGACAAAGGAGCAAAAAAATGAAAACGGGAGGTGGAAAATTTGAGTGAGATGCAAGATGCTGTTCAGATTATCCGGGTGACCTATGAAGGAGTAGAACTATTTTTCAAGGTAGGTGCAGGTGGAATAAATACAGCAAAGGATATTTTTAAAGTATTTCAAAAACTGGTAGAAACAGAACGACTTACAGGTAAGACAACAGTAAAAGATCTTCTGAAAAGTGGCGGTGATTTACATGTTTATCAGTTTGATACAGAAGATATGAAGTCAGTCAAAAGGCTATGTAAAAAATATGGAGTGAGGTATGCTCTTCTGCCTGACGTTAATAAAGCAGATGGTAAAAGTGAATTATTATTCCATTCAGACGCAACTCCACGAATTAATCAAATAATTAAATATCTGAAAAGCGGAAAAATTGAGAGTTTTGAGGACTATATTGAAAATGGGACACCAGAGGAACTGCAAGAAGAATATGGCATAGAAAAATCAGAAAAAAAGTATGCTGCTTTGAATAAGGAAGATTTTCAGTTGATAGGCTCTCATGTACAGGGGAAACCGGGTATATCTATAGAGGAAGTGATGAGTATCTTCGATATGTCCCAAGACCAGATGCAGCCAATCATCGACCAGATGCAGAAATTGGATATTGTAGAAGTGGGAGAAGACGGAACTCTTACGATGAAAATATCAGAACGGGATTTCAATGAGTTACTGGAGTCAGGGAAGTGGAAAGTAAAACCGGTAGTCCCAGGAGAAAAGGCTATGAGTGAGGGAAAGGATATTCAAGAGCCGAAGCTGAATGATAAACAGAAGCAAGCTTTAATGCATTCCAGGGAAATATCAAGAGATGATCCTAATGCACATCAAATCTTTATTGCAAAGAGTCTCAATGTAAAAGAAACAGAAACAAGATTTTTATCAAGGATTCCATATCGTAAAAATGAGTATATCTGGATGGATAAAAGTTCTATATCTCATGTGAGTAGTGAAAAAAAGACCATTTTTGCAAATTTGGATAAGGATAAGGAATATTCCATAGTGAACAGAAATGGGGACATTGTAGGAAAGAGGTCTGGAAATGAACTCTATAAGCAGAGCTACGATCCAGTTCTGAGAGAGACACAGGATATGATACGGAAAAAGCAGGCTGAGAAAAAGCGCCAGAAGAGAAAGAGAGTAAGAACGCAACAGAGAGGGGGCAGATAGGATAGTCCCCAAAAAGAAAAAAATATCTAATTGGTTACTATGTTTAGGGGCAATTTTAGCGGCATATGGCGGCTATCTAATTAATGCCATATGGGTTCCGGGCAATAACTATAATACATTTATGGCACGTTTGGATGTTGTTATGAATGAACCTTTTGCAAATTATTACAATACAACAACAATAAAAGCAATAGTGGCAGCACTTTTGATATATGCCATAGCCATATTAATGTATGTTACGAGTGTGAAGAATTATATGCCCGGAAAAGAGTTTGGAACTGCCACATTTGCTACTCCCGAACAGATTAACAGAGTGATTGCAGACAAAGAAGAGACGAATAATCGTATTCTAAGCCAAAATGTAAGGATGTCGTTGGATGCACAGAAAATCAAGCTTAACCTTAATACTTTAATTATTGGTGGAGCAGGTGCGGGAAAAACTTTTTTCTATGTAAAATGTAATCTTATGCAACTAAATCAGACGAGTTTTATAATAACTGATCCAAAAGGAGGTGCGAGACGTTCTCGCTTGAAAAGAGTGAGCACGGCTCAAATTTAATTGAATAAATTCAGTTTGAGTTGGAGAACTGAATACACGACTTGTCGAATGAGAGGGTAACGCCTTGAAAGGCAGCCTTAATACTCCGACTTGCATGAATATGAGTAAACATAGAAATGTAAGAAGCTCGGTGAAGTCGGCAGAGAGATACCGTAACAGTCAGGCTGACGAAAGCATTCCAGAGGTGGAATGTGTATCTTATATGCCGGAGGTCTATAAAATACCTATGGTTAGAATGAAGATAATCCAAATCTTCTGACGAATCTTTGAATGTAAGGGTCTATATCGGGACTAAGTAGAAATGCTTCGTGACACAAATAGTGTCGCTACTGTGGATGAGTAAGACTCTGCCTTTATGAAAGTCCATGCACTGTTACAGGCAGTGGCAAGGTAGCAGGCTCATAGAAGAAACCTAAGGGTATATGTAAAGATAGTGTATTTGGAACGTCGTAAGCTGACAGCGTGGAGAATTTACTTTCTGTGAAACGTATCAAACGGGAAAATCACGTAAGTGATATAAGGGAGATAATGTCAGTGAAAGCGGTGGCACAGTACCGATGAAACCGTGATAACAAGCGGTGGAGGGATAGCCACTAGTCGGATAATAGTAAATCAAATCGAATATGGTATGGGTTCGAGTAAGACTAAGAGATGTAATTCACTCCTAGATAGGAGGTTACAGACCATGCTAAAGAAAGCGAAACTGCGATATAACGAATACTACGATATGCAAAAAGTATTTGATGAATTATACGCAAACAGCAAAAATGGTAACAATTTTTATAAGTTACTGGAGATTATCGGTTCAGAAGAAAATATTCGTTTAGCATTCCGTAATCTGAAAACAAACAGTGGTAGCAATACTGCTGGTACTGATGGTAAGTCCATTGAGGACATTAAATGTCTGAAAGATAGTGAAGTAATACAGATAGTCAGAAGTATGCTTAATGACTATAAACCAAAATCGGTAAGGAGAGTTTATATTCCGAAACCAGGAAGTGATAAGAAAAGACCATTGGGAATCCCGTGTATATGGGATAGGCTCTTACAACAATGTATTTTACAAGTGTTAGAGCCAATCTGTGAGCCTAAATTTCATAATCATTCCTATGGTTTCCGTCCAAACAGAGGAGCCAACCATGCAATCAGTCGGACTGTAAGTATGGTAAATATGTATCGGCATTACTATTGTGTGGATGTCGATATAAAAGGGTTCTTTGATAATGTAGACCACGGAAAACTCTTAAAGCAGATATGGACAATAGGAATTAGAGACAAGAGACTAATCTGTATAATCAGCAAAATATTGAAGTCAGAAATTGAAGGGGAAGGAATTCCGACCAAGGGAACACCGCAAGGTGGTCTGATTAGTCCGATTCTTTCACTAATTGTATTGAATGAATTGGATTGGTGGGTAAGTAATCAGTGGGAAACCTATAAACCTCATAGGATGGCCTCAAAAGGTTGGCTTGCCTACGCAAGAAAATACACCAACCTAAAAGACGGATATATCGTCAGATATGCTGATGACTTCAAAATAATGTGCAGAACCTATGATGAGGCTCAAAGGTGGTATCATGCAACAGTCGATTTTCTGAAAACACGATTGAAACTTGATATAAGTCCCGAAAAGTCAAAGGTAGTGAATATGCACAAGAATTCTTCAGATTATTTAGGGTTCAAAATCAAAGTCGTACCAAAAGGAAAAACACGTTACGGATACATTGCTAAAACGGATATGAGTGAAAAGGCAATTAAAAAAGCAAAAAGTAATCTGAAAGCCAAAGTAAAGAACATTCAAAAACATACAACATCACAAGCAATCAATAACTATAATCTTGCTATTATTGGAATACAGAATTATTACTGTATTGCAACAAATGTGTATAACAATTTGACGGATGTGAATTACGCACTCTTACCAACCATAAGAATTAGATTTAGGAGTATAGCCAAAACAGTCCCATTTAGGGAAACAGAGCAAGACTTTAAGCAAAAAACAACTGGAATAAAAGATGACACGAAGATTGTAGTTATCGGGAAAATGCCATTACTACCATTGACAGGTGTTCATCACAGAAGTCCAATGAATTTCTCTCAAGACATTACAAACTATACTGCAAAAGGCAGAGAGAAAATCCATAAGCAGATTGAATGTATTAGCCAATTTGATTTTATTGAAATAGCAAGGACACGAGACCCAAGCGAAACGATAGAATTCAATGACAATATGATGTCTGCATATGCTGTTCAGCAAGGTAACTGCTATATATCAGGTAACAGACTTAAAGCAGATAATATGATTTGCATTAGGAAAATACCAAGAAATAAAGGTGGTACTGACAGTCATAGAAATATAGCATTCATGGATAAGATAATTGGAACTGTTGTTATGACAGATAGTGTTGAAACCGCAAGAAAGTTGTTAAAGAGATATACGCTTGATAGTTTGCAGATTAAAAAGCTAAACAGACTAAGAAATAATTATGGTTACCATGCAATTTAGATAATCGACGATTTACTATAATTCGATGGCACGCCGTATGACCTGAAAGGGTCACGTACGGTGTAGAGCGGGGGAAAAGGTGGAGATAATATCAAAGCCTTACCTATCGCTATAAATTTTACGTTCCTGCGGTGCATTTTTAAAAGCACATGGCTTTGAAGTAAAGGTACTGAACCTTTTGGCAATGGAACAATCGGACTGTTATAATCCTTTCAAATACATACGTGAAGAAGTTGATGTTGTAAAATTAGTCACAAATTTGATTTCAAACACAACACCAAAGAACTCTCAAAGTAATGATCCATTTTGGGAAAAAGCCGAAGGTATGTTTCTGCAAAGCCTTTTCTACTATGTCTGGTTGGAATGTCCTCAAGAGGACCGCAATTTTCGGATGGTATTAAAGCTGATTGGTGAAGCAGAGGTAAAAGAAGATGGTTCACCTTCTGAACTTGACAGGAGAATGAAGCGGCTGGAACGGAAGAAAGGTATCAATCATCCAGCGATTAAACAGTATAATAAAGTGTTCAGGGGAGCTGCAGATACAGTTCGGAGTATTGTTATCAGTGCCAATTCCAGACTTGCGTTTCTGGAAAACCCTCAAATCCTGCGGATTTTAAGCAAGGATGATATGAATATAGAAGACTTAGGAATAGGTATAAACGGTGATGGCAAGACAAGAACAGCACTCTTCTGCGTTATACCAGATTCGGATAAGACATACAATTCAGTCGTGGGTTTATTATACAGCCAGATTTTTCAGGAGTTATACTATCAGGCTGATTTTGTTTATGGCGGTAAACTGCCTGTTCCAGTTCTCTTTCTGCTGGACGAATTTGCAAACGTAGCTTTACCAGATGACTTTTGTAGTTTGCTAAGTACAATGAGGTCAAGGCGTATATCAGCAACGATCATTATACAAAATTTGGCACAGATTAAAGCATTGTTTGAAAAGACTTGGGAAACCCTAACGGGGAATTGTGACACGACAATATATCTCGGTGGCAATGAACAGTCAACACACGAATATATTTCTAAGCTGCTTGGGAAAGCTACGATAGACAAAAAATCTGCGGGAGAGACAAAAGGAAAGAACGGAAGTTCAAGCAGAAATTACGATGTCTTAGGACGTGAATTATACACACCGGACGAAGTACGGAAAATGGATAATCGCCAGTGCATGGTTTTTATCCGTGGGCAGGACCCGGTACTTGATAACAAATATAATACACCAGGGCATATTTTGTTTAAAGAGTCGGCAGACGGCGGCGGTGAAGCTTATGTACATGTACCGAAAGGAGGTGAGACTAATGCCGAAGAGTCATGTTCTTTATTGAATAAGCAATCTTTTGAATATTTCCAGAGAAAAAGGGATCAGGGAGAAAAAGTATACCTTGATGATTTGTCAGGTGACGAATTATTGGGGATAGATAATGCAGCGGAAGAAATAAAGATAAGTTCAAAATCGGAAATCGAGAAAAACAAAAAAATTGATGAGATTGAACAATTACGCCGAAGAAAGCGTGGATCTGATAACTTTGAAAAGGAATTTGAAAAAAGGTTAATGGATGCTGATTTCAGTGTAGAACAATTAGAAGAAGCCAGATTGGGGTTAAAAGACAATCTGGACTATAAGGAAATTTTGAAATATTTCCTCAAAAAAAATTCTGCTGAAGAAATGCATAAGATACGGTTAGAAATGAAGCAGAATAAATAAAATTAGATTTTCATTAAAAATGATAGATATATGGAAATCTGTTATTTGTGTAACTTAGAGTAAACGCAAAAATGACAGATTCCTATATATCTGTCATTTTTGCGTCTTATCAGGAAAATGTAAAGGAGACGTAATGAAGAGAGTGAAAGAATTATTGAATAAAGCAAGAACATATAAAAAATATCTGGGATGTATGGCAGTTACAGCAACAATGATGTTGCCGACAACGGTTTATGCCGCCGGGACAGATGCAGTAACTAGACCGCTTAATAATTTAAAGACATTGGTTCTTGCTATTATCGCTGCTGTGGGAGTCATTATCCTCGCAAAAAATATAATGGAATTTGCACAGGCATATCAGCAGGCAGACAGTTCTTCTATGAATAGTGCAATTAAGGGTATTGTAGCGGGACTTATCATGGCGGGTGTCGGAAGTGTAATGTCGTTCCTTGGCATTAGCTAACTCGGGCTAAGACAAAAAGGAAAGGAGACAAAAATAAATGGATATTTTTAGTCTTGGCAAACCGATTTTAGCGTTATTGCAAATGGTCTTTGGATTTTGGAATAACCAGATCAAGTTAGTTTTTGAATTATTAGGACAATCCCCGGAAACTTTCAAAGGTGGGGGACCGTGGGCGGCGATACAGAATGTAGAGCCTCTTTTTGTTTCGATTGGTTCCAGCCTTGTAGTTCTCTTTTTTGTGATTGGCTTCTGCTCGGAGTCAATTGATGTTAAAGAAGAAATGAGATTTGAGACTATCTTAAAGATGTTTATACGTGTTGCAGTCGCACAATGGCTTGTAATCTATAATATTACGATTCTCAAGGCAATATTTACAAGTGTAGGAGCTTTGGTTGGGCTATTAGGAAAATCAGATTCGGCACAAATTAAGATTAATTCACAACAGGCAGAAATTATAAAAAATCTAGGCTTTGGAGAGAGCTTAGTCTTTTTTATTTTAGCGGTCTTTTTATCACTGATTGTACTTATTTGTGGATTCTTTCTAATTTATACCGTGTACTTCCGATTCCTGAAATTGTTGGTGCTGGTGCCGTTTGGTTCATTGGCATTTGCGACAGTGGCGGGTAATCGTACTTTGAGTAATACGAGTACACAGTATGCCAAGTATTTTATAAGTGTTGTTTTTGAAGCGGTCACAATGGCCTTGGCGATTATCGTCTGTAATGCTTTTGTATCATCTGGATTACCTACATTTACGTCAGATTATGCAGACTGGACAAAAACACTAATCTATTTGGGAGAACTTACGTTCACTGTTGCACTGACTTTAGGGTGTGTAAAAGGTGCTCAGAATCTAACAAGCCGGGCGTTAGGATTATAGGAAGGAGAAATTGATATGGAAGAAATAAAAACGCTAGGCTATGATTGGGAGTTCGGACATGAGGAACTGATGATTGAAGTTAATTCCTATGCTTATGGACAGAATTTGTATATTGAATTGAATCATATGCAGGAAGGGCAGGTGGAATCTTTTGCACTTTTGACTGTCAATTTACCTTATTCGCCTTTTGAACCAGAACTCAATGTAAATGAAGCATATATTGATACGTTCGCTGAAAAAAGCAAACTTGAATTTATCAAGAAAAATAAATTAGGCAAGGTACTACCGGATAAAGGATTTTCCGGGCATGAGGTATATAGCTTGGTGGCATTCGATTTGAAACGTTTGGCAGAATTCGACCCAAAGGGAGTAAAGAACTATTGTGAACTTCGAGGTATAACGAAAGAGGAAATGGAAAAAACATCATTACAGAAATTGGAAAAGAATAAGAGGAAGGGAAGGTAAGAAATATGGATATTGAGATTAGTAAGGACCTGCAGCACTATAAGGAAAGTTTTGTAATGGGGCTGACAGTAAAACAATTTACATTTGCATCCCTTTCCCTACTGGCAGGTTCAGGTATCGTGCTTGGAACTTATCATTTTATTGGAATGACGCTGGCTTGTTATTTAGCAACTCCGGTTGTTGTACCAATCGCACTTACAGGGTTTTACAACCATAATGGTCTTTCTTTCTGGCAGACAGTTGGAAGAATGGTCCGGTTGTCATTCAGGAATAAGCCATATTTGTATCAATCAACGGAAAATCTTGTTTTATTAAAAAATGCAATAGAGGAAGAGAGCAAGATAAAGCGTCAGGAGGAAAAGGGGAAAAAGAAAAACGTGGAAAAGGAGGATGAACTGGAATTGGTGAAAAGAAAGGCCAAAAGAGCAATCCTTACTACAATTGCAGTTATGGCTATAGCAGTAGCAGGAATTGTGGCATACAAATTTTTGAAATAGGCAATCTCTATTTATAGAGATGTAAAGAAGTATAGCAATCGGCGGATTATGGGATTGCTATACCTCTCCCATAATCCGCCTTCATAAAAGGAGGACTACGGAAAGATGGGAATTTTTACAAACCGATTTATGCGGCTTAAAAAAGCTGAGAAACCAGAATATAAGACACCAAAATCTGTTCAGGAGCAGATTGAAATATCTCGTATTGCAAAAGACGGAATATTCGAAATAGCAAAAAATAAATACAGTAGGACATATCGTTTTCAGGACATTAATTATGTGACAGTCAGCGAAGAGGAGCAGTATGAAATTTTAAAGCAGTATTGCAAGCTAGTCAATGCTATTGACGTTACTTTTAAGATTACGATTTACAACAAAAATAAGGACATGCTCAATCTAAGAGAAAATGTACTCCTTGCAGAAAAAGAGGATGGTTTTAATCACTACAGGCATGTTTACAACGATATCGTTGAAGAGCGGATTACCGGCGGCAGACAGGGAATTGAGCAGGAACGTTACCTGACAGTCACGGTTGAAAGAAAAGATTATGAACAGGCAAAAGCATTTTTTGCTACATTTGAAGCAAATATGCAACAGCAGTTCCGTGAAATTGGCTCTGTATTAGAAACTTTGGATGCAAAAGAAAGACTGCGGGTACTTTTTAACTTTTACCGCATTGGTGATGAGGAACGATTTGACTTTGATTTTGAAGAGTGTCTGCGTAGAAAACATGATTTCCGCAATGATATCTGTAACAGCATGATTAAGTATACTGCCAATGATTTTGAGACAGAAAGAAAGAAGTGCCGGGCACTTTTCATTAAGCGATATCCTACGAGTTTGCCTGACACATTTATCAATGAGCTCACAAATGTTCCTGTCCATAGCATCGTTTCAATTGACGTTGTACCTGTTCCAAAGGATCTGACAACGAGGACCTTGCAAAAAAAATATCTTGGTGTAGAATCAGATATTCTGAAACAGCAGAGAATCCGGAACAAAAATAATGATTTTTCAAGCGACATCAGTTATAGCAAGAAAGTAGAAAAGAAGACACTGGAAGGCATAATGGATGATGTCAGAGAAAATGACCAGAATCTATTTTTTACAGGCATTACGATCATCATTATGGCAGATACAAGGGAAGAGTTAAACAGTATCACAGAAACTTTCCAGACCATTGCGAACAAAAACATGTGCCAGATTGAGGTACATCACTTGCAGCAGAGAGAAGCCTTAAATACGGCATTACCAGTAGGAGTACGTCAAATTGAAACAATGAGAACAATGCTGACTAGAGATATTGCAGCATTGATGCCATTTAATGTTCAGGAGTTAAATGATCCGGATGGGCTTTGCTATGGCGTAAACCGGGTCTCAAAAAATCTTTGTATTGCAGATCGAAAAAGCCTTACCAATGGTAACGGAATGGTATTCGGCGTACCTGGTTCAGGAAAATCTTTTTTTTGCAAGAATGAAATGTTGGGGGTATATCTGAAGACCGATGACGATATCATCGTTATAGATCCAACGTTAGAATATTTTGATCTTGCGAAAAATCTGAATGGGGCAATCGTAAACCTTTCCAGTTACACAAAGAATTATATAAATCCTCTTTGGATTGATATCTATCAGTTGGATTTAGCAGACAGTAAGGGATTAATTCGTGACAAAGGCGAATTTATGCTAGGTCTTTGTGAACAGGCAATGGCAGAGAGATTAAACAGCCGGCACAAATCTATTATTGATAGATGTATCAGAAAGTTATATATAGATATTGCAATCAGCAAAGAAAAATATATTCCAGTCATGTCAGATTTTTATGAACTGCTTAGAGAACAGCCAGAGGAAGAAGCAAAAGATATTGCCCTTGGTCTGGAATTGTTTGTCAGTGGTTCTCTGAATATTTTCAATAATCAGACCAACGTAGACATTGATAACCGATTCATCGTTTATGGAATCCGGGATCTGGGACAGGAGTTAAGTCCTATTGCTATGTTAGTCATGTTAGAAAATGTAGGGACGAGAATTGCAAGAAATGCTGCAATGGGAAAAGCAACATGGTTATATATAGATGAGTTTCATGTTGTATTGGATAAAGAATATTCGGCAAAGTATTTGTATACCCTGTGGAAGAAGGTGAGAAAATTAGGAGGGCTTTGTACAGCGATTACTCAAAATATTGTTGATATGTTGCAGAATTATACGGCCTCCACAATGCTTGGAAACAGTGAATTCGTAACGCTGCTGAAACAGGCGAAACTTGACAGTGAAGAATTGTCCCGGGTTGCAGGTATTCCAAAAGCACAATTAAAGTATGTAAGCAGTTGCTCCTCTGGTATGGGCGTCCTGAAGCATGGAAACACAATTATTCCTTTTGATGGAAGGATGCAGAATCATTCAAATGAGATCTATACCTTATTTAATACAAATATGCATGAAAAAGCAAAAGAGAAGCTGAAAAATGTTGATGAAAGGGAATAAAAGAATTAATGTACTGGTTCATATAGGATGTCCAAACAAGTGCAAATAAAGAGAGGGGGAGTCAGTAGATCGGCGGTGATAATATACGGAACAATGAAGATGATTTTGATTTGAAAGAGGAGGAACCTATATGATGGATTCTAGCCTGGCAATACCATTGGGTGATATGCCTGAATTACAGAATTTTTTCAATCAGATGGAAAAAAGAGGATTAGGGGCAAATGCAGATGACATTGAAAAATTAATTACATATGTAGATGATATGGAACGCAATTTTTCTGAATTAATGGATGAAGTAGTATGGCTTAGGGAAAGAGTGCAGGATCTGCATGGAAAAAGTCTTCAGGGGAAGATTGAGCATCTTTCTCTGGCATCACAACAAAAAATAGAGATTGCGAAAGAGCAGTTAGGGGAAGTGAAGAACCAGATTGCCAGTGGGATAAAGAACTCTGTTGAAAAGATGAAAGAAGGAAGTATAAAGGCGGCTGATAAAATTATAGACGTTTTGAAAGTCAAAACAGTTTTAGGGAAACTATCAGCAAGCTTAAGACAGACGTCAATATCCTTGAAAAGTAGTATAGAGAAAATTGAAACCATTCGAACAGAATATGCGGAGATAAGAAAGCATAAACAAAATGTACATAATATACTAAATGGAAAAGAAGTTTCCAATATAGATTTGGATAATAAAAACAAGGGGGTACTAACAAAAATCCAAAATAGCATGAAATATTGTAAGAAGCTGGCTGAATGTATGGAAAAATCGACAATTTCTATGACAAAAACAGTTGATGGTCTATCTGAAAGGGCACAGACGTATAGAGATATGAGGGGGGAACCAGCACAAAAGACAGTAATGCAGCCTAAAAGCAGATAGTGTAGAAGGTACATTATAAAAACATTCAATTCCATTTTATACCGATTTGCCATAGAGTTATCACTTGCATAGTGCAGAAATTTGGTATAAAATGTAAAATACATCAGCCGACATTTGATGTTATTTACTGCTTAGAGAATATCTGCTATAATATATGAACAGAAATCTTTTCTAAGGGAAAGGAATTATCGTGGAAAAAAATAAACATAATAAAGTAAAACCGGATATAATACTAAAGGATTTCTGGCGGGACAATCAACGTTTTGCTGATTTATTTAATACAGTATTATTTAATAAGAAAGAAGTATTAAAGGCAGAGGACCTGCAGGAACAAGATACAGATGCTTCTGGAATCATAGAATTTAAAGAGTACAAAGAAACAATCGCTCGTGCACGAGATGTAGTAAAAAAGTCGGCTTATGGAGTGGATTTTGTTATTTATGGTATAGAGAACCAGAAACACACACACTATGCTATGCCACTCAGGAGTATGATTTATGATGCATTGGGGTATTTAAAGGAGTATCAACAGTTGTCCAGAGAAAATGTGGGCATAAGCAGGACAAAAGAAGAATTTCTCTCTGGATTAACAAAAGAGGATTGTTTACATCCCATCGTTACTATAGTATTATATTATGGTGAACGGCCGTGGGATGGGCCACTGTCCTTAAGGGATATGATGAACATACCAGAAGAGCTAAGTTTCATCTTCTCTGATTATAGAATGAATCTGTTGCAGATTCGCAATAGCGGCGAATATCATTTTAAAAATCAGGAAGTGGAGACTGTATTTACTATAGCCAGAGAGATTTTTAATGGTGAGTTTGAGAAGATCAAGGAACAATATAGAAGTATTAATATAAAATCTGAATTAGCAACTGTAATAGGTGCTATAACAGACTCTGTGGAACTGATCGAACAGGCGGAAAGCAGTAAGGAGGTAATTAATATGTGTAAAGCATTAGAACGGCTGCAGGAAGATGCTGCTATGGAAAAAGCAAAAGATATTATACGGAAAATGCTGAAAAAAGGATGTTCCGTTGATGAGATTCAGGAAATGACAGAACTTCCAGTGGAACTGGTCAAAGACGTGGAAGAGGAATTGCATCATTTGGTGTGATTTAGTAGTAAAGAGAGTTTGGAAATGCTATGTTTCCAGGCTCTTTTTTTGCTTGAAAATAATAATAGAAAGAAGGCAGTGGATGATACAGGGAGATATAGATTTTTATGTTGCAGAGTGTATGGAATTTAAAGTTTTGGGGGAAACATTTGAGGGACTCACAGTTGAACAGGCGATAAAGAGATATAGGGAGATACCGGAATATTTGAATCACATGGGGCCAGGAATTGGATGCAGATGTGTAGATAAAGAATTAGGTGAATTAGATATCGAGCTGATCTCCAGTAATGTTCTTGATCTGGGTTTCGTGAGATATTGTATAGACTATGAAGCACATCCAAAAATGAAGCAGGCAATAGAGAAATTTCAAAATTTGATGCCTGAATTGGAGGTCCGCGGGAAAGAAGAATTGCCCACTACGAAAAAAGAGGGGCGAATAAGGTAAAAGTAAATAAAAGGTGTAGTAATTCTACGGATAGAAAGACATAGCTGTGATTCGGCTGTGTCTTTTTTCTTTTGGGACACTACGGAACTTAAACATGAGGTAAAAAAGAATGAAAAAATTTAATTTTTATTTTGGATGCCAATTTGAAGAATGGTGTTTAGAAATCTGTCTGCCCGATAGATTCGTTTTTCAGGACAAAAAGACAGCACAGGACATATGCCGGGAGATGCTATTGAGTATAGTATTGTTCCAAAATGATATCGTTGTGCTGTTAGAAAAGGAGGCTGTTTTTCTCAAAGATGGAGATTATATAAAATTTACCAGATTGAAACGTGACGTATATGAAAGAATGGGGCCTCCTTTATCGGGAGATGACATTGATGAATTGATTGAGCAAGACAAGTTGGAAGAAGTCCTTTTCAGCGAAAAATATTATACAACTGATGCTGACTATGAGGATATGGAATTATCAATATCTGAAGCATATCAAGAATTAAGTAAGAATTACAACCCTAAGAAACAACTTCCGTTTGGTTTAGGTCATGCAAGTTTAAAGGGGCAATATGGTTTTGAATTTGGAAGTCTATACTACAGAGTGGAAGAAATATAAGGGAGGAGGTGTATGGATGAAAAGATAAGGTATAAAAAAGATCCAGAGGTTAAACTTTCTGCTGATGCGGAAGTCAAGCTGCATCAAAATAAGCTATTTGATAAGAGAAAAAATGGACAGGATCATCATATTCATTTAAAAAATTCAGAGCTATGGTCAATAAAGAGATTGGGTCAATATCAACAGGATTTAAGAAAAAAAGACTCTGATCAGAATAAGAACGGGCGGGAAGATAGGAAGAGGTCCCCATACCTGTATTCAGCTTATCTATCCTCACGGACTAAAAGTATTGGCAAGAGGAATTCAGGAGAAGCAGAGAAAGAACCTGTACCAGACAGCAATAAGATTGATACTGATGAGATAAAGCGTAAGGAAAAGGCTAAGGCTTATCATAAGAAAAAAGCGGAACAGAAGAAGGCTGAGAGAGATAAAAAAATTAAATCAGCAAAAGACAGTAATCCTAACATAGTAAAAATAAAAACGCATGATGGAATGGCTGGTGCTGTTAAATTCCAGAATGATAAAAAGATTGAACCTAAGATTAATGTTGCTGAAAAACAGAGTACAGAATCACATAAATATCGTAAAAAAAATACGAAGGATTCAATGAAAACCCGAAAAAGGGATAAAAAGATTTATTCTAAGCGGTGGCAAAAAACAAAAGATAAAGCTCAAATTGAAAAGCAACGGGTAAAAAAAGCGATATGGAAACGGAAAAGGCAGTATGTAATTAATAAGTTACTGAATGAGGAAGGTGAACATAAGGATAGCTTTTTAAAGCTATTGAAAGATATCGCTATCTTAAAGGCAAGTCTGGTTATAAAGAATATCGCAATATATGTTTTAGGGGTTTTAGGTGTGCTTTTGGGGCTATTAGTAGTGGTTGCAATGCCGTTTCTTCTTATTATAATAATGCTGTATAATTCTCCGTTCGCATTGTTTCTGCCACCTTTGCAAAAGGGGGATACTGTCCAATCAGTTTTAGCGGGATATTATGCAGAGTTTAACACCAAATTACGGGAAGAAGAAAAGAGCAGTAATCAGGAGGCTACCTATAAAAATATGCAGAATGGTGTCCCAAGGAATAATTTTTCAGACGTTATGATGGTCTACATGGTAAAGTACGGAACAGGAACGGGCAACTTCCCTTCTGTTATGAATGATGCAAATAAAAAAAGACTGAAAGATATCTTTAACGAAATGAATCACTTTTCTACAAAGACAACGACAGATACTATTCGAGTAGGAGACAGTCTGGGGAAAATGACATTCAGTGCATACTGTAACTGTCAGATATGCTGCGGTCAATGGAGCGGTGGAGCTACGGCTTCAGGAGTGATGCCAAGGGCAAATCATACGTTGGCGGTTGATGCTTATAAACCCAGTTTGCCAATGGGTACACATATTATTGTGGATGGGAAAGAATATGTTGTCGAGGATACCGGAAATTTTGCACGTTTTGGCGTAGACTTTGACATGTATTTTGACGATCATGCGACAGCACAGGCTTTCGGGCATAAAGATAAGGAAGTATACCTTGCGGATAGTAATGGTAAAAAGCAGATCGAGGTAACACGTACCTCACTTTATGTATACAATCTTAGTTATAAGGATTACATAGATTTAGGGAAACTGACACCAGCACAAGAAAAGTTATTGGAAATGGTTATGTCAAATGACTTTTTGCAGAGTATACCGGCTTCTGGAATAGGAGAAAAGGTTGCACAGTTGGCAATGACAAAGGTAGGATGTGCATACAGTCAGGACAGAAGATACGAAGAGGGATATTATGATTGTAGTTCACTTGTTTTGCGTTGCTATGCAGAGTATGGTGTCAAATTACCTGAAATTGCGTCTACACAAGGAAAATATATAGTAGATAATGGATTGCAGGTAAGTGAAAATGATTTGAGACCAGGCGATCTAATCTTTTATTCTTACGAGAATAATGGACAGTTCAAGAATATAAGTCATGTAGCAATTTATGTAGGAAATGGAAAACAAGTGGATGCCAGAGGTACTGACTATGGCGTAGTTCATAGAGCATTAGTTAAATCAAATATTGGGTTGTATGGACGGCCTTGTCCATAGAAATTAATTGGAAGGATGTCAGAGGGCGGAGTTGTCCGTTCCTCTGACGGGAAGGAGATATTTATGGGAAGTAATTTATTTTTTGCTGAACTTGATAAAAATCATGGCTCAAAACTCTTATTTTTTAAAGGAGGGCTAAACTTATGGGAAACCCAACAAGTTTTAAGAGATAACATGAGCTTCTGGGACAATAGATATATGATTGTTGGCTTGGATAATGAGGAGCATACAAAGCTGCTGGTAGTAGACTCAGGGTTATTGTTTATTCCAGAAGAAATTATTCAATGGGGAAAAAATAACAAAGACAGTGGTGCTGAGAAGATAGTGGAAACATTAAAAAATTGCTTTGCGCTGAAAGGAGTAGGCAAAGAAAATGGATTAATGCTTTCAGATCAGCAAGAGCAGGAACATGAGTTCTCGATTCAGATTACAGAAACTTTACGGCGAACAGTAGCTATAAAAAATAAAAGCGGCGCGGCAGCACTGCAACAGGCTTTAGACAATTACACTGGATCAAAGGATGGATATATTCTTGACTATAATGATCACGTAGACACTTCTTTTACCATCTCTAAAATTGATGAAAGAAAGAGGGAAATCAGTAAATGCCGGTAGATGAAAAAGAAAAGGTTATCAGAAGATTAATAGATAGTTTTCAAAGATGGGAGAATCTTTTACGTCAAGGTGGTCAAGATCCTTTTGCTACTGACGGAATAGATATGAATTTGGTGAGAAATCATATTATTGCTGACAAACAACAAATAGAGAAACTATTTGCAGATAAAAAACCGGATATTTACCATCGTCCAACACCTGATGTTATGCCAGACACATACATGGCAAAAGCGGAAGAAATTTGGTATGGAGCTATTGAAGTCCTAAGAGAATGCCGAACTGATGAAAATCGGAGGTATTTAAAAAACTTGATCTTGACAGATGAGATAAAAATGCAGTCAGGATTACTAATACTTCAGAAAGATGAATCTCAATTAGAAAAGGAAATAGAATCCAAAAACTATGTTGAATTGAGACGTTTTTTATATAAGGACTTTAAAGATAGATATAGATTGTGCCGGCAGGAGGTGAATCGAATGTGTGCGGAGAGAGAGCAGAAGCAAGAGCAACTTGATTTGTTTACAATGCAGATAAAACGACGATACTAGGTGGTGAACAATGGAAAGTAAAAAGTATATAAGAAGAGTATCAGAATTATATGATATTGCAGTATTTGATATATCACGTAACTTGGAGAAATGGGTTGAATTCCTTGAATTTTCTGGAAGGGGTAACATATATCGTTTTGATTTCATGAATCAGTGTCTTGTATTTGAACAGAGAAGAGATGCAGAGGTTCTTATGGACTATGATAACTGGAAAAAAGTAAAACGGTATGTACGCCGTGAGGAAATTGGAATTGCTGTGTTTCCGATTGAAATGCTTGGTAATGTGAAATACCTTTATGATATCAAAAGCACCGGCGGCAGAGTGACTCCTTTTATATGGGAAATAAATGAGGATAATGCTGAAAAATTTGCAGATCAGATGTTTCCAGAGTATTATGATAAAAATGATCAGAATAAGAATTTCCGAAAAGCTATAAAAAACTTTACAAGAACATATGTTTGTGATATTATGGAGGAGAAAACTGATATACTCCAAAATCTTCAAAAACTGAAAACAGAAATAAGACCGCAAGATAACTCGGATATTTTCAAGTTTGTCTTGCAAAGCACAATGTATCTTGTATTGAAACGCTGTGGAATAGACAGCTTTGATGCAGGCTTGGATGATATTGTGAATTTTCAAGATGAAAGAATTCTTTCCAGAATTGGAAATTTAATATCAGATATGTCTGAGTCTGTTTTGCGTGAATTTGCTAAAGTGGCGTGGAAAATACGCAAGGAAGAAAGGAGTTTAGAAAATGGTAGATCTGGAATACATGAAGGGATCAGACGGAATGCTTTATCCGGTTCTTCAAACGGGGGAAACGGAGTCGGCAGTGAAAAAGAGTTTAGGGAAATACGGAAGGAAAGCACTCAAATATCTGTTGCAGACGGATCGGAGCAGATACGACGAACTTCTGAGAACAGGGAAATTAAAGACCGTGATGCTTCAAAGAGAGGAAGACGCTTGGCGGTTGCACGACCAGATAATGGAATCAGAAGTCCAGAATCGGATAGAAAAGGAGAAAATCAATCCGGTGAGTACAATGGAAATGACGATCCTGCGCAATCAAGTTGGAATGATAGCAGAAGAAATCGTTCTGAAGGAAGTAATTTATCAGAACAATTATTAAGTAAAGAGAAGCAGAAAGGAACCGCTGATGTGGTTCCTTTTTTAGTTCAAGATATTACGCCGCATGATATTCCTGAAGAACTTCTTTCATATCTGATTGCTTATGTTATGGAAAGTAATAGTCATCTTTCTTCTCTTTTTATAGAGAAAGAAGATGAGCAGACCAGAAAAAGTGTGTTAGAAACGATGTACGACGGGGAAGAGTTAGATATTAGATGGAGAAATAACGACACCATCCATTTGGCAGGTTCACAAACTGGTCTTAATATCTACTGGAACAGCAATAATAGTAATTACAGTGGCTATACTAGTTATGAAACCATTGTATCAAAAATTGCTTCTTTAGAAGATGAAAAGGAAAATCGTACAAACAGAGCCTATGAGGATGCAATATTATTAGAAGGAATCAGAAGGCTGATGGAAAGTAATCTAAATCTAATTTCACAGGAAATGATAGTGGATGTTATGACGACAAATATCCTACCACAACAAAAATTGGATTTCCTCATACGGGGAAGTTCGTATGATTTTCCTGTTGATACAGAGCAGAAGATCACGCTATCATCTGGTGAAGATGTAATATTCAAGACCAAAGAGAATGGTATGGATTTCATTAAAAATGAAAGTAGCGGTTTTATTGGATGGGACTTAGTCAGAGACGCACTTATGAAATTAATTGAAAATGGAGACTATCCACCTAATAGGGAACTATCAAATCATGATATTACCACCTATATGCAGCAAAAAGAAAGAGAAACTTTTATTCAAAAGTATCATGCATTGTTTCGGCAAATTGGAGAAAATCCATCTGTCATATTTCCTGCTATCGAAGAAAGACCAAAAAAGACCATAGCTGAAGCAAGCCCGTATTATCAACAAGCAGTGAAATCCTATGTCTCTACAGCACTATTTATACCAATTAAACCATTGCTGCAAAGTTTAATTGAAGATGGGTTTAAAGATATAACAACCGAATTCTTAAGAGAATTATTTTCACAGGAACCATTCAAAACACGGAAAGAAGCAGCAGTCAATCAGTATGGATTGGTTCAGTATGAAAAAGAAAATGATACAATTCATTTTAAAGGTCTTTTTAATAAAGATGAAGTTGCAGGAACCTTTGGATATCTCGATATGGTATCAGCAATTGAAGACTTAGTAAAGCAACAGGTATATATGGACATAGCGCAATATCGGAAAGCCTGTGAAGAAGGTTTTTCTTTCTGCCCAGATGTTGCAGTCCAGTTATATAGAGAAATAATAAACCGGAATCGCAAGCAAGAGGAAAAAGAAATTGCTGTGGTTTCGGATTTTTATTACCCGGAAAAATGGGAAATCCAGAGTGGAGATAAAACACGATATAAAAACAATGTAGCTGCAATCAAACTTTTGAAAGAATTAGAATCACAGAGACGTCCGGCAACATATGAGGAACAGATTATACTGGCAAGCTATGTCGGGTGGGGCGGAATTGCAAATGCATTTAATGAAGACAATCCCAATTGGAGCAAAGAATATAATGAGCTAAAAGAGCTTTTGTCAGATGAGGAATATAGGGATGCAAGGGGAACCGTGAATACGGCCTTTTATACTCCGCCACAAATAATTTCAGCCATTTATTCGGCAGTTCAGAAATTTGGTTTTCAAGAAGGGAAAATATTTGAACCGGGTTTGGGCGTGGGGAACTTTTTTAATAGTCTGCCAGAAAATATGAGAGAGTCTGAACTGTTTGGTGTAGAAAAAGATTCCATTAGCGGGAGGATAGCAAGACAGCTACATCCCCATGCAAATATAC
>PPYE01090369.1_pt1 | contig 62124 bp, 83 predicted proteins | sample 1559881 | NCBI WGS metagenome assembly PPYE01 (sample SAMN08240022, study PRJNA423297) | Human gut metagenome, whole genome shotgun sequencing project. | reverse complement strand
CACGCCATTATACCAACAAGGCGAAAGAAATTGCGAACGGCGACCCGAAAGTGGAACAAGACTACCTCGACTCTCTCTCCAATGAGAAAGTGTGGTTGGGTAACTGGACGCTGAAACAATGTCGTGAGATGGAGATTAGTTTAGGTTTGGACCTAAAAGGTGGTATGAACGTTATCCTTGAAGTTTCTGTACCTGATGTTATCAAAGCACTGGCTGACAACAAGCCGGATGAAGCTTTCAACAATGCATTGGCAGAAGCTGCAAAACAGGCTGTAAACAGCCAGGATGATATCATCACACTATTTGTCAGAGAATACCACAAAGCTGCTCCTAACGCAAAACTTTCCGAACTCTTCGCAACACAACAGTTGAAAGACAAAGTTAACCAGAAATCATCGGATGCAGAAGTTGAAAAAGTATTGAGAGCAGAAGTAAAAGCTGCTGTTGAAAACTCATATAACGTACTTCGTACACGTATCGACCGTTTCGGTGTTGTTCAGCCGAATATCCAGAGTCTGGAAGACAAAATGGGTCGTATCATGGTGGAATTGCCGGGTATCAAAGAGCCGGAACGTGTGAGAAAACTTCTCCAAGGTTCTGCTAACCTGGAATTCTGGGAAACTTATACAGCTAAAGAAGTTCTTCCTGCCATGCAATCTGCTGATGCTAAATTGCGCGCTGTATTAGCGCAGGAGACAGATGCAGACTCTACTGCTGTAGATTCCACCAAAGAAGCTCCGCTTGCAGAAGCTACTCCGGCCAAGAAAAACGTAAGTGCTGCCGACAGTCTTGCTGCTGCCCTGAAAGGAGATGCTACAACTACTGAAGATAATTCAACAGCTAACCTGGCAGAAATTAAAAAGCAATACCCTCTGTTGGCTATCCTGCAGTTGAACTCTAGCGGACAAGGTCCTGTGATCGGTTACGCTAACTACAAAGACACTGCTGATATCAACAAATATCTGGCTATGCCGGAAGTTAAAGCAGAACTCCCGAAAGACCTTCGTTTGAAATGGGGTGTTTCTCCTTCTGAATTTGACAAGAAAGGACAGACGTTCGAATTATATGCTATCAAGTCTACCGAACGCAACGGTAAAGCTCCGTTGGAAGGTGATGTAGTAACAGACGCGAAAGATGAATTTGACCAATACAGCAAACCGGCTGTCAGCATGACTATGAACTCTGACGGTGCACGTCGTTGGGCACAGTTGACTAAACAAAACATCGGTCGTTCTATCGCTATCGTTCTTGATAACTATGTATATTCTGCACCAAACGTAAACTCTGAAATCACAGGTGGACGTTCACAGATTACAGGTCATTTCACTCCTGAACAGGCAAAAGACTTGGCAAACGTATTGAAATCAGGTAAGATGCCGGCTCCGGCTCACATCGTACAGGAAGATATCGTTGGTCCGTCATTGGGTCAGGAATCTATCAATGCAGGTGTATTCTCATTCGTAGTGGCTCTGATTCTGTTGATGATCTATATGTGTATGATGTACGGCTTCATACCGGGTATGATTGCCAATGGTGCATTGTTCCTGAACTTCTTCTTCGTATTAGGTGTCCTCTCCTCCTTCCAGGCAGCATTGACAATGTCCGGTATTGCCGGTATGGTGTTGTCACTAGGTATGGCAGTGGATGCGAACGTACTTATCTACGAACGTACTAAAGAAGAACTTCGTGCCGGTAAAGGTGTGAAGAAAGCACTTGCTGACGGTTATTCCAACGCATTCTCCGCTATCTTCGACTCGAACCTGACATCCATCATCACAGGTGTCATTCTGTTTAACTTCGGTACCGGTCCGATCCGTGGTTTTGCTACGACATTGATTATCGGTATTCTGGTATCCTTCTTCACCGCTGTGTTCATGACCCGTATAGTTTACGAACACTTCATGAACAAGGACAAACTATTGAACCTTACATTCACAACCCCTGTTTCAAGAAACTTGATGACCAACACACGTTTTGATTTTATGGGAACAAACAAAAAATCCCTTATCATCACTGTAGCCATCATCCTCGTTTGTATCGGTTCATTTGCCATGCGCGGTTTAAGCCAGAGTATCGACTTTACCGGTGGACGTAACTTCAAGGTACAATTCGAGAATCCGGTAGAACCCGAACAGATTCGTGAATTGATCTCCAGCAAGTTCGGTGATGCTAACGTTAGTGTTATCGCTATCGGTACAGACAAGAAAACTGTACGTATCAGTACCAACTACCGTATTGAAGATGCAGGAAACGATGTTGACTCTCAAATCGAAGCATACTTATATGAGACTTTGAAACCTGTGCTGACTCAAAACATCACTCTAGCTACCTTTATCGACCGTGATAATCACACTGGTGGTAGTATTGTAAGTTCTCAAAAAGTGGGTCCAAGTATCGCAGACGATATCAAGACAGGTGCTATTTATTCTGTAGTATTGGCATTGATTGCTATCGGTCTGTATATCTTAATCCGTTTCCGCAACATCGCATATAGTATTGGCTCTATCGTAGCTCTATCGTGCGATACCATCATGATTATCGGTGCTTACTCATTGTTATGGGGCATCGTTCCATTCTCACTGGAAATCGATCAAACATTCATTGGGGCTATCCTGACAGCTATCGGTTACTCTATCAATGACAAGGTGGTAATCTTCGACCGTGTGCGTGAGTTCTTCGGCCTGTATCCGAAACGTGACAAACGTCAGTTGTTCAACGATTCATTGAACACTACACTTGCACGTACTATCAATACATCATTAAGTACATTGATCGTATTGCTGTGTATCTTCATCCTTGGCGGTGATTCAATCCGCAGCTTTGCATTCGCAATGATCTTGGGTGTTGTTATCGGTACATTGTCATCACTGTTCATTGCATCTCCGATTGCATACAACATGATGAAGAACAAAAAAGTTGTACCAGTAACTACGGAAGAATAATAAATTCCAGAAATAGAAAAAGCCTCTTCCGAACAATTCGGTAGAGGCTTTTTCTATTGATTATTAAAACAAATAGAAGCTATAAGACGTTCATCTTAAAAGAAGCCATTGTTAAACTTAAAACCAGATACAGCATGAAAGCAAACCAAAACAACTTCTCACAGATTCTCCGTAGTAGCCCCGAGGGGAATCGAACCCCTATCTAAAGTTTAGGAAACTTTAGACTTATCCCATATAATCAGATAGTTACATAGTAAAAGTAAGTTTTTGTAGAATATTTGTAGAAAAAGTACCAAAAAAAATGAGATCCCACCACCCAAAGGCAGTAAGGATCTCACTAATGCAACACCGATTTTGATTATCGGATACTGCAAACATACGAATAATATTTGAAACAAAGAAAAAACCGTGCGGACTTCTCAGCTGGCACGGCTTAATACACAAACATTTCTACAAAAAGCTATTTCCTTTTTCTTCCTTTCAACTCTATATACTCAGTATAAACAATCTTACTGTGTGGATTGCTACTAACCACCTCCTGCCTGATTGCTTTAGTACCCCATTTTATGAAAAGGAACTTTTTAGGGATCCTATGGACTACCTGGCTAAGTGTATCAACACTTTCAATCTTAGCGGAAAAGGTTTCTCCATCCAGTACGCCATTCAATGTAACCCAGGGATCCCGCCATTTGACAACCTTTAGGTTTACTGGGAGATCACGGTACACAATACTATCACGTACTACCGTCTGGATCTCCACCTCTGTTTTTGTAACGGTGGTGGATACAGACTGGATCCTGCCAATCTTTATATTCAGATCATCAATAGTTTTAGTCAGATCCTGACAATGATTTTCCAGCTCAGACTTAGATAGCTCCAGTTTCAAAACAGAAGCAGCACTTTTACCCGATTCTGTTTTATAATAATCCACATCAGAGAGGAGAGCTTCCTGATTATCAGCCAGGCGTTTTTTCTCCTCTCTAACATTATTCAGCCAGTATGATAAAACCGAAACGGTTAATATCAAAGCCACATTAACGTACAGCAGTATCTTATTCATGCTCATTTATGTATTTAATTATACCATCTACATGAACCTGAACAATCTGTTTCTTACCACCAGGAGAAAGGAGAAAAGCTACATCATCCTTATTATCCTGGAAAAAGTTCTCTGTAAGAACAGCTGGGCATTTCGTTTTCTGGAGTATATAGAAATTTTCTTCCCAGTCAGGATCTCCATCACTCATATCCTTTCTGATCTTTTGCCCGACAAATACAGTTTCGGCAACATCATACAAACAAGTAGCTAAAGCATCTGCCTTAGTTCTGCCTTTAGTTGTGTAGGCAGACCAGCCACGGGCTTGCATCCACTCACCACATCCAGCAGCATTACAATGTACTGAAACAAGGATAACATTTGAGGTACCCAGCTTACCACAAAACTCATTAGCTCTACGTGCTCTCTCAGCCAGGGATACATCCATATTTTCCTTTACAATGCGCTCAGCATCGTACCCTCTTTTTGTAAGTTCACGTACAATATCATCCGCTATTTCACGTGCATAGGCGTACTCTCTGAGTACTCCGTCTGGAGATCGTTTACCTGGTGTATTCTCTCCGTGTCCGTTATCTATTAAAATTTTCATTGATTTAATCTATGATAAAAATCCAACTTTATATTTTCGTAAACGGTTGAAACATTCGTGAAAGCCCTATTATTATTGGCTCCGCTTTCATTGTATATTTCACCCTCAATCACTTTAGCCACATCCTCTATCCACTCAGAATTAGTATAAGAGGAGAGCTTTTTCCCACGATAGGTAAAGCTATCAAAACGGCTATTCCTATCCTCATGCAAGTTTCTAAGTAAGGCTCTGATCTTTTGCCTGGTTGCTTCCCTATCCGCTATATGGTTTTCCTCCCTGATCCTTTTTATCATTCGACAAACCTTTTCTACTGATAGATCGAAATACACGCCAGACACATTTTTAACTCGTAACTGAGTCTCAGGACGTAACCCCTCGGAAATATCTGCCAGCATATCATTCTGATTTCGGGTTTCTTGCAACAAATCGCTCATTGTCTTTTCAGATCTGGATATAATACCATTTATGATAGACTTGAACCACTTGAAACACGCAACCATTAACCCAGCTGATAATATAAGGAAAAAAGCAGCTGTTACAGCCATCATCCCAACGTCACCTATACTTTTGGCTACTGTTGTTACATCCTCTACCATTACCTGTTTCTCCTGTATTTGTTCCGTTTGTAATAATCGAAGTTATCTCTATCCTGCTGAGTAACCTGACTGTTAGGAGAAAAGAACTTAAACCCTGTATTATTGCCAAAGCGAACTACTTTGATAATAGCCCGAAAAGGAAACATACGTTCTGGGTTGCATACCACATCTTTCAACCGTTTGCTTTCAGTGAAAAAAGCGGAACGTGAAACTCCCTCTCCGAAAGAGATGAGTGTACGCATACCATTCTCAGTTTGAACATCCGTTTTTACTCCAGTGAAAACAATAGGTTCATTTATGAGAGCATCCACACTGGAATACTCACAGTCAAATAAACCATCACTACCAGCCGATACTACAACAGAATCATCTTCAAAGTCTACTATTTGGTTCATAGATCAGTCGGAACATTATAGGTTTTACAGTCTGTATCAATATCTGATCTAACAGCCAGGCGTTCCCTTAAAAAATCTTCATAAGGTTTCTTGTAGGACTCATCAAGCAATCCCAATACAGCAGATTGGTATTCATTCACCAGCTTACTCTCTTTTGTATTCGAATACTTTGCAGTAAGCAGGGTTGCAAAGATGTTATCACCAGTCTTAGGATACTCTACACGCACACTGTCATACTGGAACATCTTACCAGTAGCAGCTTTCTCATCATTAGTAACAGTTATACCACCGTTCTCATCTTTAATAACCGATACCTCTTTGATATTGTGGTTATAAAGGAAAGTTCCCTGCCCGTTATACAGGTCATAGAACACCTCAGGCGTTGCATCAGCCAACAGCCCGATATTCAGAACATTTTGCTTTTCCATTGTTAATACAATTATTTAAAATGAATTTACTATGTTCCTCTGAGCATCTGATTATCCAGCCATATTCAGACGGAAAGAGGTGCTTAATTGCTATCTCATCAGAGATGTTATACTGCTTTCTCACACGGTCAAACTTCGTATAGAACCTCTGTAGGATACCTTTCCTGAGTAGGATCCCGTAGTGGTTTTGTTTGAAACCAACATAATCAATACAGCGAGCATCTACAGGAAATATCTGCCAGTTATGCTTAATTTCCAGTTTCAGCTCTGCACCCAGGTAAAGCCCCATCATATCCAGTATGTAATGGAGAGTTTCTTTGCTATGGTGCAAAATCACTATATCATCCATATACCTGTAGTAATACTTAATCCCCAGATCTTCTTTCATCCAGTGATCGAAGTAAGCCAGATATAAATTAGCCAGATACTGGCTCGTAAAGTTGCCAATAGGCAACCCTTTTTCTTTACCGTTGCTATCTATAACTTTATCCAACAGCCTCAGCATTTGCTCATCAGCTATCATATATCTTATGATCCTTTTGAGTGCTGCATGATCTACATTATCGTAGAACTTCTTTATGTCGATCTTTAGGCAATACTGTGTACCTTTTCGATCTGTAACCAGGTCATGGTGTATATCCTCCATACATTTATGAGTCCCCCGCCCTTTAATGCAGGCGTATGTATGAGAGATAAAAACATTCGTCCAATACTCTCCCAGAATATTGATAATACAATGGTGTACTATCCGATCAGGGTAGAATGGAGCAATCATTATGATCCTTTCTTTCGGTTCATAAATCGTTTTTATCCGATACTCACCAGGTGTATATGTTTCGTAGTAGAGCATTTCCCATAGATCGGTCAAATTCTCACTTATACGATTATTGAACTTTGTTATTTCAGTTCTAACACCTTTCCCTTTTTGAGCTTTGTACTGAGAAAGAACTAAGTTAGCAGAATCATAAACGTATTGATAGATGTTTTTCAGGCGTTTACTTTCTTCAATGAAGTAACCGCAATCCTCAAAATCTTCATAATCCAGTAGCCTTGTATCGCTACCATAACATAGTCCGTATTCAGTCCTAACTATACTCATTGTGCCGTTGGTCTATATCAGAGCTTTCAATTCCTTACTAACACCGATCTAATTCATATTTTTTTGCCAGCTACCAGCAGTACCAGTAACTCCTGTGAGGCAAGGTTGTGACGGTTTAATGGCTATCTTATATTTTAAGAGAAACCGTAACGGTATAGGCGGAACCCAATGTTCGCATTCGAGTTCGAGGAGCGATTATTCGTATTCAGATAACCGAAACCCGCATTCGCACCATTATTCGCATTAGCAGACAAGAGGGCACCCACGACCGTCACAACCCTTTATTTCAAAATTTCAATTCACGCTTTTTGCAGTCCACCGCCAACCGTCAAAAACGGCACAGGCGGAACCCAACGTACGCATACGAGTACGAGGAGCGACCAGCCGTACCCAGAAAACCGAAACCCGCACCCGCACCAGCAAACGCACCAGCAGACAAGAGGGCACCATACCATCCTACAGCAGACCAGCCAGCACCAGCTACAGGAGTCCAGTAGTAATCACATCCTCCAGCATTAGAGGATCCACCAACTGTTTCAGCAAATGAATATGTTTTGCTTGAATGAGCAAACTGGAGAACATAACCCTCAGCTCTGGGTAGATCTGTTATTGCTTCGTATCCATCAGGTACGTTAGTTGCGCTGTCTGAATGAGAGGTGAATTTGGTAGGATCCTCACAAACATAAGCAGTTGATTTGTCCGATCCATGATAAATAAGAACATCATCTGCTAACATCCATAAATATTGGAAAGGAACCTCCAAACCACGATAAGAGGAAACCTGTACAGTTTTATCACCTCCAGTCCATCCTTTTATCACATAAGGCACAAGCCCTGTATTATTTCCAAGAGTAGCAGTTACACCACAAGGGATAAATGGTTTGTATCCAGCCCATTCATTCCATTGAGTACCATCAACAGCAGTACCCTCTCCAAGCCCACCCTGTTTGTACCCATCAGCCGTTAGAGTTGCATTGTATCCATCCTGGCAGTGCAATGAAGCATATTCACATCTTTGCAACCAGGCTATTTCATTGTAGGCTCTATAAGCCCCATGATGAGTACCGTTTTTGCAATATGGACGAACTCCACCCTTAGAGATGGATGTACGAGCCATGCCAAGTTGAGAGTTAAATGTTCCATCTTTAGAGGCATCCGAGGATCCAGAGCCACCTCTGTACTGAGCTGCATTTGATTTCAGCTTAACAAACCCACTCGCATCACGTAGGATCTCATCACCATTCCATTCAAGCCAGCATCCAGAAACAGCAATGCTATTTGTAATGTCAATGGTTGCAAACCAGGGAGAAATAGCTTTGCGATCCATTTTAATAAAACCTGGCAACGGATATTCAGACCATGCACGTAGCCACTTTGTGCCCTCAAATTCTAAACGAAAATAATACTCTGGTTTTTCCAGCATCACATTTCCATCAGTGCTATCAATAATAGCAGTTGCGCCACTCTCTTTTTTACGGCTATCATTCTGGTGGAGGTAGTATTTTACCGATCCATCAGGGTTTTCAACAAAACGTTTGATTTTAGCCTGGATAGGCAAAGTTTTATGCAAATCCAGATTTCCAACACGTTTCAGCTTATAGTCACGACTTGTAAAGTCACCTTGAACCCCGTACCACATATCGTAGGGGTATTGTGGTTTGGTTGAGCCACTACCTAAAAGTAATCCCATAACGTAATTATTTAATAGTTTCACCTGCTCCCCAGAAAACATCAAAAGCAGCCAGATCTATAGCATTTGGGGAGATCTTAACTATAGCTGCTGGTGTCCAGTCGCTAACTGGAACGGGAAACTCTCCAAAAGCCTTATCGCAAACCAGCTGGCATTTTACAACCAGATCGGTATCCATTGATACAGTCTTTTTGCGCACATATATGGAGAAAGGAACTCCACCCAGATCAAAACCTTTTTGCAAGTCTGTGATCTTCCCTTTGGATAGGATCCGTAAGCTGTACATATTATTATCCATAATTCACTTAGTTAATACTGCAAATATAGGCAAAAGTGTGTAGCTGATACACACTTTGAAAGAAAAAAAAGATATATTCCAGCCATTTACATCTTTTAGTCCCCATCTTTTTGCATCTAAACACTTTAATTCATTACCAAATAAATTACTAACATTTGGAGCATTTGCCCCAGCAGACCACCTAACAAAGTGGCAATTATATCCAGCCAATCCCACTTATTACCATAGAATTTATCTTTAAACTCCATACCAGCAGCTAGTCCAGCCACAAACAAAATAGTAAGGAGAAAAGCACACGGAATAGCATACCCAAAATGCTTCATTCTATTGCTTTCTTTGATCCATTTCATAATATAATAATTTAATTAACCGTTTCTTGATAATACATACCATTCTCCACCAACATAAACTAATTGCACGACACAGCCAGATTCCAGCGAAATAGAACTACTACCACTCATTCCAGAATATATCCTTTTACCATTTCCATTAATTGATATACTTGAACCATTTTGACTAACAAAATACAATAGCTGACCAACGTACGGAGAAGATGGCAAAAATACTACAGTTGTTGACCCCAATGTTTTTACAAAACAATCATTTGAAGTCAATGTCGCATTAGATGAAACATTTTTAATCCCCAATCTAAACCCTCGACTGGCGTACATGTTACCAGCTAAAATAAGGTTTCCATAAGAATCCCAAGAAATATTTTCATTTGCTAACTTTCCACTTCCATCTTGTTTCAGAAGAACCTTACCATTACCTATAGAAATTAGTCCATTAACTCCATCCAAGAAAATATTACCATCTTGACTTTCCAAACGGTTATTTCGAAATACCCACCCTGCTATATTTGCATTTTCAGCTAACAGTAAGTCAGTTGCTACACTTTCAAACTGGGCACCGAAAGTATTCCATTTACTTGTGTCCGTTGGAGATTTTCCTGAAAATGTACCTGCATCAATACGAGCAACATAATACACGCCATTATACTTTACTACATCCAGCCTGTATTTCGTTCCATAATATGTATTAGAACCACTATACACCCCTCTAAAAACAGTTGCAGGGCTTTCTCCTTTTTCTCCAGGTTCACCTTTTTCCCCATCTATCCCATTTATTCTTACTGGCGTACTCCAGTTTTGCAGTAGTAATCCACTTACCTCTTTCTTAGCGACTGTACACCAAAGATATTCAAGTGTATTTAATACTGGCATAACAGTATCCCATCCACTCGGATTAACAGCTGTATTCGACAAAGCTGGCGGTGTTGTATTTGAGCCATTCTTAGCATACCTATATTCAAAATATGCACCATCCGAACCATCGGTACCGTCTTGACCTTTCGCAACAACACCCCAAAATGTTGAGTCTATTGGTAGATTACCTTTACTTGGTGTAGGATTAATATAACGATAGGTACAAGTTGATCCATTGGATGTATAACTAACTTCATCCCCTTTATAATATATATACTGAGCGTTCCATATACCTCTATACACTCCCAAATCTGATAAGTCTCCAGAATCGCTGAGTAACTTTACATTACGCAATGTAAGTTGATTTTTTGCAGTAACATTCCAATCTATAGAGCTGGTCGCATCCCCGATCCTGAATTTATTGCCATCCAGATCCAGGTAACACTCCCCATCACTGGTAACAATCTTTCCAGTAGTGATAGTATTCCCGTTGATCCTGGTAAACCCATAGGTAGTAACAAAATCACGAAAATTATCATCTGAATGCAAAGATCCGATTATACCCACCTGGAAATAGTAGTTATTGGGATCACTTACAGGCTCAACCCTCAGCTGCTCCTGAGTGATATAAAATGTTCCGTTATCAGTCGTTTTACTACATTTCGCAAAAACATAATACCCACCTGTTTCACTAAGGATAACAGTGGTTCCTGCCATATTCCATTTTTTAATAACATTATCATCAATGGAAAGGTGAGCCAGGATACCCTCAGTTGCATCAAAACGGTTAGGCAGTCCATTTACGTTAGCCTGGAGGACAGTATCAATGAGGACAAACTGCTGGCTCTTGGATCCTACAGTAAGCATATTAGTATCAATACTATTAGGTTTGATATTATCCACATCAAAATACCCATCGGTATCATACACCATATTCCTCAGCTCCTCAGTAGTACGCCATCCTCTCCTGGCTTTATTGAGATCTCTAAGCCTATTGTTATCAATGATAATATTATGCTCTATCACGTCCAGAACAGTCTGAGCCTGGATAGACAGGGTAGTAGTATCCGACAAAGTAAGCGTATAATCATGCTCTACTAAAAGATTTCGGCTCATCTTCTGGATCCGAATGTTTTTCTCTATATTGTATCGGGTATCTTTAACTGGCACATAATCCCCACAATGGAACACACAGGTTTCACTATCCAGTGGCAAAGCGTTAATGAAATACGAGCGATCAAAAGTAAGAACATACTGAGCACGTGCCTGTTTACGCTCCCTAAAATCCTCATACCCCGCATACCATAGATCCTCCTCTGCGTAGTCCTCATAGCTTTTAGGGAGATTTATATCCGTGATCTTATACTTATCCCCCTCATGGAAGCGGAAAGCATCCGTATCAGGAGACGGAAATTCCATACCTCTCTCATCAGTAAATTTAATAAGGTTGAAAGTTCTACTGGAATGTACATACCCACCCTTTTCCTTTAGCTCAAACTGCTGCCCTGCCAACTTCCCAGTTATGAAAGTGAGCTTTGCAGTAACGCCATTGATAAGGTATTTAGTGCCACTGCTATCCTTTTCGTTTAGATCAAAATCCATCGTATTATCTACGAAAGAATAAATATCTCCACCCAAAGCAGTTACAGAACCAGTTCTCTTAGGATAGATCTCATCGTAATATTCAGTATCTTCATCACTGCCTATCTCGTTTCTAAGATCAGGATCCTCCAGGTAACGTTTCTCATCACTATCAATACCAATATACTCACTTTTAGCTGGAATAACCGTACCATCTGATAAGGTGTGTTCACGCTGGTTAAGACGCTTAGGATATGGCAGCTGTAACCTCTCAGAATAATCTCTGTAGTCACTTCTGATATTCTGGGTACCACCCTCAACCCAGAGCCTGGTGATAATACTTTTATCATCTACTTTCTGCTCTTTGAGTTTATACAGCCCGTTACCTTTTCCCCATTCAAAGAAAGCATTTCCAGCAGGTGGAGTTACCTTTGATCCAAATTTACCGACACGGAGAATACGGACACCATCCTTTTGATCTATCCTAAACTCGTATTTATATTCTTTGCAAACAGTCTGCACAACCTGTAGGCAGTTCTGTTTTGAGAATTGTAATGTAACAGGATCCGTATCTGGGCAGCTGTCAGCATCAAACCGCCAGATTCCAGGATAATCACGGCTCACATTATAAATTACAACGTGCATAAATTCACGCAAAGTATAAGTAAGGTCAAATGTAGACTTTGTAGACTTACCATTTGCATCACAATTTCGGTACTGGCTTTTCATCAGCTCGTACATGACACCATAGAAAATAGCATCATAAGAATACATATTCTCAGATAATATTTCCCTGGTTACTTTGGTTCTGATAGAATACTCCTCTCCACCTACCAGGATCTTATCACCTTTAGCAAATTCCAGGAACTGGGTAGACTTTATGCCAAGCTGTACATTATCATCACCCATAAGGGTTACGTTCTGCACCGCACTCGACACGGTGCAAAACGGCTCTTTGCTGAATAAGTTTACCTTAGATCCATTGCGTTTTATCAAAGTAATCTGTCCCATACTACTTAGATACCGCCTCCTCTACGGTCATTCCTTTTTTTATTCTATAGATTAATGTGCCTCTATTTACCCCGCATCTTTCGGATAGTTGAGAAATCGTCATATCCTTTCCCATATAATTTACTTTACGGTTGTTCCTCTTGTTGTTTTGCTGAACTTTCATAGTAACCCAACGGCAATTACCAAGCTCATAATTCCCATTATTATCAATTCTATCTAAGGTATTTCCATTGGGCTTCTCTCCCATATCTTTAAGGAAATTTTCATAGATTCTCCAGCGTTCACATACTACAATACCACGACCTCCATAATTGGAATAGGATGAATTGTTGGGATTATTACACCTGTTTAACATGTGTATCCATACACTGTATGTTCTACTTATATTTCCAGTTCTCCCATGACCATGTTTTCTGAATAAATTTGAGCATACTATTGACGACACCGCCCTTTTATAGCATCCACAGGAAATAGTGTGTCCACTATTTAATTTTCCACTACTTACATCTGTTACATTTCCGCAATCGCACACACAACTCCACACAACACTGCCTCCAGATGCTCTCTTTTGGGTTTTTCTTACAACTTTCAATAAGCCAAACCTTTTGCCTGATAAATCTTTAATCGCTCTCATCTTTTTCTTATAAAAGTCTATCCCAAACAATTATACAATTCGTATTAAATGCCTCAATATCTTCAATAACGCCCGTTACTATAATGTCGTAAATGTCTGGATCCGTATAGGTGTGCTCTACAGTAGTTTTCCCAGACACATCAAATGTATGGGTACCATCACCCCAGTAAATGTTTAACAGCTTAGAACTGGTTACATTGATCTGGGCTTTGCTGTTTGCAGAAACGCCAATATGTCTGAGCACTTTTTTAACGGGTTCACATTCAACCAGTTTAATTTTGAATGTACCCACCATAAGATCATCAGACCACTTTTTAGTCACATCTACAGCATCAGGACAATACACCTCATAAACCAGAGGCTTAGCCTTTCCATCGTATTCCACTTTCAGCCGAGCATCACCCTCCTTATCAAACTGAGCCATGAAAAGATTAACCCATTCGACAAAAGCGGACTTATTAGAAGCCTCTATAAAACACTCCAGGGTAATAGTTCTTTCTTTATAGCGAGGACGTTTTTTGTCTACCACCTTACCATGATAGTTATCCCAGTCTACTGTTAGAGCGTCTTTTCTTTCCAGCATACCTACTAACCCGCTGGAGGCAGAAACATACACTCCAAAATCTTTGAAATTCTTACCATCTATGTAATACTCAACATCTGTATCACTTTGCATTTTAAGTATCTCTACTGGAGTCTTTACCACATCAAATAGCTGTACCTCATCAAAGCAGGCATGAACCCCAGAGAGATTAGGATCATTGATAGAAAGACCTACAGGCGTAGCTTTCAAATTTGTTTTGTAGATCTCGTTACCATCCTTGTAAACAGTAAGCTGGTTCCCATTTTTCACGAAAGCCATAAAGTACCAAATATCAGGCATAACCTCCAGCCATTGCTCCAGGAAATTATCTACACCTGGTAAATTCAGTAACCAACCTATACTATTTGTGGTAGGCTTAACGTAAAAACAAAGCGTGAAACTGGAACTAAACGGTATTGTACGTGAAGTTACACACTCCCCATCACCATTAAGATCTAAGCATTTTGCCACTTTTGCCTGTTTAGAAAAGAAAGCACCCCCTGATAGAGTACCATCAGCTCTACTTTTTGAATAGTCATACGCTACACTGCCATCTGGATCATCGAAAGGCAGGTATAAAATCAGGTTCTTATCAATCATAGCAATACGTTTTAATATGTTTTTTTATTCATTTTCTTAACCTGGATCCCCACGCCAATACATTCAACCTGGGCACCCCCGTATAAATTCACTAATACCTGAGCATCCTTTCCAGCACTGGCTACTATCAGCCTGGAATTATCAAAGGCATCTATAGTAACCATAGCATGATCTGCAACATTAACAGCAGCCTGGCTATCATGTCGGATAAAAATCCTGGATACGCTAAAACCATCATACTCCAGCATTGCCTTACATTCACCATTAAGCACGGTATCTGGAGCGTTTTTACGCATTTCTATTTCATCATCGACAAATGCACCATACGGCTCACATTTACCCTTGAAATTAGCTCGTATGAACTCCAGGGTAGGATAATCCTCCGATATACAGAAATCAATCCCCCTGATATAAAGCTGTATCATACTTTCTATAATCATTCCAGCTTTTAGCTTTCCTCTCCATAAACGGCATAACCCTTTAGCCACGCCATCCTGTTTTAATTGATCTGCCAGTTCCATATTATGCTATACCTTGTGATAGTAACGAACTATCTTTGTTTTCAATTCTTTTCAATGTATCCTTAATCTCTTTGAGTTCAGAAGCACTAACCCCGGTGTTTGTTGCAGTAGCCTGTTGGTAAAGAAGTGACTGCCTAAGAATAGTGGTTTGCTCAGTCTGGTTAATGACAAAGGCATTTAACCTACCTGCTACTACTGATCCTGTTTGTTCGCTCATTGCCGTAACAGCACCAGTGAGAGGATCTTCTGTAGTATCTTCCTCAATATCTTTAATCCAGTCACCAACAGCCTCCAGAGCTTTGTTAGTAGCAGCACCAGCAGCATTTACCATATTCTCAAAATTACGTCTTTCACTATCGGAGAGTACACCATCTTTCATAGACTCACCCAGATAAAGAACAGCATCATTTATAGCTTTTGCCAGGAACTGCCTCTTTATGGCTTCTACTACAGCCTTTTTCATCACATTTTTGGTAACTTCCCCCAGGGCTTTAGCAGCATCCTCTCCCTTACAATAAGCATCTACCAGGGCATCGGCAAACTCATCTATAGCACTCTTTACATCGGTACCAGCCAGGTTTTCCAGCATATCACGTTCCAGATCCTCCAGCTGGGTATCAATATCTTTAATCGCTTCCTCCCATTCAGCAATCTTATCCCAGTCAGTTTTCTTTTTATCTTTCTCGGCTGCTATTTGTTGCTTAATAAGCTCCTGCTGTTCCCTCAGGCTCTGTTTCTGTAGTTCATAGAGCTGGAACATATCACCTTTACCCTCCTCTTTTTCCAGGGCATATTTAAGCTCCTTAATCTGTTTGGTGAGCTGGGCATACTTAACGAAATTCCAGCTGGCACGAGCTACTACAGCCTGTTTCTCCAGAGCTGCTATTTGTTGGTTAATATCATCCAGGCGTTGCTGGTGAGCACTACTTTCTTCATCGTTATAAACCCAGAAAGTTTGATCTGCTGCGTGTTGCAATCGGTCAAAGGCATTAGAAAGAGCATCTATTTCTTTCTGGATATTCTGGATCTTTTCCTCCTGCTTATCATCATTATTAAATAATCCTGCGATCCACTGTATAGCTTGTAAAGCAATAGAGATAGCAGCCAACACAACAGATCCTTTTTCTGCCGTTTTTAAGGCAGCAGCCATAGCGATACCAGCAGTTGCCATACCTTGCACCATTTGAATAGTAGCAACTCCAGTATCACCTATTAAATCCTTTAATACATCACAGCTATCTACGGCATCTAAGACGAAATCAAAGCAGGAATCAGTAGCGTCTGCCAATTTTTTCCAGTCGTCCTTAATATTACCTGATGAATGTTTTGATTTTTGTTCAGCAGTTCCAAAAACTGCTTTTATTGCATTACCCAAAGACTTGAAAGGATTTACATCCAATATCTTCTTCTTAGCTTCGTCCAGTTTATCCAGAACCGCTTTCATATCAGCAGGATTCAGTTTAAGATCCGCTGTACTCATCTTTTGCTGGATCTCAGTAATCAGTTTATCAATCTGATCCACAGTTAAAGAATCCAAATCAGAAAACAAATTACTCCAGCTCTCTGTCTGCATAAGCATCTGGGCATTGAGAGCTGAAAGAGCCTCAGCCTCACCCTTATTCACCTGAGCTAAAAGTTCTGCATTGTTTTGAACATTGGACTGCTGCCTGAGCAAAGCATACTCATCCTGGATCTGTTTTTTTTGTTCCTCATAGGTTTTAAATTCCGTGAGGACTTTATCCTGGAGTTCCTTGTTTGTCTCTATATCTTTCTCAGAGATAAATAGATTTGCCTCTGCCTGTTCATCGGCTCCAACCAGCCCAGTACCTCCATTTGCCAGCCGTTCCTTTGCATCAGCTACAGCCTGTAGCTTCTCTGCCAGAGTAGAAGCACGCCCGATAGCCTGGTTTACCGACTCCTTAAACAGATCCATTGCAGTCTTAGCACCAGTGATCTCACTATATTGCATATTGAGAGTAATAAGCTGGTTCCCCTCTCCCTCAGAAAGAGTACCAGAGGCTTGCTTCTGTTTCAAAGCCTGGATCTGCTTCTCTACATAATCCTTATAAGAATTGCCCTCTTTAAGCAAAGAGGAAAATTGCTTATCAGCCACATCTTTACCCATATTCTGCACCCATCTAAAATACAGTTGGTACTGGCTTTTCTTGTATTCTATCTCCCCATCAAACAGCTTATTCTGAGCTTTCTGGTAGCTCTGATCCTCAACACCTCTACGATCCGTGAAAGTCTGCTTTTCTTTAGTGGATAATTCTCCTTTGCCTGCCTCTTTTCGGGCTTTCTCCAGTTCTTTCTCCTCTTTATCAATATCAGCCAGGGCTTTCTTATGCTGGAGATCTAATAGAGCCTTACGCTTAGCGTAGCCCTCCTCCATAATTTCTATCCTGGCAGCTTCCAGTTTCATATCTGCCTGCCTCTGCTTCTCAGCTAACTGTTCAGCTTTCTTAGCAGCGTTCTCATCGGAATTTTTGGAATTGTCTGGGAGTTTTTTCTGGAATGTTTTAATCTTATCGGTGAGTTCGTTATACTTTTTACTATTAATCTCAACATTCGCCCGTTCATCCTGTAACTGTTTGATACGGGCATTTATATCAGACTCTGTATTAAGGTTCGTTTCTTTCGTGGAGATAGCCGTTTTCACCTGCCCTATGATACCAAGCAATTCAGCAAGGCGGGTATTATCGGTTTCAACTTTGAGCTTTTTGGCATTTATGGTATCTATTTCTGTCTGGGTATCTTTAACCAGCTTATCCAGGTCGGAGAAAGACATTTTCAGGTAATCCACTGGATCAGCCTCCTTTTTCCCACTCATAGCATCCCATCCAGCGTTTAGCTGATTAGTAAGGTCGGAAATAGCTTTATCCGCTTCTTTGGCGGGTTGAACTATTTTATTTATATACCCAGAAATCTTATCCAGGAAATATACACCTTGAAAATCTTCATTAGAGGCATCCTTTAGGATCTTAGTAATAGTCTGCTCTACCTGTTTTACCGCTTTTTTATACTCATCCCCAGAGAGTTTTTTTAACTCCTCAGCCTGAGTTTTAACATAGGCTTCGATCAGGTCAAATGTAGCATCTGATAGGTTTTTAAGTCCCTCTACATCATCATAAGACATAAAATCCCCAAACATCGTATCCTTTGAGGAAACTCTGGTAGTATTACGAATATCCTTTTTAAAGGTATCCTTTGCGCCATCCTGCTTTTCATTTTGCTCTGTCTGGATCTGCTCAATATACTTTGCTTTGATACGGGCTGCTGCGCTTTCGTTAATGGCTATTGTAAGCTCATCATATTTACCTTTTAACTCCTGTACCGTGGTGGATTCTGTTGCAAGCTCTTTATTATAGTCCTGGAGAATGGCATTTACTTTCTCCAGAGCCTGTTTGTGCGCTTTGGTACCAGCCTCTGTATTTTTCAGGACTGCCATAAGCATATTTAAGTTGTCTATCTCCTTTTTGGTGGTATCCTGAAACTCTCCCATTGCATCGGTAGCCTCATCCTGAGAAGAAGCAAAGAGAGTGATAACGCTTACCAGAGCACCAACCAACGTTAAGATCCAGCCGATAGGATTAGTTTTCATTGCAAGCCAAAGAGATTTCATAGCCAATGTACACCTGGTGGTGATAGCAGTTAGCAATGAGGTAACAGCTCCCTGGGTGGTTTTTGCAGTTGTATCGGATACAGAGGCAATAGTAGACTGTTTAGTAGCGGTAGCCTCCAGCAGTTTCTTTTTAGCATAAAAATCAGTCTGGGCAGCCAGAGCAGCCTTACGAGATATAGCCTGATTTTCCACAGCTCCCTCCAGCTTTTTCTCAGCGGTTGCTATTCGGGTTGCGTCCCCAGACTGTTTAGCCCAGTAGAGTTCATATCTGGCAGACTCTACAGCTTGCATAGAAACAACAGCAGACTGTTTAGCGGATTCAACCCTGGCAGCAGCAGCTTTTACATCGGTACGCATAGTATCCAGGGTAACAGCCTTTCCCTGAACCTTAACCGCCACCTCTCTCTCCAAAGCAGCCCGATAAATAGCACTCTTAGAGGAAAGATCCGTTTTACTAAGAGCCTGCCTTTGCTCCAGTGATAGAACACCAGTAGCTACAGCCTCATAGTTCTGGGAACTGGCAGTAACACCAAGATTAGAAAGATATTCCTGCTGCTGAGCTGTAAGTAGTTGCTGAATAGTAGCGATCCTCAAACGCTTCACCAGGTTTGCCTGCTCCTCAACAGTAAGCTGTTTTTGCAAAGATGCTGTATGAGCTTCCTGGGCAGCTGTCATAGCATTGGTAGCAGCAGCAGTTTTCCCTGTTAATGCTTCATCGGCTTTCATTAAAGCCATTTTAGCCTGTCTCACGGTATTATCCAGCAAGGCTACACCAGTGTATCCTTTAGTAGCCAAAGTGTTCAGGACTATAGCAGCTTTATAGCTACCATAAGCGATAGTGATAGCTTTTACGATCCTCAGGATCTCATCAAAATTTTCAACCAGATAGGTAGCTCCACTAATACCTGAGGCAAACACATCCTGGTTATCTTCACCAAGTTTATTTAAAGCGGTATCCCAGGCATCACCCAGGTTTGCGATCATACCAGTTAATGATGATGATTGCTTTTCCATCAGGTTATAGAACTGCCCACCAGCATTAGTTAGCTTATTCAAAACCTTTTCTACCTCAGGGAAACCGATCTTACCCTCAGAAACCATAGTATTGATTTCCTCTGCTGTTTTGCCATACATGGCAGCTAATTCCTTAACCAAAGGAATACCACGCCCTGTAAACTGTCTTACGTCCTGAGCATAGAGCCTCCCCTGTACCATTGTCGTACCATACAGATATACAATATCCTGGAGAGGAATAGATAAGCCAGAGGCAATGTTTCCCAGCCGTACCAGCGTATCATTTACTTTATCAGCTGCTGTACCATACGCTAAAAGCTGTTTGGCTCCTCCAGCCACCCCCATCAAGTCAAAAGGAGTTTTAGCTGCGGTATCCACCATCTGATCCATTAGAGCCTTTGCCTTTTGCTCATTACCCAGCATCGTACCAAACGCTATTTCCAGCTGCTGGAACTGCCCACGTGTTTGTACGATACTATTAACCAGGCTCATCATTCCATTACCGACCAGGTAAGAAACGATATAGCGTGCTCCATTCTGGGCAAAGTTTAGAATGGATTGCTCCATTCGTGCCGACTCTTGTACAGCTGTATCCGAAACGGAAATTATTCTCCGTTCCATAGCCTCAGAGGATACATTAAAATCGTTAATATCCAGGGTAGCTTTAAACGCCAAAGCACCATCTATATTTTCGCTCATTACATCATTCCTTTAAGGTAGTTCTTAATATCTTCTTTCGTTTTAAGCTCTCTGTGTTCAACCTCTACAGTGGATCCCTCTGCATTTTCAGTTTCAGAAACTTCTTTGATCCTGGCTGCATCCGCTAACATTATCTGTACATTTTGCCAGGAAATACCCCAGAGCAAATAATCATAAGTCCAACCAAATTCTTTCAGTATAGCCCCACGATTACCCCACGGACTATTTAGCCCTATTACTCTATCCGATCCGCCCTGGGTTTGGTTGTTCCCACTTCCTGTATCAATCGAATAGAGGCGGTAAAACCCGCTGGGTTCATCATTTGATTTACAACTCCAGCCAGCTTTTGCAGTCTGGATACTGTCAGGTGTTCAATGAAAAACCGCTTTAACTTCTTTGTCTGTTTATCCAGGGGATCCGCTATAACACCGCTATTTATCGCTGCTACAGCTGCTATTTCAGCCATAAGTGAGGTGTACTTAAATAGTTTCTTGCTTTCAGATCCTGGCTGCTCTTGTATCGCATCCTCATTGTACTCTATTTCCAGGTACAGCCTCCTCAGCGCATCAATGGTACCCAGATAAAGAGGCTTTATATGGAAATTACGCATATACACGTCTCTTGTTCTACCCAGGTTAATATCCGCTATTTCCATTACTTCCACATTCCAATCTTTAGGTATCCGTTTGTCTCTCCACACCTTAGCCTTACTGGGAAAATACTTATTCCACAATAGGATCCATTTAGGAGGTTTTACAGGCTCTATCTTTAGAGGTACAGAGAATTTCACCCCATGCTGTAGCAGAGCCTGAATAGCCTGCTCCTCAATATCCAGGCGTTCCTCTCTGGTTAGTTCTCTTTCTTCGTTATCTTCCATAATGCTATATTAAAAAGGAAGCCTCCAGCTGGGAGGCAGGAGGCTTTCCCATTTGTCAAAAGGGATCTTTAAGAAGCCTTAGAGGGATCCACGTTTTCCTCGTTTACATGAGTCTCAGCCTGATACTTGATAGTCATAGGAACTAAACAGATACCTTTTGCTGAGTACGTGATCTCAAATTTCGGAATGATACGGGCATTCGGGCATCCGACCAAAAGCCCCTCCTCAGGTTGCTGCCATACAGCCCATTCCATGTAGGGTAACTTTCGTGGACGGATCCACTTTCTTTTTCCATCTGTTCCCGTGATAGAACCACCGAAATACTTAACCAGCTTTTCCAGATCTGGATCCATTAGGGTAAGCTCTACAGTCGTTTCCCCTGGTTCAAACTGAATAATTTTTTTGCTGGATGTTTCAGACTCATGCGTGGTTTCAGTACCATCCGCATCTTTCATCGTACAAGTATCCTTGTAAACGTCTCCCAGATCCGTCCATGCTGCACCATTGGCAGGCATAGCATCACTACCAGTAGAGGGAGTGATCCAGATCTTTTTTAAACCCATTGTTGCTAATACTGGCATAATCGTAAATTTTATGATTAAACTTTTTTATTTCTTACTGTCAGCTCCAGAGCCAACGAAACAAAGTGCTCATTCTGTTCTGGTTCCTTTATCGGAGGGTTCAGCATCCCTATAGTCCAGTTATACCCTTTCCCTACCTCATAATGGTTTTTCAGAACTTCAATGACCTTTGCCCGTATCTCTATCAGCCGTGGAAAATTTGTTTTATATACGGGGTTCTTTCCTGTTTTCTTAACCAGATCTGGAACGTGAATATTTACGTTTATCTGCCCGAAACGAATTGAGTCCTCACCCGTGATAGAGTGGGGAACTATAATAACATCCTCTTTTGAATAGTCGGATCTCTCATAGTCAATAGTACCAGTTATCAAATTCTTTACCTGGCTTTTCTGGAGTAATTGATATACCCTTACTGCTATTTCCTCAGTTGTTATCATGTTACATTACCGTATAATTCGATTGCTTTTGATCTGGCTTTCTCTACCAGCTTATTCATGGTAGCAGGAAAATCAGCTTTTGCCTTTAACTCAGCAGGCAGTATTACATTGTATCCTTTAGCCTCTACATAGGCTGCGTAGTTCATCCCTGCTACTATGATAAGTGAAAAAGAGTTTGGAGTTTGAGAGGCTATCTTCATAGCCAGTTTCAAACCTGCATCAGCTCCCTCTCCAGGCTGGTTTAATTCACCATAGTAAACAGGAGTGCCATTTTGCACAACCACATAACCTATAGAGTTGGTTAGATTACCTGAATGATCGGTGTAGTTACGCTGATCCTTTGCGTACTTAACAAGCTCTTCACCCAGCTTCATTAAGTATTTAATCGTAGCTGCCTCCAGTCGTTTCTGGAACGCCTGAACACTCGCTGCTACAGCACCTTTACCAGTATATTCTATCCCCATACTTCTATATACTTTCTGTTAAGATTATCAACACCCTGGATAGTAAACTCATCACTGGTACCATCTTCACCCAAAATCTGCATTTGTGCAGTCAGCTCCAGCTTACCATTGAAATGCTTTGGAATAAACACATCATAGTTGTAAGCGTGCATCTGCCCATCTGCTCCGATTTTTTGCTTTGCTGGTATCTGCTTTTCTATCTGGCACTCACATCCAGGTAGCCAGTCACCAGCTCCCCCGCCCTGGGAGTAAAACCCAGTATCAGGATCCTGCTGAGCGTCCTGGCATAACTTGTATTTGAATGTACCGTTATTCCTACCCATAGCTACCACTGATTAGATCCGTCCGTAATAGAGGATACTTCGACAAAATCAGAGAGATCTAACCCGTTATCAATACATAAATCTTTAATCCTCTGCTCCAATCCCTCTACACTATATCCCTGAGAGGATTTACCCAGGCTATCACTGGTTAAAACGATCATTTTTTTAAGTACACTTATAGCAGCCAGGGCAATAGAACGTTTATCGCTCTCAGCTACATACTCTTTATCAAGATCGGTTACTCCAGAATCAGCCAGGGCTTTTTTCAGAGTTAGGGCACTGGGTGTATATGGTTCCAATTCACCCAGTAAAGCCTCGTATTTTGTCAAAGCATCCATACTTGTTACTCCTTACAAAGATTTTCAGAAAGAGCCTTAGTTTGCTCCTCAGTCAGTTCTGATAGCTTTTTAGTAACACCAGTTACACCTGCGTTTTTAGCTACAGACACACCGATAGCAGCCAAAGCAGTTTTTACCGCTTCTACTTCAAACTCCTTTTCAAACAGCTTTATCATATCCGATCCATCAGCATTAGCTGATTGCTTCTTTTCGCCAACGGATACAATAACACAAATACCACGGGAAACAAGATCATTAACCCGATCCAGATCATCAGTGCCAAGAGCCTCACCTACTTTGTAAGTCTTTTCGGGATTAGTTTTATCCCGAAAAGATTTCAATGCTTTTAATTCCATCATAGATTAGCCCTCCAAAACTTCACCAGCTGCCTCATATACAGCAAGAGCGTTAAACATCTTATCATCTGCATTAGCTACCAGGGAGGCTTTTTCTTCAAAGCCACGAACTTGCAATGCTACTACAGCATTGATCTCCGTAATGATCGGCAACAAACGAGCAGCACCCTGGGTATATTCTCCAGTCTGCTGTCCTGTAGAGTCACCAGTGCGCCACTTAGAGATACGGATACCATTTCCTGCATCCATATAGTCCACGTTTTCCTCTTCCATCAGTTCGCTATCCTCAATAGAGGGCTGAACTACACCCAGCTTACCGTTTTCACTTTCGGGGATAAACACGATCATGTTATGGTTCCAGGGATCGTTAGGCTCTGCCTCACCATCCTTTTCAATAGCAACCAAACGTTTGATTTCTTTTACTGGCGGTAACTCATTCTCAGACAAATATTCGTTAAGCTCAGTGAGCTTAGCAATCTTAGCCTTTTTATCATTACCGAAAATGGCTGTACGGATCCCCTCATCCATTCGCATGAATGAAATAAGTTCAGGTGCCATCATCATTTCTTTAAATGTGATACCCTTAGCCTTGAACAGAGTAACGATCTGAGTTAAAAGCAGCGTAATATCCAGTTTGCCAGCTTTAGAGTTAGCTTTGCTCCACAATAGAGCAGATACCAATTTGTTAGCATCCTCCATCATGTAATCCACCTCAAACTCACGTCCACCAGGGTTATTAAGCTCTGGCTTGAAACGGCAAACACCCCAGTTAGAAAGTGCAGTAAGCAGAACATAGTCCACGTAATCCTTACAACCCAGGTAAGAGTTCTGCATATCGTTTTTCAAAGTCTTTTCAATCTGTTTCACCTTTTGAGGTTCTTTCAGATACGGAGACTTATAAACCTCCAACAGCTTACGATAGGTAGAGACTTTCATAAAGAACTTATGACCGACACGGGGAATTTCCTTAGTCCAAAGATCAAAGCCATCAGATCTACGTAACGGAGTCGGGGACTCGTTAGCCAATACTGTAGCCATCACTCGGAAATGATATTTTCCCATAAGCCCCTCAGCAGTTAAAGACAACTGGGGAGCCTCATATTCCAGGTACTCATCAGAGTACATCTTTTGGAATAAGATAACCTCTCTCTCGCTGGCTTTATCGAATGTCTTTTTCCATGCTGCCAGGAAATCCAAAGGCTTACCCTCTACGTTATGTAAGCCTGTAAACGTTGAATAAATTGATCTCATAATTCAAACCTCCTTTTTTAGAATGATTGTGAAAGTCTGATATGTGGGTTCGCTTTCAGATAGCTGCCAGTAGCATCTTTCTGAGAGGCTGGGATCGGGTTCACCCGTCTTTCATACATTGCGTATTGCATTGTATCAGCACACACATCAACAGGAGTTTCATCCTCCTTAACTTCGATACGGTCAAACGTGATACAGTTAGCATCACCGATCAGGGCAGCATTGTTAGATCCGTCCTTTACTACCTGCTGGATAGTGTCACCAGTAGCCAGCCCAGAGATAGCAGCTGATAGAGTTACAATGTAATCACCGTTATTCTTCCGTTCCACTTTTGAAATGGTAGGAGCTGCTGCGAAAGTTCCAGTAACTGTTTTCAGTACACTATCACCAGGAGCAAAACACGGTACTACTGTATCATTGGCTACCAGGTAAATAGTTTTATTGTCACTCTCTACCTTTTTGACTTTGGCTGTCTTAATGATTTTCACCTTTCTGGTTTGCTCATTGAAAAGAGCCAATGTACCAGGTGAAATTTCAGATCCGATAATGAAGTTTTGAGCCTCCACATCGAGATTAAAACCGCCAGGTACGATAGACGGGGAACCTGTGAAAATAGGTTTCTCCCCTCCAAAATGAAATTTTTTCGTTTTCATTGTCCTTTAATTATTTAACTGTGATTGACTCCAGCAATGAATCCGCTAACTCGTCAGTAGCTTTATCATTTGCTGCTTTGGCTCCCTCCGCATCGGCTGGCATAAGGTTTTGAGTAATGAGATCCTGTTTGATACCTGCCAGGTACTCATCTGGATCCTGATCCTCTGGAACTACTAAACCTTTCATTCTCCATTCGGGAATTTTGTGTTTAGCCTGGGCTGTCTGAATAGCAGCCAAACGCTCCTCTTTTGCCCTGTTTCCCTTAATTCCGTTGATCTCATCCTCCAATGCTTTTATTCTGGCTTCGGAGCTATCATCTGGATCTTTCGGGTTTTTAGGATCTGCTGGATCTTTTGGATCAGCTGGATCCTTAGGGTTTTTAGGATCTTTCTTATTAGCCCATCTGGTAGCCTCTCCCTGCGTTTCTTTCGCAATGTCCGCTATCTGATTTGCCATGTTACCTATTGCCTCATCATCAGTAGAATCATCCTCAATACTGCCACCCATTTTTTCGGTTATCGTAGTAAGGTACTTCTCTGATAGACCTGTGTCTTTACACAAGTCTTTCACCTTTACAAAGAGCTTTTTATTCATTGCCTATAATTTTTGGTTTATGCGCAAAAATAGAAATTATTTTCCATAAGTGTGTATCAGCTACACACTTTTTTATTTGCGAAAATCTACAGATTATCAGTATTTTATATGCACCAGGTGAATAATTTGAGGCGTTTTATTTGTTATAACACGTACAACAAATAAATGCGTATCAGCTACACACTGAAAAATATTTTTAAAAGAAATAGAAGATTTTCTCCACTTAGCAGAAATATATCCAGTTTTGCAGTGAAATATATCCAAATCGAAGTGGATATATTTTTGCTATAAAAAGCCATTTTCACCACAAAAAGCACCAGAACGCACTCAGCAAACTGCCTTATTTTACAGATAATTAAAAAATATATCCAGAAATATATCCAAACACTTTGTTATTCTGGATATATATCCTATATTTGCAACGTGATAATATTGATAACGTTTAAAATATATGAGATATGGATGTGAATTATATTCTAATAAAAGGAAACAAGCATTTTAAGTGCTACAATTTAGCTGAAATGGCTATCTATTTTAGTTTGTCTATAACCAGCAATGGAATCGTAACCTGTGATGGCTACCAGGATACAATGTCTTATTCCAAAGAGTGGAGCCACGAAGATATTATTACCGACTTCATGCGTAACAGAGTAGAGAAAGTTGTGCCTGGAGTTGAAATATACAAAGTACAAAAATAGTAATGCAACACTAATAGATTTTGATTATGCAAAAGATTGAATTTATACAACGCACTGGCATTGAACTCACAGATGAGCAGTACAAGCAGGTAGAAGATATGTACCTGGAGGCTGGAAATATGGATAAAGATCAGTTCTGCAAGGATTATAAAAAGCACTCTGATAGTGAAATTCTTAAACTTTTCTACCGCCAAAATGAGAAATTAAAAAGCAAATTGGCAGATCTCAGAGATGAGAGGAATGAGATAGTAGATTTTCTTCTGGATAGAGCACAAGAATTTGGAGATATTAAACTGCTTGAAAAGGCTATCTGTATGGTAGGACACGATAAAGTGATTAAGCGTAAAATCTCCCAGAATTTGCCTTTGTGGGATATTGATAAGAAATATATCTACGATAACATTAAATAATTATCTGGGAGGTGATCCCTCCCATAAATGTAACACTAAATTTTAAGATTGGATGGATAATTTGACTTTAGAAGTAAAAAAACTGAAAAACGGTTTTCAGTACACAGTAAAAGAGGGTGATACAGTGATAGATACCCGCAAGAGTAACAGAGTATATGTAGCAGCTTCTGTTTACTACAAACCAGAGTCCCCCACCGATTACCACCGTCCTTTATATCATGGCAATATGAACCTGATAGGAAAAGGTGACGGAGCACGTTTTATCAAAGCTGGATACCTGTATAAAGTAGCAACCATATTCACTAAGTAAACAACCAGGAGGGCGAAAGCTCTCCACAATACGACGTAGTTATGAAACGAAAAGTTATTAAAGTAAGCAAAGAAAGAGCTATCCAGTTAGCAATGAACACTAACGGAGTATCACGTGAGATAGCAGAACGCTATACTGATAGCGAATTAAAAGAAGTGCTTAGGCTATTAAAATTGAAAGCTGATTTTTAAACTAAACCAATTAGGGAATAGATGCAATGGGATGAATAATTTGTAACATTCTAATAATAAATAACATGGAAACGAAAATAACATTTCAAGTAGTAAACGGGAATACTGGCTTTGAGGAAAGAGATATAGAGTTTCGCAAATTGGATATTGCGAAACAGTATGCCATTCGTAACGGGTTTACACACATACATGAATATCATGGTGGATATTTCAAAATGGCTTATGATGTAGAAATGATGGATAAATGCTCTGATCTTATTTATATCAGAGTAATGCAACACGATACAGAGGATAATATCCGTATCGGTGGAAGTTATCCAGTAGATGATCTATTTAAGGCTGAGCAGGAGATTATTCAGGCTTATGCAAAAGATACTGCCTGGTGTGGCGGTTTCAAAGTAGCTTGTGAGAAATATTACAAACGTATCGCTATTGTACGTGCGGACACGCTGGAGGTGATACGGCTTATTTCTAAACAAACGAAAAGCGGGGAAGCATGAGGGATTGTGAAAATTGTATCTGCTGTAGTGCCAATGGTAATTGCACCAGAGACTTGCATGATGAGATCATTAACAGAAAGAAAGTGCAAGTAGGTTTGAAACGCTGCCCCATCTTTGACGGAGAAGCCAAAGTATGCTACTACTACCAGAACAACAGATATTGCCACCGAGATATATACGAGAAAGAAAACAAGTAGTATAAAAATAGAGAAATGAAGAAAAGAATGAGCAAAAAGGAACACATATTAGATTGGTATATTGAGAATACGCCATCTGACGAAAGAGAATATGAGAAGGGATGCGTTGGGGCTGCTGTTGTAATTGCAATTATTATTATTGCGTTGGCAGTTGGAATATGTTTTATTGGCTAATAACAATGAAGAAATGAATATTATGACACGAAAGGAATGCTTAGATAAGATTCAAGAGGCAGTTGACAATTTAGACACACTTCTTGCTGTAATAAAGTTACCATCTAAAACTACAATTAGGTGGGATTGTGAAGTATATGCAGATGAAGCGGACAAAATCACGAATGCGCTCAATGCCCTACATACCAATTATGGGAACGAGACAAGAGAGGAATTTTGCATAGGATTAGATAACGAATAACAAAATAGAAAGGATCTAAATATGGGAAAGAATATCAAAGGTCTTGCCAGTTCTACCATCTTTAACCAAAAGACGGTTGAGAAAATGAACGGCACAAATAAAAATAATAAAGAGAGAACATCACCAATTTACATACCTCCTAAAAAAAAGAAATAATGGAAGCAAAATTTAAGGTCGGAGAAAAAGTAAAGATTGCCAATCACCCTGATAAGTCAAAGATTGGCAATGAAGTAGAGATAATTAATGCCCATCATTCGTTTTTCAACCCGCAACAGGGCTACACTGATGGGTGGTTGTACAACGTTTGGGACGGCAAGAAGTCATTAGGATGGGCGCCGGAATGTGATTTAGGACCATTACAGTTACCCTCATAACAAGATAGGACATGAGCGAAAGTAACAAACCGTGTCCCCAGTTTCCATACTGGGGCGCAAGCTATCCAGATGCGTGTTGTGTCGATGGCAAATTACAGGATTTAGATTACTGTGATGAGAATGGTAATCTTTATGATAAGGGAGAGGATGTTCCTTGTCCGTTTTGTAGAACAGAAGAATTTATTGAGTATGACCCGTTTTCAAAAGAAGATGAATTTTACGAGGGTATCGAGGATGAAGATAAAGCCAAAGAAAAAGCTCGTGAATGGTATCTTAATTGGATTGAGGAAATGAAAAAGAAATATTCTTAACAATACTGGGAAAGGAGTCAAATGGAATTAAATAAGATATATAACGAAGACTGCCAGATGGGAATTAAGCGTATTCCAGACAATAGCGTGGATTGTATATTAACTGACCCACCCTATTTATATTTGAAGAATCAAAAGTTAGACAGGCCGTTTGATGAGCAAGCTTTATTCAGCGAATTTAAGCGAGTATTAAAGCCTACTGGTTTTGTGGTCATGTTTGGGCGTGGAACTTCATTTTATCGGTGGAACACAATTCTTGCAGAATTAGGATTTGAATTTAAAGAAGAAATAGTATGGGATAAATCCTATACTTCTTCTCCATTAATGCCTTTATCAAGAGTACATGAAACAATTGTTATCTACACAAAAAATGGAGGTTTCATCAATAAGGTCAAGGTTCCTTATCTTGAAATGAAAGGGCATGATATAGATGGCATATGTCAGGATATCAAACGAATGCGTTCGATTCTGAACAATACTACCTCTCTTAACAATGTACTTGCTTATCTTGAGGATAATAAGAAATACCTTGATAAGGACGTTGTAGACAAATATAATGTATCTCGACAACCGGGGGTTAAGCAAATTGACCGGGCGGCAGCTGTGGTGAGTTCCATTGAAAATGGCATGAATGAGAAGTCTATTATCCGCTCAGATAGATATGATAATGATAAATTCTGCAAAACAGGTGTTATTGCCGCTAATCAACCAAAGACTGGCGACAGATGCTGTAATGCGATCAACTCTATTACTCAGGGAATGAATGAGAAGTCAATAATAAGGGAACCGGGTAATAGATACAAGGCTATTCATCCGACACAAAAGCCTGTCCGACTGCTTGAAAGATTGTTAGCACTAACAACACAACCGGGTGATGTCGTATTAGACCCATTTGCCGGTAGCTGTTCCACCGCTATTGCCTGTATTAATTCTAATCGTCGGTTTATTTGTTATGAGATAGACGAAGAGTTTTATCAGTCTGGATTGAATCGTGTGAAAAATGCATTAAGTGAACCGAAATTAGCAATGTAAATTAACGTATAACAATAAAGAAAGGAGGTAAACCATGATATTTATGTTTCGGATCACAGCGGATCAGTCTATAGCCATGATACCAGGACTATCTACAGAAGATGCCAAAAGCTATTTAATAAGGCTTTTCGTATGCCAGATGGAAGTAGATTAGTGATAGTTGTTAAAGATGAGTAATTATTTGTTATACTTAATAAAACAAACTATATTTGTAAATATGAGAACAGAAAAAGAGATTAAAGAAACGATCTCAAAGATCGAGGAGAGGTTATCCGACAAAAGGGTAAACCGCTTTGTTAATGCTCCAGTTAAAGAGGGTTATTTGAAGTCTATAGAGATCCTGAAAGGAAAACAGACTGATATAACTAAGGCTGGGCTGGAGGAACTTAAAACAGTTCAGGGTAGAGCTATAGCAGCTCTGGCTATTGATTATCTGGTGGGAGAATGCACCCAATTCGTTTTACTTGGTGTACCAATTAAAGACAGATAGAATCATGGAAATATCAGAATTAAGAATAGGAAACCTGGTAAAGATCAAAACCTCTAACGATGCTGCTTTCTATCCCATTTATGCCATTGATGGCATGGGATTGAAAGTAATTTTGGGTGGGTGTAGGCAATGCGAAGGATGGAAGGGTGAGGAGTTACTTAAGCCTATTCCTTTAACAGAGGATCTTATTTTGAAATGTGGCTTTGAAAAGGTGGGAATGGCATATAAAAGAGATACTTTTATAGTAAATAGATGGAGTGATGGCAGATTGTGGTTAGGTGGATATGGAGTGAGTTTAGAACTAAAATCACTCCATCAATTTCAAAACCTATATTTTGCATTAACAGGCAAAGAATTGGAGGTAACAATATGAAGGAACAAAAAGTTATTCATGTGGAGTTGAAAGAGCCACATAAAGGTAAAAGGCACTATTATTTTGGCTCAAAGGCAGCTATTTATGATGAGCTGCCTGAGGAGGTGATAGGTATTAAAAAAGAAAGCCTCTGGAACGTGGATCTGGAGAAAGCGGATTATGAAAACCGCCTCTGCATTATTCGCTCTGGAGTCCTCAGGAGAAAAGCAACATACAGAGGTGGAAACAATTTAAAGAAAGGAGAGTAATATGTTAGGTGCAATAATAGGGGATATAGTAGGATCCCGCTTTGAGTTCAATAACACAAACAGCATTAATTTTGAGCTGTTTACAGATGAGAGTACGTACACGGATGATACTATTTGTACCGTGGCTATAGCGGATGCGATCCTAAACGGGAAAAGCTACAAAGATAGCCTCCTGGAATGGTGCCGAAAGTACCCAAACCCTAAAGGAGCTTATGGAGGATCTTTTGCCAACTGGATCCACTCAGCAGATCCGCAACCCTATAACAGTTTCGGTAATGGCTCAGCCATGAGAGTTAGCCCTATAGGATGGGCATTTGATAGCTACCAGGAAGTTTTAGAGCAGGCTGAGCTATCAGCAGCAGTAAGCCACAATCATCCAGAGGGCATAAAAGGTGCCCAGTGTGTTGCAGATCTGATATACCACCTCAGGACAGGAAAAATAGATAAGGATGCTGTAAAGCGTTGTGTCAAAAATTCGTTTGGTTATGAGATCCCACCAGTGGATCATATCAGGGAAACAAATACTTTTAATGAGACTTGCCAGGGAACTGTTCCTCAGGCTATCAGTTGTTTCCTGGAGGCAAAGGATTTTGAGGAAACGATCAGGTTGGCTATATCCATAGGTGGAGATAGTGATACTATTGGTGCCATTGCTGGATCCATAGCAGAATCATATTATCCGATAAATGAAAATATTACCACATCTGCTATAGAAAGACTGCCTGATGATATGTTTCTTATACTCAGGCAATTTATAAACTCAATACCTGATTATTACAAAAAGACAATATATGCAAGATGTAAATAGCGATAATATGGCAAATAATAACTGGAACAAAGACGGATTTTTCTCTGGAATTACAGAGGATTATTCAAATTACCGATGGTACAAAGGTGAGGATTTTAACCCCTATTTGTACGACAAAGAGCGACCGCTGGCAGCAACTTTCTGGCAGTATGAAAGAGATTTTCATTTTGACTACCTGAATGCCAGCAATACTACAGTCTCTCTATCGGAGGCTTACCGATCCTGGAAAGATGGACTCATACACGATCATTTACCAGGTAAATCACCCAATCCAGAGGGAGATAAAACAAACTGGGAGAAATCATTTGAAACGGGAAAAAGGGAGGTGTAACAGCCTCCCTTTCTTATTATATTCACGCCTCATCATAAAACAAATAGCATAAACGGACTATTTTTATAACAAAGAAAGTACTATATTTGCAGTAGAATTTAATTATAACTAAATAGCATTGGCTATTGTTGTAGGGATTAAGAAAACGACCAAATTTCAAAAACAGCCCTCAGACAATTTGCTAATGCCTGCGCTTTGCGTGGGCATTACTCTTGTATGGGCTGTGGGTGCTTGGTCGTACCTCTTAATCCTCGGAGTAATCCCACGCTTTTGCGTGTATATACAGTGGCTGGTACTTAGTATTAACCTGTAAAATACACGCTTATGAGAACTTTCTTAATGCTTTGCCTGGTAGCTTTGATAACAGGATGTAGTAAAGATGAAGATCCAGAACCTACAGCAACACTAAATGTAAATGAATTAGTAGATCTGGTTGATAAAACACCAGACGAAGTAAAAGCTAATTTCAAAAGCGCAAAACTGGAAGATGAGAGCAGCACGCTTGGTAAAGTCACTCTTAAATATCGCTTAAACACCAAAGATGTAAATTATTCGATTGCTATAAGTAGTAACGAAAAAGGCAAGGTTTCAGAGATTGAAATTTATGGCTTATGCGATGGAGGATATTCTAAAGGAATAGAATTATACAAAAGTGAGATGGATAAAATCAACTCAGCACGTACATACCAAACATACATAGCCAGATATAGCAGCCAAACAGCTGGGCTAATAGACTTTCAAAACAGACAAGAGTTTTGGGATTATATAGTTAAAAACGATGTTAGTACATTTGCCTATGAATATTGGTGGATTATCAATGAAGCATCTGTAAAATTTGATATTGAGGGCAAATATTCCAAAAGCTCAAATTCCATCTCAATAATCATACAAAAAAAGGTATGGGATTAAAGTTTTTATTCATAGCCTTTGCTATCGCTTTCGTTATTGCCCTCCTTATACACGCCAACAAGCCTAAAGATAAGGATGAGCAGAACCATGCACCTAAAAATCCTCCTCCAGTAGTAAAGCCGAAAAAACAAAGAGTCCAATCCTACGAGAAATGGGAGAAAAAGGTGCGGAAGAAAAAAGCAAAAACAACTATGGATATGGCTAACTATACCTATCTATCTATAGATGATGCCAACGAACTTTTTGTTCATAACAGTTCTGCTGATGAAATGAAGCTACTGGATATTATTCTGGATGCAAAACTGGATGGTAGAGAGAGTATCAAAATAGATAGAGCCTTATATGAGAGACTAAAATCAGTCAAAAGCGAACATTGCAAAAGTCTATGATGTGTACATGATACACATTTTATATCTTTGCGGAGTGAATTATCATAGAAATGTTTGCAAAAGCCAAAGTGATACTCTATATTTGTAGTGCTTATCATTCTCAAGGGTCGTAAGGCTCGATTTTTCGGGCATTTTTTATGCCATAATTTAACTTAGGATATTTCGGTATCGTACCCCCGTGTGGAACTGTAATGGAACCACAGCCCTTGAGGTGATAAGCAGCGGGAAAGGCGGTACCGTTTTTTACTGCCTACAATCCATTAAATGCTTATCAAATGGATAATAACATTCTAAGTTCCCCTGCGAATAATAGTAGCAGCCAAACAGGTGTAGCTCACCCCACGAGCCAAACAATCCAGCATACTATCACGCTGGAGGAGTTTCAACTAATAATGAAGAAAGCCGCCAGGATTGGAAGTCTCAGAGTCGTTTCCTATATGAGAAAGGAGGGTATGTTATGAATATATCCAAGAAAATTGCATTATCCCCATAAATATATCCAATATTTACAAAATATTCAGGATATATACCCTATATTTGTGGTGTGAAATCAATTTGCTTTCGTGGCTGTTAGCAGAAAAGATATTTTAGAGGGTTCTTATCGGCGTATTCCAAACAGCCACAATAGGGAATACAAAGATTTGAACCCCTCTTTTTTTATTATGGAAACATCAAAAAACAATCATTTTTTTATTAAGGAGTATCAATACCAAAACACTACGCAACAGTTTAGAGTGTGGGATAATGGTTTGATAGAAATTCGTTTCAATGACGAATTAGCAAAAGCGAACGGGTATTTAAGCCGTGAGGATATGTTATCACAGGAACCCGATTTAAGAGAGATGATGCTTCGCAGTATGGGAAGTATTCCAGAATGGATAATGGTTAGTGATAATGGACAATCTTTTATTAAGGACAAATTTAAAATGAATTAATATGGAAGCTATTCAAAACAATTTAAGTGTGTTTGCTTATCAAGGCGAACAGATCTCTTTCCAAAGGGGTAATTGCATAATGGTAAATGCTACGGAAATGGCAAAGCCTTTCAAAAAACAACCGAGTGATTGGTTACGATTAAAACAGACCAATGAATTCATAAATGCTATCGCAAGCGTTCGGGGAATTCCCCGAACGGCTCTAATACAAGTAGTTAGAGGTGGAAATGGGGAACAAGGCACCTGGTTCCACGAAGATGTAGCCATCGAATACGCCAGATGGTTAAATCCCCAAATTGCTATCTGGTGCAATGATCGGATAAAAGAGCTGATGAGATACGGAATGACTGCAACCCCGCAAACCATTGATAACATCCTGGCAGATCCTGATAATGCCATTAGGATCCTCACGGCTCTCAAAGAGGAACGCAAAAAGAATAAGCTGTTGGAGGATCAAAACCACGTGTACCAATCCGAACATAGACGATTAGTCAGGATCCAGCATGAGCAGATAGAGCTTTTAGAGGTGCAAGCTCCGAAAGTGGAATACGCTAATAACATCCTGAATAGTACCGCAACCTATACTACTACTCAAATAGCCAAAGAACTTGGTGTTAGCGCACAATATTTGAACTTTACACTAAAATCCAATGGCGTAATAGAGAAGAAAGGAGGTATCTGGACTGCTACAGAGAACTATATAGGGAAAGGCTATCTCACAGTGAAAAGCTATCCCTATCGTGGTTCATCAAACCGTGAACGGACAAATTTTGGAACCGTATGGACTGAGGCGGGTAGGATGTTCATCCATTCCCTGATAGGAAAAGGAACGCTACCATTTAAGTAGCTATTCAAAGGGTGCTCATAGCCGGGCACCCTTTTATATTTCCTCCAGTTCAATAACCCAGCCTTTGCCAAAGCCGTATTTTTGGGTGGTTTCCTGGTACGCACTCAAAACCTTAAAATTGGATCCAGCCCGAAAAACTATTTCATCCTCACTTGCATAGTGGGAGATCGCTTTCACGTCCACGCCTTTCTTACTTTTTATAACCAGCATAACATTGTCACCAAAGATAGAGGTTGTAGTTATATCGGTGGTGCTCGACATAAACGCTTTGTTTACAAATGGCTTACCAGTAGCCAGGCAGTCTTTCATTTCAGATACATACTTATTCAGTGTCATAGTGTCAAAGCTGATACCAGAGAACACTGTACCATTATACCGTGGCATTTTCTCCAGGGCAGCGTTATGAGCTGGATAGTATTTCTGACATAGCCCACCATAATCCTGAACCTTTCCAAAATATGAATCCACAATACCATAGCCATAATTATTACACCATTTGGATCCGTATGTGTAACGATTGATTAACCCCAGCTCATCCTCTGAGATCCCTGTTAGTTTTGAATATTCAGTGATCTTATACCCCTCGCTGCTTTGTAACTGCCAGCGTCCACCCACTGAGCTGCTGGCACTGTTATTCGTAGGAGCGTTTACATATTCCTCCAGGGCTTTCTTTGCCAGATCCTCAGTTTCTCCATTCAGTTTTACCAGTTTCCCCTGCTTAGATACATACTTTAGGGAAAGCTCTTTTTTATACTCAGCCAGCTCCTTGTAACGTGCATTTACGTTATAATTCCACTGGCTACCATATTGAGCCATAGCCTTATCATAGAGATCCTGCAAGCGTGCTATTCCCAGTTTCTCCTCAGCAGTAGCGTATAGATCCAGAGTAGAGCCATCCCCACCAGCAGTTTTAGCCAGTTTCGCCAGGCGTGCCTTTTCAATATCATGTATCTTTGTTGTAGCCTGGGCAGTAAGTTCCTGGATCTCCTTAGTGGATCCATTCGCTATAGCATTGTTTAGCTGTTCCAGGATAGAGTTTAGCGGTTTGCTCTTACTCTTATACCCCAGAATAGGCTGGGCTGCTTCTACCACCTGCTGCAAGTCATATTTACCCTGAACAGAAATCAGCTCTTTCTCCAGTAGCTTTACCATTTCTGGAGAGGTTGGAAACTTATTCTTTTCAGCTACCCAGTTCTTTTCAAAAGTGAGCTTTTTAATCTGAAAAGCCAAATCACCAGTAGAGATCTTTTCTTTGAAAGAATCGAAAGCGTTATATAGCTGCTGTACGCTCTCCTCACCATATTTTGATACTAATTCCTTATGGTGCTTTTGTTCGGGCGTGAGAGGGTTTAGAATATCCTCTACAGCTGTTTTATTATCCTTTATGAAGTATGGGAGTGTACCTTTCGCTTTAGCTGCCTCCATACGCTCCTCATTATCCTTTACCCAGGTCTGAAATTCCTGGGGATACTCCTGTACTGCCTCAGAGCTTTCCATAGGATCCACCACATCCTCAGATAGTATCTTATCTATCATTTCGTCCATTTCTTTCTCTGTAGCCAAGACAGGCACCATATAACACCTACAGTTAGGGTGCCAGCCTTTCCACTGGAACGTCTTAGGATAGATCCCTTTCAGATCATCGCATATATCAGCAGTGGGGTGATTATTACTCAGTTTGATCTCAATACCTACAACAAAATCCAGCTGCTGCCAGCGTTCATAATCAGCGGTACGATAGGCTATATTTGTCTCAGTACGTGCCAGACGCTGGGCGTTTCGGTATGAGGATCTATACACTCCTCTGCCTGGATGATATTTTTTAGGGTTATCATCCACCCACTTGTAGCCCTCACTCTCTTTATCGTAAACCCTACGTTTCCAGATCCTACCATATACAGGGTTTCCATCTTCACCCTCACCAGTCTTTACCCTGAAACGTCTGTAGAACTTATCAGGTTCCTGGAGATACTTCTGGATCTTAGATGCAAGTTTGTTGGCAGGAGTGCCCTCACCTATAGCCAGATCCAAAGCGTTTTCTAATTCATCCCTATATTGCCCTGTGTATTTCCAAACCTTTTGAGAAAGGCTTAGCCCCTCCTCTCCAGTCTTACGGGAAAAGAAAGCATTCATAGCCTCCTTATTATGCTGGAAGAAGCGGGCAAAATGATTATCCTCTATAGCTTTGGCACCGAATATACTTTTTACAAGTTCGTCATTATTGGCATTGGATAACATCCATTCCTTTTCTACATCACCACGGATCTCCTGGTACACACGGCTGTATAGCTCCCTGAATATAGCTGTAGCCTCATCACCATAGCCATAATTAGAAAAGGAGAAAGGTTTTCCATCCTCCAGCTCTGTACCTTTCACCAGGTTAATCAACCGTGAAAGAACCTCTATATAAACATTACGCACACTGGAAGAATATCCCTCTGTACGCTTGAATAGTTCCTTTTGGAGCTTTGTAGAATTGACGTACTTAGCCATTACTTTTTAGCTTTATAGTGAACACAATAGGCTCGGATCCCGATAGCCCGACAAAAGCCGATCACTTCACAAAACACCATGAAATCGTGAGGATTGCTACTATGAATGCAGTCCTCACATCGGCACGTCTTAGGCTTTGGATCTGTTCCTTTCTTTGCCATACTCACACCTCGTTTATATCCAACATATCTACAGTCTTACCTGCCAGGCTGTGAGTACAGTCTGAAAGGTATTCTATCCTACCATCCCTGATAAAAGAGTGGCAGATCTCCACCTGATCCTCTGTAGGATATTCCACTTTGATAGAGGGTGTAATGGTTGGCTTTTCAGTGTCTCCATTAAATCCCCAAACAGGGTGAGGGTATCCCTCGTTTTTAGTCCAAACATGGTGAGCACACTGGCACCCTGGGCACCAGAAAGAATATTGCCCCTTTGTCCCTGCCAACTTCTCAAACTTTGCCATCATTGCCTCCCTCCGTTATCAATGATAAATCATTATCGCTGGCTACACCTTTGAGCAATTTACCACCCACATTTACACGGAACACAAAGCTCTCTCCTGCCTTTTCATTATACGCTGGATAAACTTTACTGATCCTACCTATTCTACCCACGTATTCAGGTTGTACCTCATTGGATACGATACGCACAATATCACCTACTTTAAATTTTGCCTCCATTATTCAGCCTCCCCAAAAACATCCATTTTATTAAGTGCCATTTGTTTCTCCATAGCCTCAGCCTGTTCCTGCTTGATACGTTCCATTTCCAGTTTTGCATTCTTCACCAGGTAACTCATTTCTACATAAGTCTGCTGGCTCAGGGCACCATCATTATACTGTTTGGATATATCGGCTAACAACTCAGAAACATCCTCTCCAAAAGGCTCCTGGAACTCATGCCCAACTTTCAGAGCTTCATACTTAGCCTTATTGGGGTAGTCCATTACATTGCCCAGAATAGCCAGAGAAAGGTTAGAGACCCTGTTCATGTATCCATCGTGCGTTTCCTTACGTTTGTCCGCTTTGATTATAGCCAAAAGCATTACTTTCCTGATAGCCTTTGCCGATAGGTTGCCCAGGCTTTTCATGTTGTCAAAATCAATATTAGGAGTGAAAGATTTTGAAAGGATATGCTTATCCAGACGCTCGTACTCATTCTTTTTGCTCTCAGACGCTTCATCCCAGGTTAAGTATTTCACCTCTCCACCATTTTTCAGAATATACAGCTTTGCATCTTCCTCCGACTTAGGTAAGCTATTCAGGATCTCAGCGGTTGCAACCATTGCGGGATTAGCAAAGCGATCATTAACATCTGCATCCGTGGACTCCATAGACTCAGTACGTTCAATCATCGGCTGTACTCCATCATGTTCAGGCTCCTGCTCAAATAAGATAACTGGGATCTTTCCTACAGGGTTCTGCATAACCAGCACCTCCCATCCGACACTGGCACGCTTACACCTATAAATAGTATCAGACGTGTAAATATCCAGGTGATATACGGTTTTAGATCCTGCCTCAGTAAGAGAATACCCCCAGGCAAACGCTTTCAAACGCTTGTACTGATCTTTGATAGTAAAAATCTCATCTTTATTCTTTTTGCAAAGAACATTCAGCAAACATTTAGGCTTGCCATCATCACCTCTGTATGTATGCCACAAAATAGCAGCTGTACCCTCAGCACCAGCAGCACGTTTAGCCTCTCTTACGTGTGCATCAAAGCGGATCTCTTTTAGAAAGTTCCTGTAGTTCTCAAATGCCTCATCCGTTCCCTCTGTTTCTTGCAACCACTTTACAGGTCTGCCATAGAGGAAAACCAAAGCGATCTCATTTATAAACACCTGGTAGGGAATTGGAATTTTCCAGCGTTTTTGAAACCTCAGGAAATTGCCTTTTTTATCATAAATCGGCTTATCCTGGCGTTTCATAATCTTGTGACTCTCTACATTGTACTCCAGCAAATTCTGGGTAGCAGCTATAGAATGATCGTACATAAAGTTAATAGCCCTGGTTACATCCTTTGAAGCCAGAAGCTGGGCGAAATCCTGCTGATAGCCTACAGCAGCTTTTACCTCATTTGTTACTACGTTAAATAATCCCATATCTCTAAATTTTAGCTCATTAAACCACTCAATCTATTTTCTATATCATCGGGTATATCATACTCGTTATAGTCAAACCAGCACCTCATCAGGAACATATCCCTCCAGTCTGGAGAGCATCCTATATCCTGCTTTATTTCTTCCTTAGGCTTTATCTTTAACTTACCCTCATCATCAACTTTCCAGGTCTGTAGCTGCTCCAGTTCCAGAGTGATCTGCTCCATATCAGCCGGGCTAACCAGATCAGGATCCACGCCCAACTCAGAGGCGTTAATGTGCTCAGCCAGCTTATAGGCGCACTGAGTTTGTAAGTTCTGGTAGTTCTCATCATTGAAAGCCCTGCTGTTATTAGTAAACCCTTGTATATCGCAATTATCCACTACACCACCGCCTACACCATCCTCATCAGCTATACACCGCCATTTAGGTATCCTGTATTTCTTCTGGAAATGGGTTATACACGTTTGGATCTCTGTAGTTTTACTGATAGGGAAACATTTCAGATCTACCAACTTATACCCTTTCCATACACCAATACGGGCATAGTCAGAGCCAAAACGGGCTATATCTGCTGTCAGGTAGAAAGTATCAGTAACAAGAGCCAGGAGATTGCCAAAAATAGCGGTGATAGCATCGTGAGAGCAAAGCGCATTTGGATTATCATCATACTCCCAGTTACCTTTTAGCAAACGCTCTTTTTTTACCTTATCCTTTGTGGTTCTCAATCCCTCTATATAGTCAGGATCTATAAACGGGTTTTCCTGAACCAAACAAGCCAGGTAATACATATAATCAGCAAGATCACCCCTTTTAGCTGGTTTGTAGAATGTCTCATACATCCAGTTCTTTTTAGGGTTACAAGTGATAAAGAGCTTACGCCTCAGCCCCAGCTCTGCGTTCAAATGTCTACCAATACGGGTTTTTAGGGTATCATAGGCTCCAAAGTTTACCTCACCTCCCTCCTCGATCCATCCACCAGTGTACTCAGTGGATCCGTAACGCTCATATAGAGGATCACTTGGTTTATATTGGAGATCCAGCAAGTCAATACGTGAGCCGTTATAAAACTCAATGTAGTTATATTGCCCATTATACTTATACAGGGTATCATCAACACCATACTGGTTACACACCTTGTAAAAGGTGATAAGAGTAGACTGGGTGATACGCTTTAACTCAGCACGTCCGATAAACCATTTGGATCTTGGATAGCATAGGCACATAAAAAGAAGCCAGGCAGCACCAGTCCAGGACTTAGCACCACCAGCAGCTCCACCATACAGCAGCTCCACGTGTTCGGTATCAGTAAGGATCTGGAGAGCCTTTTCCTGCTTCTCATGCTTCTTACCGTCCTTTACCGTAATGAAGTCAAAACAGCCCCGTTTGAACAGTTCTATTTTGACCGAAAGAGCCATAGGTATCTGTATGTTTTTATTTTTTGCCATTGATCTTTTCCAGCAGCTTGTTATACTCTAATAGTTCCTCAGTAGTCAAAGCGGAGAGATCAGGAGAAAGAGATCCTGATAGGTTTGTATTTATATCTCCCTCTATCGGCTGGGTGGATTTACCAAAGATCCTATCAAAGATCATATCAATGGTATAAGTTCTCCCATAGCGTATATCAGAATTTATAGCGGAAACAATATTCAGTACCCAGATCGGAGTAGTGCCATTTTCAATATCCTTTGCATTATCCAGGATCTTCTGTAGTTCACCAGGTGTACGCTCCATGAGGAAACGGATCACCTCATAATAGTCCTCTTTGCCCAGCTCAAACCCCACCTTTTTACCAGTGAGTTCTCTGAGCTGTTTATATAGTGAGGGCTTCCTGCCATTTTTCTTAGGCTGGTTATCACTGGTGAACCTGTTACCTTGTTTATTTCCTTTTTCAAAGAGTGCCATCCGTTGTTTTTTCGTTGTTTAGTGTGTAGGTGACACACACTTTAAAAGCAAAGAAAATCAGATAGGAAAACCTACCTGATCCCTCGCTCAGATTATTATTGCTTTTCCTGCTCCTGGTACTTATCCCAGAACCACGCTATAAGATCCTCACCCGCTTCATCGTAAGCCTCCAGCTCATCCATCAGATCATTAGCCATGTCTATAACTTCGTTCATAGCTGCCTGCTCATCTTCGCCAGAGAAAAAAGGGCTATATCTGCCATCCTTATACTTTTGGATAACATCCTTTTGCTTATCATTCAATGCTATTTTATCCATAACTGTATGTTTTATGCGTCAATACTCATTATAATTTATACTTTTTGATAATCCCTTTGGCTGCACTGGTGTACTTATCCGATTTACCATGAACAGCCTTAGTACAAACCTCAGCCCAGAACTCGCTCACATTCGTAGAAGCGTATTTGCCATATCCAGACTTTCCTTTATCAGCTCTCCACTTCTTATAGAGTGAATTTACACTCTTACCAGCTGCCTTAGCATTGGGAGAGGATAAATTTGAGTTCCAGGTAGCGTGTGCCAGCTCATGCGTGATAATGTGAGCCACTGGTTTGTTAGTCTTAGTCAGGTGCCCACTTTTGTATCCACTTTCAGCCCACGCTGCTACACTCTGGGTAGTGGTGTTCTTTCCGTTGAATACCTGCTTATTCAGGATAACCTGCTTAGATTTACCTGCCTGGGAAATATGCACCCCTCCAGTTCCAGCATCCAGAGTAGCTATCTTTATATCCTTTTGCCTTACACCCAGGACTGAGTGAAAGCGTGAGATACTTTCTTTAACAGCTTTGTACACCTTAGGGTTTTTGATCGAAGCCAAAGACTCAGGTTTTCCGATTTTACCCTTATAGTTAGAGTCATTTTCAGGCAAACCTCCATTCTGAGGAGGTTTACTATTGCTTCCGCTTGTTTTTGCCATTTTTACCTTTTTTATCGTTAATGAATTGCTCTATGTAAACCAGGCTATTCTCAATACAGAATTTCCTGATCTCATCGCCTCCACCATAAACCAGCAAATTAGGCGTTTGCAAACCTGAGATCTCCCTGGCTACCTCCAGCTCTATCTTTAAATATTCTACCCTGTCAGCATACCCACGGGTGAAAAAGGCATTATAACCTTTCGGGATCCCCATCTTATTGTATTCCTTGAATTTCACGGATACATTGAGATCAACATAAACCAGAATACCGCACTCCTGGAAATAACGGCTTATCCAGCGTTTCTTATAGATCTGTTGCAGTCCGTAAGCTATAGGGGTTGTATCATATACCGATAGGTTAGGCTCTACCAGGGCTTTTACTCCGCTGGTAAGCACCTTAATAGGATCTTTGAAAATAGCCTCAAAGCGGTAATCATCCACGTAGAAATGATACGTGGCTACATCCTTTCTCAGTCGGCTGTCAGCTCCCCAGGGAGCAAATGGCAGCTGGAGTTTCCCCGCTTGTTTATCCAGGAGCAGGTTAGGAATGTCAAACTCGTTATTACTCTCATAAAGGCAGTCCGTGAGCATGGATCTATAAAAGTCCTCTTTATCATCCACAGGATCCTCATCATCTTCTCCAACTGTATCATCCTCCTCAGGCTCCTCAGCTTTCGCTTTCTTTTTAGACTTATCATCATCCTCTCCGAAATCAGGAATAGCCAGACCAATAAATGAGAAATCTACTTTATCTTTCCAGTCCTCATTTAAAAGAACGGGATCCCACTCCCCATTATTTATATTATCCCTGAGGACTATATCAGCCTCCTGCTCCTCTGTTAAGTCATGGTACAGAATGGTGGGAACCTCCGTTAGCTTTAGCTTTTTGGCTGCTTTAATACGCTGGTGCCCTCCCAGAACTACCAATTTGCCAGTACGATCTGATAATGGCAAAGGTCGGTGAAGCCAAAAACCGTTTAAACGGATTGAATCTACCAACCTATCCAGATCTTTTTTGCTAATCTTTCTGGGATTATTTTCTAAAAGAGTCAGATCCGATATTTTACGGAAAACAATTTCATCACAGTTCATCCTCTGCCTCCTCTCCTGGTTTAGTTTCGGTTTTCTCATCTTCATCAGGAGTGTTATCCAGGTACTCAGGAGCATGCACGATCTTTCGGATCAACTCTGCCATTCGTGCCAGGAAATAGAGCCTTTTCCTACCCAGGAACAATAGAGTAACCCCGTCACTGGTATAACCTATAGAGTAGAATTTACCTCTATAATGCACTGGCAGAGGTAAAGCATCGTATATCACCAAACGATCACGGGAAAGCCCTGTAACCGTTGCTGTACGGTTGTAAATACCATCTTGGTAGATGTTCACTTTCTGCTCTTTCTTGATCGGATCCTTAGGATATAACTTATGTATGTGGCGCAAAATGACAAATACAATCACCAGCACCGAAATAATATAAACTACAGTTGTAACCATACCTTTCTCATTTACTTGGTTAATAATGCAAATATACTAAAAGTGTGTAGCTGATACACACTTTTAGCTATAAAAATTTGATTTAGAAGCCAAAAACCAACATAGCAGCATCACGTCCATGCTCATTAGTTCGCTTTCTCCAGCCTGTATAAGTTTTGAAAGTGTCCTGAGGGAGCTTTGTTACATTCCGCTTTGGAGCAACCATTTCAAACTGTACGCCTAAATCGGTGAGGAAATCTTCCCATATCGTAGCATCCCTTTTCACAGATCCTACACCCTGGAGCTTTTTACGTTCTTCCTCACGTGTCATACGCTCAGTTCCAAACCAGGTACGTTGTCTGGGATCCTCAACACGAACTATTATTTTTTTGCCATGTAGTGCAGCCAACTCTTTTACACGATCCATAGCCTCATGGATCTTTAACGAGCATACAGTAAGCAGCTTTCTTTCCCGATTATCCCACTCGGAAAACCCAGTTTCCACTCCTGTATCAATTCCTACATAGATCATCCCTCAGCCTCCTCTATTCCAGCATCCTTTAAATTACCTGGGATCTGGTACAGAACAACAGTCTTAGCACTGGTACGCTCCTTTCTGGGCAGGAAAAGCATAGCCATCATCAGGTTATCAGGCAGATATTTGTACCGTATCTCCTGGATCATCGGCAAGCCTATAGGGTTTTCACTATGTATCTCCAGAGTCCAGAGATTATCTACAACTCCTACTACCACAATAGCACAACTATGTAGGAATTTCCCCAGCCGATACTCCCCGTGCTCATCCTGAGCAAATGGCTCACTGTTTGCAGCCTTTTCCAGATCATCCACAAACGAACGGTTGAGTTTCTTTTTCCTCCAATATTCAGGGAAATGCACCCCTTTTCTTGCTTCTTTACTGGGCTGAAACATACCCTTTTCTACAGAACAATTTCCTGCCTTACTGCCCAAATCAACGCCTACAGCCGTTTCTTCTTTTAGCATTTTCTCATTTAGATCTTGCATAACTCAAATTTTATACGGTGAAACAATATTATAAATAGCCTTACACACCTGGATGTCATAGAGTGCATCATGTAGCTTGCTATCATCCACCTGGATCCCCAGGGCTTTAGCAACCGTACCCTGTTTGAAATTCTCCATTTCAGAACGTTGTGCAGCCAGATAAGGAGTAGCCAGTACCATAACATCTATACTGTTACTCCAGAACCAGGAACCAAAATACTTATCATTATTTTGTAGGAACCAGGCACGGAGAAACTGGTTATCAAAATGAGCGTTGTTATATCCAGCCAGAAAGAACTTATCTTTCTTATTGAACTTATCCACATATTTACCCAGCATTGCGGTAAACTGCCCATACACCACCCTCATAGCAGGATAAGCCAGTATCTGCTCTTTGGTGACTCCAGCCACATCCAGAGCCTCCTGGGTGATCTCAGCTCTTGGGTTAGGCTGTACATGGAAATCAAACGTTTCCTTTACTTCACCATCCACCACGATCTCACCGCTTATCTGGTGGATCCCGTGTTTGTTCACTAACGTACCTGTAGTTTCCAGGTCAAAAAATACAATCTTCATAATTTCAATATTTATATGGTATTCTATTTATTTTCTTCTTTCTTGTACTGCCTCATAGCTTGGCTAAGGTTTTCCGTCTTATCCAGAAGCTGAGCCAACTGAATAACGTTCACAGTATCCTTACCATCCAGATAAGCCCACACTGTACGCAACGCCTGGGCTATTTCTTTTGCCTCCTTAGCGTCTTTCTGGTACGCATTGATCTCTTTATTGGTAGCAGTCTTTTTACCCTGGCTTTGGGCTATATTTATCGCATCTTTGGCAGCTTTGACCTGCTCCTGCTCTGTATCATAGTTAGACACAATATCTCTCGCTGCCTTAGCTGAGATCTGGTTTGCTATGATCCTGTCCTGAATATCCTGAGGCAGATCCATAAGGGAAAGGCATTTTGAAATAAAGGCAGGAGACTTTCTAAACTTTTCAGCGATCTCTACCTGGGTATAGCCAAATTCTTCCTTGAACCGCTTGAACATTATACCACATTCAATTTCAGAGAAGCGTTTACCCTCATTTCTCATCATCTGCTCTATATAAAGATCCTCCTGGCTTGCATCTTTCGGAGCTTTTAGGGCTTTGATAAATGGAATATCGGCACCCTCTTGGATCGCTAACATAGTAGCACGGTAACGCCTTTCTCCATCAACCAGCTTGTACTTTTCCACACCGTCCTCTTTAAAAGGGATAACGGTAATGGGATTAAGCACACCCTTTGCCTTAATTTGTTCTTTTAACTCATCCAGATCAAAATCTCTACGAACATTAAAATCATTCATCACCACGATATTACGGGGATCAATCAAAAAAATGTCCGTCCTTTTTGTTGCATTAGTTTCCATAATTATTTATCTAAATTATTAATAAGATGAAAGCCCCAATCAACTGCCATCGCTTTGGCAATACCTGGATAGGTTTTACTTCTAAGGATAGCCCTATCTTCTGATGGTGGTAATTTCCAAATTCTCTGCTCTCTGCCCTCAACTATATTGGTCGGTTCTAAATTGGGTAATCCAAATAGCCATAAACATGTTGCTTTTGTTTCTCCATGTCCGAACATCCACGGTTGAATAATTTGGTTAGGCTTTCTGTATTCAGAACTCATTATTCCTATTGGATTCTCAATAGCTTTAAATTTACATGGATGCTTAACAAACTCCATAAAAAACTCAATACTCTTTTGTTGAATCCCCGCCTCTCTTTTTTCCTTGAACCATCGTGCCCCAGACACAGCTAAATCAGTACAAGGAGGAAAGGCAATTATACAATCCCATTGCTGGCTACGCATAGCTTCAAGCGCATCACCTTGAATATGCCATTCAGGATGTCCGCCTGAGCACTCCATTAAATCACATGAATAAGCTTGGAATCCAAATTTTCTAAATTCATTGCAAACTGCCTGGCTTTCTTCGCAGGCAATCAAAATTCTAATATCTTTTGGTTTCATTAGTATCTAAAATTTGTAAAGTAAATAATAACGCCCTCAAATACATTGGATTTGCTGGATCCAAAGAACCAATCAATAAAATCTGGAACACTCAGACCATCATTCTTAGCAACCTCCTGGATCGGAACCAGCTTACCATCTACCCAAACCTGAGGATAGGCATCATCAGCCCCATAAGTCATAGTAACGTGTTGCAGTCCGATCTCATCAAACCTGGATAGCTCCCTTTGCTCTGAGTTATAAGGTCTGCCCGTCCATTCCCTAACAGAGAGATACTTTTTACCAGAGGAAATACCCTTATATCGCTCATCCCACACGTTTTTTGCATTGTATCGGATAGTGTGGATCTTCTTACCGTCTTTCAGTTTACCCTCAAATCCTGTAGGCTCACCAGCTTTGCTATGAGTCACGGGAAAGATCCTACAGAGGGTAAGTATCACTTTTTTCTTTTCCATTATTCACTTAGTTAATTACTTTTCTTTGCTGGATAATATGCCAGCGTTAATACATCGTACATTTCTCTGACAATAGCAAACTGATAAGAGCAACTGTTCCCTGGAACTGTTATAAACTCATGGGGATAACCAGCTATTTTATATCTGGGAATATTCTGGATGCTCTCAAAATAGCGTTTCAATGAGAAAACAAGAGCCTCACAAAAATCAGCTCCAAAAGACTCAGATAATCGGCTTTTATTTCTCAGTGCAAATCTCATTTCCTGTAACTCTTATTTTGATAGTGCAGCCTCTCAAACATTTCCTCCAGCCTATCGGCAATACGTTCACCATAGCGATCCCCAAAATCCTCATCTTTCAAATTAGAGCTAATAATGGTGAATAGCTGCCTGTCATACCTGGCATAAATCAGCTCTGTTACTGGTGAGTATTCGTTACCCCAGCTTTTTACGCTTGCTGGCTCAGTTCCAATATCATCAATGAAAAGGAGATCCTGGTTTTTCAGCTTATTAAAATACGCTGGATCATCCGCTACATTCTTTGCCAGAGCCAAAGCTGAAACACGATATACAGCCTTTCTGTCACTGGAAATAGCACTATTGTAGAGTATCCCGATCAGGTTACATATAGCCTTTGCAAGCGTTGTTTTCCCTGATCCGATTGTCCCATAGAGCAAAAGCCCTACTTTATAATCACCGCAAAGCCACTTAGCAGCCTTAGCAATCTTAGCCTGGGTATCACTATCATTTTGGAAAGGAATACGTCTTTTTTCCACTTCCTGTTTATAGCACATCCCCAGCATTTCCGTTATATCAGCCTGAGAGAAATTGGTAATCCTAAAGCGTGTCTCTATAGCCTTTTCCACCTGCCTGCCCAGTACCGCCTGGAATTGTTCCTTTATTTTGGTATCCATTTTTTTGTAATTCTTCGTTATACCTACCAACTACCCAGTTAAGGATAGTCATGTAATCAGATTTATACTTTTTTCCACTGGAACCCTTGTAGTTATTGAGTATTTCTATTATCCTCTTTGCTCCCTCCTCAGTGTGCTCAGAGCATAGCTTAGCAAACTCATCCCTCGTAAGGGTAACATAATCCGCATACTTATATTTTTTGGCTTTTTCAGCCTTTCCCTGCTGTTCTGGTGTTAGCGGTGGAGGTGGTGCAGCTGATTCATCTGGGGATCCGTCTACAGTTTCCTGCTTAGGCTGGAATACCTTTGCTTTGGTAACATCACCACCTTTTTTACCAGCCATTCGCCTTTTCTCCCTAATTTCCTCATCCTTAACCATTCGCCTACTATACACAGCACCGTCCTCTCTTATAGCACATACTCCGTTATCTATCAGAGTTTCCAGCCAGTCATAAGATCCAGAGCAATCTTTTCCGATCATTCCCGCTATCTCATCTTTTGTATAGGGCTGGTGGTTAGGCTTCACCATTACACCACGCTCCACGCTTTCCCACATATAGCAGATCATATCAAACCACAGCCCTCTCACATCAGGAGGCATAACCTTAACCTCAGCACAGCTCAGCCAGTCACGAGTATAAAAGGGCATTGGTATTTTATCTTTTGCCATATTGAGAATATTTAGAGGGAAAGGATACCCTGAGGCATCCAGTCCCCCATGTTTAATTAAACTTCCAGAATTGCAATATCAGGAGCGATCTTACGGATCTTATCCAGAACCTCATCCAGACACTTGTCTCTGTAACTTTCTGTCAGTTCGTTAGCTCCAGGAGAAACAAGCTGTAGAATAACATCCCCATTTGAAAGATGGTGATCGAACTCTACTTCAATAGGAGTTTTTGCAGTTCCTTTGAAGATGGCAATATTCACCGTGAAGCTCTTAGGCAAATTACTTTCTACCTGGCAACGGTAAACCTCAGCTATAGAACCAGACGGATCATTTTGCTTTTGAATCTCAGCTTTAGCGTTAGCTATGAAATTTTTGAGGACGGAAACGAGCACCATACATTTCTCTTTGTCCTCAAACACACCACGATTGAGACGCAAGAACTGCCCCAGCTTAGCAGGGATCCAACCCTTTTCTGCATCATTGATACCGAACTTTTCAAAGACCTCACCGTACTCTACAGTTCCTTTGATAATGCCCTTTTTATAGTAGTCATTTTCATTTACAGTAAGGGTAATAGACATATCCTCACGATCCACAACCACATTAGCGGTTTTCTGATTAACCTCACTGATACGCTTGCTAAGCCAGTCAAAAGGAGTAGAGATAGTCCCAGTAATATTAATTTTTTCTGGTGCCTTTGTTTCCAATGGCTGAACTGGTTGTGATGCTCTACCCTCTCTGTACTCAATAATGATAGGTTTTTCACCTTTGTACTCACCGATATTCACGGTTAAACCTCTTTCTTGATCTTCCATTTTTCTAAAATGTTTAAATTGTTAATAACTAATTATCTGTACCTGTTCTTCTGATTTCCATTTGAACAGTTCTCTGTCTTTCTTCCTGGGTAATTGGTCTTTCTTCCAACAAATAACCGTCTGGAGTGTACCATCCTACTCTTTCCTCCTCTTGGTCTATGAACTTGTAGCACTCACCTCTTACGTATTCACCACCATTTTTTAGGTTATACAGGATCTTATCAATTCGTTCCTGTAAAGGCTTTAGCTTCCCTTTATAGTCCGATTTAATTCCATCCAGTTCCTCCTGTATTGTCCCTAATTGAATAGAAACATTGGCAAGTTCAGCACGTAACAAATTGGTTTCTTCCTGATCGTATTTGCTGAGATAGCTCCTTTCTTCTATCTTATCACAGCTATCTTTCAGAATTTGCGCCCGTTGTTCTATCGGGGTATCCGCTAACATAATATCTTTCATACCGATAAATAATTGATTAGTAAATGATTAAAATTTATATGGAACTGGAATTTATTCAAGAGGATAAAAACCAGGATCGCTATACTTAGAATACCATCTATCACTCTCCAGGTGATCCATTTTTTAGGCACAAATCCCAGAAGTAGGAGGGCAACAAACCCAATCCATTGTGAACTCATTAACCCCACAAGGCAAAAGAAGAAGTAGAAAAAGCCAAAACTAACATAAGCCGTATAGAGTGGGCTGTAATCTTTCGGATCCTTAACTCCCTTGTACTTTTTAACTCCCTGATCCACTTTCTTAACAGCTAATAGCCGTAGGATCTCAACGAATAGGCATACAGCCACTAAAAGATAAAATACTGTTATCATAGCTGCCATTATTTGAGGTGATCCCCTACAGTGAATTTATACCCCAGATATTCAGCCCATAGCTTTATGAACTGCTTACCAAAATACACCGCTTTCTCTCCCGTTTCCTGGCGCAAGCGGAACCCAACGTACGCATTCGAGTACGAGGAGCGATTATACGTATACAGAGAACCGAAACCCGCATTCGCACCAGTAACCGCAGCAGCAGACAAGAGGGCACCCCTTTTATCATCATCCATATTATCTATTTCAGACTGAGTATAGAGATAAAACCAGGGGAAATAGTAAATCTTGCTGCCCTCAGCATCTGGTATCGGTTCAAAGTCCTTACCCCACAAAGCACGGCTGATCGTTTCCAGTTTCATAAGTGCTATGTGTCGAGGTGCAATAATTCCCCTTGTAATCAAATCATTCAGGCTTTCGTCCGTTTCATTGATAGGATCCACTCCCAGAGCAGCACAAGCATCCTCATAGGTTTTAATGTTACGATAGTCTGAATAATCAGGCTTTTCAGGTTTCACCGCATCCTCGCCAAATAAAGCGAGTAAAACAGTTCTTGTGTTTCCACAGGCTACAGCAAAAGCAGCCTCCAACTTTGGTTTTTCAATTTCGATCTTTCTCATCTTTCAATGTTTTTAATCTGTTAATAATCTTTTTTGTTAATCTTATTGCATTATCCACTCTGGTACTTTTACCTGGTGGAATATTTTCTATTAAAACTGGTACCAGCCTTATAAGCTCAGATACCAACTGGTTAGGTATTAGTTTCATCAGCTTTCCTCCAGTTAGGATCAGGATCTGGTATTTCCAGATTGAGATATTCTTTAGCGTATTCTCTTAGCTTCTCACAATATGTTGAGAATGTAAGAGTATCCATAGAGGCTGTAGATCCTGGGAACTCAATGATCTCACCCGTGTGCTTATTCACTACCTTATCAGCAGTCATTTGAGATTTAAAGAATTCATGCACCTGTTCAGGGCTTGTAAACTCCCAGCCCTCATTTATCAGAGCCTCTAAGAGTAGCGGATAGATACATCCGAATAGCCAGCCGTTTTGATCTAATGATCTGGGTTTTCTTACAAGCTTAACCTCAACCATATACTTACCATCCTTATGAGCATTCAGGTAATCATAGACTGGCTTTAGATTAAACAACCCGCTGATTTTGTCTATTAAGATCTTTGCCATACATTACATCTCTTTGCTTTTCCAGACTTACACGAACGGCTTTTATAGCGTTTTCCCTACCTCTTAGGCTCTGGAGATAGTTATCTATCTCTGACTGATTTTGAGCAATGTAGTAGCCATCGCTTGTAGCTATAAGCCCAATAACCATCCCATTGATCCGTATATGATTTATAATCTTTCTGATCCTTGCCTCATCTACTTTGAAGCCCCTATCTTTGAGACGTTTGCATATATGGCAGTTCTTAACAGCGTTATCCTTTCCGAGCTTTCCCATTAATCCCTGTATCAGGATGGGCAATAACGTATATAGCTCATAATCATTCAATGGTTTTGTTTCCTCTGTAAATCCGTTCAGCATAGCTCTATATTTTTGAAAGTTCTACACTCAATCCAGGCTTAGCAGCATATACCACCTTGCCAGTAGTTCTCTGTATTTCTGACACAAAAATTGGCTCATCACCGTTATTCTCTGATAAATGAATCAGTATGATATTCACCACTTTACTCAGATCGTTACTTTTAAGGATCTCTTTACAGCTATTCAGTTCCATGTGGGAGGTTAGTAGGCGGTTTCTTTGAGAGGGTAGAGTACGCCCAGCATTGATACTCTCTATCAGTTTGCGATCAGAGTAATTACACTCTATCATCACATGATTAAGCCCTGGAAAAACATACTCACACATACAGCTGTCTGTAAGGAACATGATCCTACCTGTTTCTGGGTGATCTATCAGGTATCCTACACACGGTACATCATGGCAGGCAGAGAATGGAGCTACTTTAAAGTTTCCAAACTTGTAACCTTTACCCAGTTCCAAAGCCTTAACCCTGGATCCGCTTACTCCTTTTGCTTCCAATACCTCAGGGAGTGCCAAAACGTAAAAGCCACAATCTGCCATGCTTTTAATATACTTTGCGTGATCGTTGTGAGCATGGGTAACTATACATCCTACAACTTTCTTAATGTTGAAGTCTAACGCATTTTTAACTTTTATAAAAGCGATCCCTGCTTCAATGATAAGGCATTCTTTCCCATTATCCAGAAGATAACAGTTACCCGAACTACTTGATCCTAATACTGTAAGTGTCATTTTCTTCTATTCCTTTGTTGTTCTTGTATGGTTATCCATCTACAATTAGAAGGCTCATACATTCCATTTACATCTATCCTATCTAAAGTCAGATTATTTGAATACCCATTCGCTATTGCCCAATCATAGAAAGCTCGAAAGTCACTCATCCAATCATCGCATATAGTTATTCCCCTGCCTCCATACCACTTAAATGATGAGTTACCTGGAGTTAGACATCTTCTTTTCATATCTGCCCAGCAACGGTATATTCTTGTATATTTAGCTCCATGTTTATATCCTGAGATTCTATTGTTTTCGTTTCGTAAGCATCCACAACTCTTAGTTTGTCCACTTCTAAGCATTACGAACCGTGCATCAATAATATTTCCACACTCGCATTTACACAGGAAATACCTTAATCCTCTTCTGGAATTTGATTCTGATATAATAGTAAGCCTACCATATCTATCTCCAGGTTTCACATCAATGCGTTTCATATATCCTTAGTATCCTGGATCAGCTTCTTTAACAGCACCTGGGGCAGGGTTGCCAGTAGAAACGTCCTCATATTGAACATCTGTTGCATCAAACACCTGGGCATTTCCATTCTCATGTACCAGAGAATCACGGTTTTCCGCTGTATCACCCTCAGTATCATTTACTATAGCCTGTTGCATTTCAACCGACAAATAGCCATATTTACCCAGTAAATTACGGATCACTGTTTTAACTGCCATTCCGTGGAAATTACCCATCCATCCTACAGTTTTACTATCTGGAGCTACTGGCAAATTTGATAGGTTAAGGAGGCTTTCTACTGTAGTCTCTTTTTTAAGCCCTTTAGAGTAACGCTTAGCATGCTCAGCCATTTGCTCCACTGTCATGTAGAGAGTTTTAGAAAAGCCATTAAGCAGTTCAAAATAGCAGAAATAGCCTACCACCTTATCCGATTTCTTTTCACCATCAAAAGCGATCTCACCAGTGAGCTTATTAGCCTTTCTCAGTTCACCCTCATAGACAACATCAGCGTTAATAGTCCGATACTGCCCAGTCCTCATAGCCAGCTGTATATAACCTTTGTATCCCATCTGGAAAGTAGGAACCATCTTTTTAACCCAGTTCCCTTTATCATCCTTCACGCTGTTGTTAAAAGGAATGATGAAAGCGTATCCCAGTGCCTTATTGATAGGTAATTTTAATACGGCTGCTTTCAGAGCCTCCATAACAACCGCTTTAGGCTCACACTGTTGCAGGTTAGTATCTCCATTATAGAGGTCGATAACAGAGGCTACAAATGTCGGTGCACTCTTTGCCAGAGCATTATTAAACTGCTCCATAACAGAGGGAGCATTAAGCATATTTTTCAGCACATCCACCTTTTTAGGAGCTGTTGCTACTGCTGTACTTGATTGAGTTGTCATAATAGAAATTTATTAGAGTTCGTGAAATTGTTCCATCATTCCATCCGTGAATGTGCGGATCATAAGTTTAGAGTGAGTGCTTACAGAGAGGTTGATAACCTGAGACACTGTAGGAATGAGCTGGTTTACGCTTTCCCTGTTATCAATAAAGATCGGTGCAGATATACCCTTTGCCTGGCAAATAGCATTGATAATATCCAATCCAGCGTTAATCTTAGTAGCATTATTCAGATCTGGGAAAGGAACACCATCCACGGTACAAACACAAGTAATCTTTTCGTTACCATTCAGCTGCTCATCAACAAAGGAGAAAGAAACCAGAGAGAATAGCCCGTTAATACGCTTCATCAGCTCATTATCCTTTGCTTTCTGAAAGTCTGTAATAATAAACTCTGTTCTTTCCAAGTTAGCCAAAGCATCATTATTCTGGATCTTTTTATCTTCAAATTCCTGAATAAGTTTCTCCGCACGCTCAATAGTCTCACGTTTATTCAGTCGTTTCTGTAGATCGGTAATAGCATCAGAAAGCACACGTTTCCCCTCCTGGAGTTCTGATACATCCACTGGTTTAATTTCAACGTTCATCTGGTTTTCCAGTTCTGCTATCTCATTACCCATACGGATCCAGTCTGTATCTGCCTCTATAAGTTTCTGGGCATCCTGAGCAGCAGGTAGGTTTTCCTCCTGGTACTTCTTTTGAGCTTCTAAATTATCCAGTTCGCTCTCCATTTTGCTGATCTCAGCCAGAGTATTCTCACGATCTTTTTGCAGTTCGGATATTCTTCCTGCCTTAGATCTACCTGTAGCCTGGTTCTGCTGTAAACGCTTTGATTTATTCTGGTTGAAATTAGCCAGCATTTCCCGCTGTTTTGTCTCAATATCCTCAGCATCCAGGGTACGTTTACAAGTAGGGCAGACAAAAGCACCATCAGGGTACACCAACTGTTCGGCATTGATAATACGATATTCACCCCTAAGCGTATCCAGCTCTGTATTCAGGTTCCCTATCTGGGTATCAATCGTAGAAAGACTCCCTTTTTTACGCTGAATATCACCCTGTAAATTCTGTTTCTTATATACCAGATCATTGATAGATGAACGTGCCTCACCGTTCGCTTTATTAACCTTTTCTCTGATCTCGGACTCCTTACGGGTACGCTCTAAACGTTTTTCACCTATCTTTTTCTGGATATTGCTTTTGGCTTCATAATCAGCCTTTACAGAGTTTGATTTATCAGATATTTGCTCATCAATCCCTTTCAAACGAGCTTTCTTTTCCTCCAGCTCCTGATCCAAAGCTACCCAGTCCTCAGGTTCAGGCATCATCTGATTAGCAGTATCAATACGAGCAGGGAGTTCCTTTAGCTCATCCTGGATTGCTTTCTTTTTAGAGGATGTTTCTTTCTTAAATTGCTCCAGGCTCCTACCTGTTATCTGGCTCAGCAGTTCCAAGTATTCAGGTTTCAAAGCAGCTACATCCTGATCCGATACATTACCAGCCATATCCAATAACATAGTCTTTTGAGTAGCAGCTGGCAAAGAGGGGAAATAGAACGGGTTAGTAACCATACGGAAAACATCCTCAGGGAGAATAGCAGATACCTCAGCATCGTACTCTTTTTTTGTTCCCAGCTTTACACCATTCAGGTAAAAATCAGTGTAGTGGTTTTTAAGCTGCCCGGCATTAACACCAGTTCCCCATTTTTCCAAGTATGAACGTTGCAATATAATTTCATTGCCATTTACCAGTAGTGTAGCTATAACCACGTGTTCCAGGTTAAGAATAGGCTTACCATCTTTATCCAGAGTTTTAATGTTGAAATTACTATCTGCTCTGTTAGTGCTATCTTTGCCAAATAAAAGCCATAGGAAAGCATCCATGATTGTAGTCTTACCAGTTCCATTATCACCACATATTACAGTTTCCTGATCGGTGAAATCAATGGTAAGATCTCTTATCCCTTTAATGTTCCTAATCACCAATTTCTTTAAAAAGATCTGTTTCATAATTACTTATTGTTTAAATAGAAGTTTAATTTTTCGGATTTTTCTACAGCCAGAAGCTCAGCTCTGGAGTAGAGAATTTTAGAGTTCTTAGTAGCTCCATTTCTGACTTTACTAACCAATTCCCTCCGTACCCAGTCTTTTACAGCAGCCTCACCAAATTGCCTATAGGCTTCACGCTGGGAAATAAGATCTTTGGCAGGAAAGAGCATCTTTGCATAATTAGCAGCTCCTAAAGCAGCCATATCCATACATAGGTTCTTTAGTTCGTAAAGCTCCAGGGTTATCATTTACGAGCAGTTTTTATAGCCTCCTTACGTCTTTTGAAATACTGTTGTACACTTTCTCCCAGATAATCATCTTTGTAGAGAACATAGGATAGAATAGCTGTCATAGCAGCCAGAAAAAACTGGTGATAAGCATGGCATAGAATACCTCCAATTAAGCTACACAAGAATAGCATAAAGAAGATCACGCCAAAAGCCAGGTTCATAAAAGTTTCAATTTTCATCAGTGTTGCATTTAAAAATTATTAGAAAAGTTTTTTAGCCATAGCATACCGCATAAACTCAGGCATTGAGTGTACACCAACTTTTTTAAAGCTGTTCTTTTTATGATTATTCACGGTATTAAGAGAGATAAACAGCTTATCTGCTATCTCAGAGTCGGTTTCTCCCTGATAAAGCATTTTCATTACTTCCAGCTGCCTTTCCGATAGTGTTGAGTTGAACTTAGGGGAACAGATAACTTTATCATACTTACATTCACCCCTCAAAGGACACGATACAAATTCAAAGTTGAAATTCCAGTTCTCATCAACATCTATCATGTTATCGTATAAGCCCAGATTGCATTTGATAAACATACGCACCGCCAAGAAATCCCTATAACGTTTATTATCTGAACTCTTTGAATATCTATCCATCAAAGCCTCATAAGCCTCTGGATAGAACTCCCTGAGAACAGCCAGAAAAGACTGAATAAATTCAGTGTCGGTTTCTTTGAGCTGTCTTTCAGATTCACCAAGTGGACGCATTGTAACATCACCCTCAGGAGTTGTGTAAAATTCGATAGGTTTCATCTTTTTGCGGGGAATAATGTTTCAGGTGGAATGCCTAATTTCTCACTTATTAGCTTCTGTTTAAGAGGATCTGGGTTTTGAACTCCCTGTATCCACATTCTCACAGTATTAGTGCTACACATACACAAATTAGCAATCTCCTTAACGAATGCTGTCTTAGGAGCTTGTACCACATTTCTCTCAGGTAAACTTTTGTAGATCTGAGAAAATGACCGATAGTCTTTTTCTGTTATTTTTCCCATTTTTTAAATATTCTATGTATCACCTACACACTTTTTTTGTATGTTTGTGATGTTATTAAATTGTTTATGGTGCAAATATAGGATATATATCCATATTATACAATAATATTTGGATATATTTTCTGGATAAAATCTATATTTATATGCAAACATTTGATTTAAAGAGGTTTAGACTTGATAAAAAATTAACCCAGGTTGATTTAGCAGAGCTTTTTTCATGTAATCAGAACTTTATTTCCCGAATAGAGAAAGGAATTAGGCAAACTCCACCCGAAAAACTGGATATATTGCAGTCTAAATACGGAGATATATCCATGTATTATACAGAAGAAAAAGAGGGTGTTTCTATCCCAGATGCCACCCCCCAGGATATTATGATGGCTGGAGCAGATGCCTTTTCCAGGCAAATAGTACAAATGATGAATGAGAAGCTGATCGCTCCCTATTCTCTTTTAGTCGAAAAAGATAAGGAAATAGAGAAATTGAATAGAGAAATTGGCAAATTACAGGCTCAATTAGAACAGTATAAAAAAGCGGATGCCCAGATGGGAAATGCTGCCAAATGTGCAGATGCCGTATAACATTTGGTATAAAACAAAAAAAGTATTGATATGGAAGATTACAATAGGCTGGTTATTGATCTTTATAAAAGATGTTTCACCGATTACATAAATGGATCCCCTGTAGATGCAGATGCTATCCAGGAAGCCCAGAGAGTGCTGAATTTTGCGATTGACAAGGCAAAGATAGGTAATGAGCCAACTGATACGCTGGAGCCTCTTAAAAAGGATGTGGAATACTTGAAATACGATTTATTATGATATGGCTAAACCAAGAATTATAACAGAGGAAACAAAGCAGATAATGATCCGTTTTTATTCTGCTCTTGATGCCCTGATAGAAAAAAAGGAACTGAAAGGAGTAAATACATATTGTCGTTTGTACAATATAGACAGAAGAAACCTTTTAGCGCAAAGAAAAGATCTGGATCGTGCAATACTACAAATTTCCTGGATGCAACCAATAGTTAAAGATTTTGGAGTCAGCGGAGACTGGCTACTAACAGGACGTGGGGCTATGTTTAAATAGCCCTTTATTTTTATCTTCCCCTATAACCCCTTATATATATTCTATTAATTAATATATTATCTTTCTTATTATATAATACTATATATAGTACCCTATAACTCTCATTTCTGTTTTGCTTAGGCAAATGGTTAAGCAAATGGTTAAGCAAAACTGATTTAACACACAAACAGAAAAAAGAGTAAACGTTTGATTTATAGTAGAATAGTTGAAATAAAATTCATTCACGTATAGACACAACAAATTTTGCTTAAGCAAGTGGTCAAGCAAATGGTCAAGCAAATGGTCAAGCAAAATAGAGGCTTTTGCTTAAGCAAGTGGTCAAGCAAATCACATATTTTTGCTACTATTTTTGCTTAAGCAAGTGGTCAAGCAAATGGTCAAGCAAAAATTTATCTTTCTTTGGCTCCTCTACACTACCTATACTCAATTTTACAAAGTTCAACACCTTTCTATTGGCTTTGTCTATTGGAGTCCAGGATTTCTTTATATACATATCAGTGGCTTTCATTTCCTCATCCACATGGTTTAACGCTGAATGTACTGTAAACTTATCTACTCCCGCATCATTAGTAGCAATAGTAGCCCAGGTATGCCTGGCAGCGTAAAATTCCAAATCATCTACACCAAGTAAATCACCAATCTTTTTAAGCCCTTTATTCAGAGCTGCACTAAAAGCATCCACGCTTGAATACCAGTGATAAAAGCCAAATACTCTAACTCCTTTGGGATCCCTGTACTTATCAAAGAGAGGCTGTATTTCTTTCTCTACTTTAATGGAGATCTCCGCTTTGTCAGAGCGTCTATTTTTTGTTTTGGTTCGCTCGTATGTTATCCGACCATCCTTAAAACAATCGCAATAATACAAATCAACTGCGTTCATTCCAATTAACCCAAAACTCAGCAGGAAAACATCTTTCGCTAAGTTGAAACGGTTATTTCCAGGCTGTAGAATAACAGTATATTCCAAGTTTGCCAAATTTCTCAACTGTTTCAGATCCAGAGCACGTTTTCTGGATACTGGTACTTTGGGAAGTTTTTTAAATGGAGAAAGAGGGATCCTTATAATTCCTAAATCTTCATTGTTAAACTCATCCTTTGCCATATTATGCAAAGCCCTCAGGTTACTGGGATATAAGGACTGGGCACGTTCACCTTTTTTTCTATTAGCTCTGGGCGGTTGCACCTTTATCCACTCTATCCAATCTTTTACGAATTGAGACGTAATTTCATGCACGCTAATTACTTCCCTCTCCGCAAACTTAACCAGGTTGTTTACAGCGTTCTCATAAGTAAGAGCATTTCCTTTATGCCCAGACTCTTTTAACCGCTTTATCAGCTCTCTGCCATAAGCTACTATATCCAGATCAAAGCTCTTTTCTTCGTTAGAAGTTATCAACCTTATCACCTGATCTATAGTCATGCTTTTAATCAATGAGCCACAATTATCACATTTCTTTCGGTATTGCTTAATTAACTCATCCGTTTTATCAATGTAATACTGGTTTTTGATTTTAAAGGTTTTCTTTGTAATATCATCCTTAGTAATAAAGTAAGGTGTAGCCAAGTATCTTTTATCCTTTCCCTGGGTAACTCTTATCTTTATATTATATGTACCATCTTTCTTTTTTTGATGTGCATATACCTCCGCTTTAAATGTAGCCATATATTTTCTGTAGAATATTTGTAGAAGTTTATACTGCAAAAATAGCCATATTTTGCGGATTTTGCGGAAACACTACACTACCTAAATCTGTCATTTTGTACCCCCGATGAGAATCGAACTCATATTTACGGTTTAGGAAACCGACGTTCTATCCGTTGAACTACAGGGGCTTACGCTATATAATATCAAATAAATTCAAAGAACAATTTTGCTATATTAACTGTTATTCATATATTAGCAGTCTCGGAACCTCAGCTGTTTAGGAAACTTCTATTCTATCCGTTGAACTACAAGGCCGCTTCAAATTTGCTTGCAAAGATAACGGTTTCTGTTGATTTAACAAGAATAAAAATACAGGTTCCTTTCAGATATTTCAAATAATTGGCGTCAATAGGACAATAAAGTACGATTTATTTTGATAATTCGATTAACTTTCCGACCTTTGCGCTCACAAATTGAAAGTAAAATCAGTTTTTAAATTAAAT
>PPYE01319754.1_pt1 | contig 62263 bp, 71 predicted proteins | sample 1559881 | NCBI WGS metagenome assembly PPYE01 (sample SAMN08240022, study PRJNA423297) | Human gut metagenome, whole genome shotgun sequencing project. | reverse complement strand
GAGTAGTTGATATTTGTTATTCAATAATAAAACAGTGTGTATCTAAATATTACTAAATCTTTTTTGATGTTATATTTAATGATCCAAAAAATAATGAATATATTTATGTAAATATTAATTGAAGGTTTATTTTGTTGCACCAGCTTAGTTAAATTTTTTTCTAAACCTAACTATCTTTAAGTAACTATGAAAGAAGATTTAATACATAACAAGTTTTTAATCTTGTTGAGAGAAAAAATACCGCAGAATTCCAAACTGGCTAATACTTTAATGGAAATTCTTTGTATTGAGAAAGAGGCTGTCTACCGTAGGCTTCGTAGCGAAGTGTCTTTTACATTATACGAAGCCGGTATAATTGCCAGGACTTTGGGCTTATCTTTAGATTCGGTCCTTGGAGTAGAGTATAATAATAGCAGACCCTCCCAATTTGTAATAATCGATTATATCAATCCCCAAAAAAGAGATTACGAAATAGGAGAAAAGTTTATCGAACTTATCAGGGACATGAATAAAGAATCTTATGGGGAAATGATAGAATCTACTAATATTTTACCAGAATCCATTTATCTGAATTTTAAAGGTTTGACTAAATTTTACAGATTTAAATGGAAATATCAAAATGATAATTCGGGACACTCTGAATTGCTGAGCAATATACATATCGATGAGCACTTATTAAAAATACAATATCAATATCTTGAAGAAATCAAAAATCTATCGAAGACGGTATATGTGTTGGATCCTTTAATTTTTCAATATCTGGTAACTGATATTAAATATTTTACAAGTATTGATCTTGTAACGCAAGAAGACGTTCAATTATTGAAAAATGAATTATTCAAATTATTAGATTATATTGAAGAATTAACCATTAACGGGGTATATCCGGATACAGGACGACCTGTATTATTTTATATTTCTGATCTTAATTTTGAATCAAATTATAAATATTTTGAGACTCCGAATCATCACCTTTCTCTGATTAAGACTTTTACGCTTAATTCTATTGTTTCTCAAGATGATCTGATATTTGAAAAAATGAAATATCGGATGCAATCTTTAAGGCGAGTATCTACTATGATCTCGATAAGTGGAGAAAAAAGAAGGATACAATTTTTTAATGAGCAACGTTTATTAATAAACAATTTGTAAATACGTAAATAATATTGTTAAAAATGTATTTTAATGTTACAATAGGAAACTTATTCTTAACTAAATCTCAATTAATAAGCATTTTTATTTATCCTCAAAAAATATTATAAATCAGGACATTTTTTATTGGATACAAAAAAACAGTTTTGTAACTTTGCACATCAATTTTATAATGTGCATCTAAATGTCTGAAATAAAGAGAATAAAAACTGCTTTGGTTTCGGTTTATCATAAAGAAGGGTTGGATGAAATTATTTCAAAACTTCATGAGGAAGGAGTATCTTTCTTATCTACGGGAGGGACACGGCAATTTATCGAATCATTGGGCTTTCCTTGTCAAGCTGTAGAAGACTTAACTTCTTATCCTTCCATACTGGGAGGTAGGGTGAAAACTTTGCATCCTAAAATATTCGGGGGGATATTATCCCGTCGGGGATTAGAACAAGATATACAGCAATTGGCGAAATATGATATTCCGGAAATAGATTTAGTTATTGTAGATTTATACCCTTTTGAAGCTACTGTTGCCTCGGGAGCCGATGAAAATTCTATTATAGAAAAAATAGATATTGGTGGTATTTCACTAATCCGTGCTGCAGCTAAAAATTTTAATGATGTAGTTATCGTTGCTTCTCAAAATCAATATAAACCATTGTTGGATATGTTGATGGAGCATGGTGCAACTTCAACATTAGAAGAACGTCGCTGGTTAGCAAAAGAAGCTTTTGCCGTATCTTCTAATTATGACAGTGCTATTTTTAACTATTTTGATAATGAAGATGGCTCTTCTTTCCGTTGTGCTGTAAATGAGCAACGGGCATTACGATATGGTGAAAATCCTCATCAGAAAGGATATTATTACGGAGATTTAGATAAGGCTTTCGATCAGATTCACGGAAAAGAGATTTCTTATAATAATCTTCTTGATATCAATTCGGCAATAGAATTAATAAATGAATTTGAAGATACTACGTTTGCTATATTAAAACACAATAATGCTTGTGGGCTGGCATCACGTGATAATGTTGTTGATGCCTGGAAAGATGCATTGGCTGGTGATCCCGTTTCTGCATTTGGTGGAGTTTTAATAACTAATGCTATAATTAATAAAGAAGCAGCAGAAGAAATTAATAAAATATTTTTTGAAGTTATCATTGCACCGGATTACGATGTAGATGCACTCGAAATATTAGGTCAAAAGAAAAACAGAATAATTCTTGTTTGTAAAGAGACTAATTTACCTAAGAAACAATTCAGGTCTTTATTAAATGGAGTTTTAGTACAAGATAAAGATTTGAATACCGAGACGCCTGAGGATTTGAAAATAGTAACTCAAAAATTGCCTGCTTCTCAGGAGATAGACGACTTGTTGTTTGCTAACAAAATAGTAAAGAATAGTAAATCCAATGCTATTGTGTTAGCTAAGAATAAGCAGCTATTAGCCAGTGGGGTTGGACAGACTTCCCGTGTAGATGCCCTGAAGCAGGCTATTGAAAAAGCTAAATCATTTAATTTTAATTTAGATGGTGCAGCTATGGCTTCAGATGCATTTTTCCCTTTCCCTGATTGTGTGGAAATAGCAGGCAATGAAGGCATTTCTGCTGTTATACAGCCAGGTGGATCATTGAAAGATGATTTGACCTTTAATTATTGTAATGATCATAATATTGCTATGGTGGTTACAGGAATACGTCATTTTAAACACTAATATAAAATAATAATACGAATAGTAGATTATGATATATTGAACGATTTGTACTTGAGATTGTATAAAGGATTAATATAGCATAGTTCTTAAAAACTTAATTAATAATGGGGTTATTTTCTTTTACACAAGAAATAGCGATGGATTTGGGTACAGCTAATACCATCATTATTGCCGGCGGAAAAATTGTAGTAGATGAGCCTTCTGTCGTTGCTCTGGATAGGCGTACGGATAAAATGATTGCCGTGGGTGAAAAGGCAAAACTGATGCATGAAAAAACACATGATAATATTCGGACTATCCGTCCGCTTCGCGATGGTGTGATAGCTGACTTTTATGCATGTGAGCAAATGATGCGTGGGCTGATTAAAATGGTAAATACCGGTGCGCGTCTTTTTTCTCCGTCATTACGTATGGTAATTGGTGTTCCTTCCGGGAGTACAGAAGTAGAGCTTCGTGCCGTTCGTGATTCTGCCGAACATGCCGGGGGGAGAGATGTTTACCTTATATTTGAACCAATGGCTGCAGCAATTGGTATTGGTATTGATGTTGAAGCACCTGAGGGTAATATGATAGTTGATATAGGCGGTGGGTCTACAGAAATTGCCGTTATTTCACTTGGAGGTATTGTTTCAAATAATTCTATTCGTATTGCAGGAGATGATTTGACGGCAGATATTCAGGAATACATGAGCCGCCAGCATAATGTGAAGGTCAGCGAGCGTATGGCAGAACGTATTAAAATTCATGTGGGTGCAGCTCTTACTGATCTAGGAGAAGATGCTCCGGAAGATTATATTGTTCATGGTCCAAACAGGATCACCGCTCTTCCAATGGAAGTGCCGGTTTGCTATCAGGAAGTTGCACATTGCCTGGAAAAATCAATAGCCAAAGTGGAAACAGCTATTTTAAGTGCTTTGGAGCACACTCCGCCCGAACTTTATGCTGATATTGTGCATAATGGAATTTATCTGGCAGGAGGTGGAGCGCTGTTACGTGGTTTGGATAAACGTTTAACAGATAAAATAAACATTCCTTTCCATATAGCAGAAGACCCATTACATTCTGTAGCTAAGGGTACGGGGATAGCTTTAAAAAATGTTGATAGATTTTCTTTCTTAATGAGATAATAGTAAAATAAGGGTTGATAGAAGAGGATAAAGGAGGGCTGAATACGTTTGATCCTGCCACATTTTTCAACTCTCATTTTTTCACTTTCTATTTTAGATGAAAAACCTTTTAAACTTCCTTATAAGATATAATTACTGGTTCCTCTTTATTTTTTTAGAGGTAATCAGTTTTATTTTATTGATACGATTTAATAATTATCAGGGAAGTACTTTTTTTACCTCGGCAAATGGCGTAGTCGGTAGTGTGTACAAGGCTTCCGATGGAATAGTGTCTTATTTTCACTTAAAGACCATCAACAGAGAATTGCTTGAAAGAAATATATTATTGGAACAACAATTAGTTGCTTTAGAAAATGAACTTTTCATACTTAAAACAGACTCTTCTAAGATCGAATTTCTGAAAAAGAATACTTTAAAAGACTACAACGTTATAAAAGCTAATGTAATAAATAATACTCTAAATAGGGTGAATAATTACATTACATTAGATAAAGGTTCGAAGGATGGAATTAAAAATGAAATGGGAGTTATAGATGGGAACGGAGTAGTAGGCATTGTTTATATGACATCTGACGATTATTCTGTTGTTATTTCTGTTTTAAATGCTAAGTCCAGTATCAGTTGTAAGATAAAGGGAAGTGAGTATTTTGGTTATTTGAAATGGGAGGGAGGAGAGTCACAATACGCTTATGTAAAAGACCTTCCCCGACATGCCGAATTTGGTGTCGGAGACACTGTTGTCACTAGTGGATATTCGGCCGTATTTCCTTCCGGAGTTATGGTTGGTATTATAGAGAATATGGAAGATTCTCATGACGGGCTTTCATATTTATTGAGAATCAAACTTAAAACTAATTTTGGAAAACTTGGAGAAGTAAGAGTAATTTCCAAACATAACTATGAAGAACAAAAAGAGTTGGAACAGAGAGCGAATAAATAAAATTTAGAATGTTATATATTTATATAAGAAGGCTTAAATGGTTAGTAATATTAATACTTTTGCAGGTATTGATATTGAATAATATTCATATTGCAGGATATGCTACCCCCTTTTTATACGTATATTTGATTCTCAAACTTAACACTTCTATATCAAGAAATGGATTGATGTTATGGGGCTTTTCTCTGGGATTATTAGTGGATGTTTTTTCTAATACGCCAGGCATGAATGCTATTGCAACTGTACTTTTGGCTTTTACCCGGCCTTTTTTCTTTAACTTATTTATATCAAAAGATACTTCGGAAAGTATCTCACCAGGATTTGATAGTATAGGAATTTGGCCTTTCACAAAGTATGCGTTAATTTGCATTTTAATACATCATTCTACATTGTTATTAATCGAATCTTTCTCATTTTTCGACCTTTCAACTTTATTGCTAAAGATTGTTGCGAGCACTTTGCTTACTTTTTTATGTGTATTAGCTATTGAAGGAATCAGGAAATAATTGTGATAAAGAATTATAATTTAGAAAGACGGAAATATATTGTTGGTGGAGCTGCAGTATTAATTGTACTTGTGTTTGTAGCTCGTCTTTTTACTCTTCAGATTTTATCTGAAGAGTATAAAAAGAATGCTGACAGTAATGCTTTTCTTCATAAAATACAATATCCGTCGAGAGGAGTCATGTATGATAGAGCAGGCCGGTTATTAGTATATAACCAACCTGCTTATGATATAACTGTGGTTTTAAAAGAAGTTGAAAGCCTGGATACCCTTGATTTATGCCAAACCCTGAATATAACTCAAGACTATTTCGATAAAAGAATGAAGGATATTAAGAATAGGAAAATAAATCCGGGATATTCAAGATATACTCATCAGGTTTTTATGACTCAGCTATCGGCGGAAGAGTGTGGAGTATTTCAGGAAAAATTATTTAAGTTTCCCGGGTTTTATATTCAAAGACGTACAATCCGGCAATACACGTATAACTCTGCCGCTCACACTTTGGGAGATATCGGCGAAGTATCTATGAGAGATATTGAAGCAGATGATTACTACATTCGAGGAGATTTTATAGGTAAGCAGGGTATTGAACGATCTTACGAAAGTTATTTGCGTGGAGAGAAGGGAGTAGAGGTCCTTCTTCGTGATGCTCATGGCAGAATACAGGGTAAATATATGAACGGGGAAAAAGATAAAGCTCCGGTACCGGGAAAAAACTTAACCCTTGGTTTGGATATTGAGTTGCAAATGCTAGGTGAGCGTTTAATGCAAGGTAAAATAGGAAGTATAGTTGCAATAGAACCGGAAACCGGAGAGATATTATGTATGGTTTCAGCACCTTCTTTTGATCCTAAATTAATGGTCGGACGCCAGAGAGGTCGAAATCATAATATGTTGGAAAGAGATGCTCAGAAACCGCTTTTAAATCGGGCGGTAATGGGTACTTATCCTCCCGGATCTACTTTTAAAACAGCTCAGGGATTAGCTTTTCTGGAAGAGGGTATTATAGAGCCGTCTACAAGTTTCCCTTGTTTTAATGGATTTGTTCATGCCGGTTTGCGCGTGGGGTGTCATGCTCACGGAGCTCCTTTACCCCTTGTGCCTGCTGTAGCAACTTCCTGCAACTCCTATTTTTGTTGGGGACTCTACCGTATGATAGGAGCTAAAAAATATGGATCTCCACAAAATGCAATAACCGTGTGGAAAGATCACATGGTTTCTATGGGATTTGGGTATAAGTTAGGAGTAGACCTGCCAGGTGAAAAAAGAGGATTGATCCCCAATGCCGGTTTTTACGATAAGGCTTATCGTGGTTCCTGGAATGGGTTAACAATAATAAGTATAGCTATTGGGCAAGGAGAGATAACATTGACTCCATTACAAATTGCAAATCTTGGTGCAACAATAGCCAATCGGGGACACTTTATAACCCCACATGTTGTAAAAGAGATAGAAGATCAGCAACTAGATAGCATATACAGAATCCCTAAATATACTACAGTTAGTAAAGAACATTATGAAGTTATTGTAGAAGGAATGAGGGCAGCTGTAACCGGCGGTACTTGCAGGGCTGCTAATATTCCTGGAATAGAAGTATGTGGAAAAACAGGTACAGCTCAGAATCGTGGTAAAGACCATTCAATATTTATGGGATTTGCTCCGATGGAAAAACCTAAAATTGCTATATCGGTATATGTAGAGAATGGGGGATTTGGTGCTGTATACGGAGTGCCTATTGGAGCCTTGTTGATGGAAAAATATTTGAAAGGATCGCTTTCTCCTCAAAGTGAAGCTAAAGCAGCAGACATAAGTAACAGAACAATTCTTTATGGCGATCAGGAACGTTAGTGTTTGGAGAACAGTAGATTGGGTAACAATCTGTATCTATCTGATATTAGTAATTTTCGGATGGTTTAGTATCTGTGGTGCCAGCTATGATTATGGTGATACGGATTTTTTAGACTTTTCCAGTAGATCCGGAAAGCAATTGGTGTGGATATTATGTTCTTTTGGACTAGGATTTGTCCTTTTAATGCTTGAAGATAAGCTATATGATATGCTGGCATATTTTATATATATCGGTTTTATCATTTTGTTAATAGTGACGATTTTTATTGCACCGGATGTAAAAGGTTCCAGATCATGGCTACAGTTAGGACCAGTAAGTATTCAACCTGCTGAATTCGCTAAATTTGCAACAGCCTTGGCTTTGGCAAAATTTATGAACAGTTATTCATTCAGCATAAGAAAATGGAAAAACGTGTTAATACTTGCCCTGATTATTTTGCTTCCCATGGGGTTAATCATTTTGCAAAAAGAAACCGGGTCTGCACTGGTTTATCTGGCTTTTTTCCTTGTACTATATCGTGAAGGAATGCCGGGAGCTATTCTTTTTTCGGGTATAAGCGCCATTATTTATTTTATAGTTTCTATACGCTTTGATGATATCTTTGTAGGGATCACTCCGACTCCTGTAGGCGAATTTTCTGTACTTAGCATGATTCTGCTTTTTACGGGTATTATGGTTTTTGTTTATTTTAAAAAGAAAAAAATTGCCCGTAACATTATATTAGGAAGTATAATCGGAATAAGCATTAGTTTGATAATTGCCAATTACCTAAAACCTTTTGATGTAACCTGGTTGCAATTATTATTATGCCTTATAGTGGTCGTTTATTTGTGTTATGCAAGTCTTAGAGAAAGAAATAAAAGTTATTTGCTGGTAGTGCTTTTTACGGTTTGTTCGGTGGCTTTCCTTTACTCCAGTGATTATGTATTTAATAAAGTCTTGGAGCCGCATCAACAAGTTCGTATTCAGGTTTTACTAGGTATGGAAGATGATCTTGCAGGAGCAGGATATAACGTGAATCAATCAAAAATAGCTATTGGGTCGGGCGGATTTAAAGGAAAGGGTTTTTTGAATGGTACACAAACTAAATTGAAATATGTACCGGAGCAAGATACAGATTTTATTTTTTGTACAGTGGGAGAAGAACAAGGTTTTATAGGTTCTGCTATCGTTCTTTTTTTATTTCTTATTCTGATTTTACGTCTTATTGTACTGGCAGAACGTCAAACAAATGGTTTTGGTAGGATATACGGATATTCCGTAATGAGTATTTTCCTTTTTCATCTCTTTATAAATATAGGAATGGTATTGGGATTGACTCCAGTCATTGGTATCCCATTACCATTCTTTAGCTATGGTGGTTCTTCCCTCTGGGGCTTTACCATTTTATTATTTATCTTCCTTAGAATTGATGCGGGTAAAAAAGATCGGTTATAACTAATTATTTTGCCAGTATTTTCTTTGTAAAATTCCTCTCTCCGTTTACTTTAACAATATAGGTGCCGGTATTGAGCATCACAGATATAGTTGTTGTCGGATTACTTTCAATTTTTTCCTGTAAAATAATACGGCCATCTATGTCATACAGACTTATTATACTACCCAAGTCAATATCTTGTAAGTTTTCTATTATTATTTCTCCTTCTGATCTGTAATATACATACATATCTCCAGAGAAATCTTCGTCCATATCAGTAGTGTTACTAAAATAAATATTGAATCTATCTGTTCTGTCTGTAGGAGAAGAAGTAAATAAATATTGTGTGTCTTTTAGCAAGTCGGTTTTAATTCCTGTTTTTGTATCCTCTAATATAACTTTATTTATATCAATTAAAGTGTTTTGTCTAAAAGCCTTTAGAATAACTTCCTGCTCTTTATCTGATGGTTGAAAAAACATCTGTATCTTTTTCGTTGACGTGGGAATAACGTTGGTCATCATTTTCTTATCATCAGATGTCTTGGTATATATTTGGTTTACTCCTCCTGATTTATTAAATATTTTTATTGCATCATATTTATCACCATATTTTATGTCACCTTCGTTCCTAAAGACCAGGCAAAGTCTGTCATAGCCCTGTGTATCAATATCTTCAGTTTCAATTAATAATTCATTATATATATTTTTCGGCTCTGACCGATGCATAAACTCAACTTTTCCATGAGTCCTGATTTCTTTAGGGATAATTATTGAGTTTTTAATTGAATTCTTATTTTTTTTAATAACAAATAATTGCATCGGAGCAATTAAAGCAGAGTTAGTACCCTCTTGGGTGATTGTTTCTCCTTGTTCTTGCCCAATAAGATAAGTGACGTTGAATTTGAAAGGTTCATATTCATCTTCCGGTTCATATGTTCCTGTACCTTGTGATAAGATGTAATATTTATTCTCTACATCACAATCTGCCTCAGTTCCTCTGACAACTCCCCAATTGTCTGCAGTTGTGTTTTCTTTTAAAAAAGTTGACATGTCGATAGGTACAGTATATGGGTTTCCTAAATAATTCCATCCTTCTTCTATTTCTACTTCAACATTATCAACTCTAATTTTCTCTGCACTGTATTTATCGGTAATTTCATTATCTTCATTGACAAACTTTGTTAAACTCGTAGGAGCGAAATCCCTGGCAAAAGACATTTTAGTTGTAATTCTATCATTAAAGTTTGCTCCGTTCCATTTTGAATCCCATTCTTTTGTGTAGTAAGGATCTCCCTCCGGTACAATGCTAAGACCTATTAAATATCCTTTACCACTTTCCAACGGTATTTTAGGATTTGTAATTAACAGGCCTTTGTCTCCAAAAAGCCCTTCGCTAGTAGGCCTGGTAACGAAATTATAGAAGAAATAATCTGTATAGATTCTATTAAACGGTGGTGTAAATCCTATTAGTCTTCTTTCTTTATATATCTCTCCTACGTCAAGTTTTACCTGTATGATTGCTTTTTCGTTCAAGGGGCGACTTTCGTTATTGTCAGGATAAGTCACAGAGTTATTTACAAGTAAGTGAGCTATTTGGGTACCTCTTAAACTCGTTTCTTCAGATTCAAGTATCAGCCTTCCTTTTTCCATATTTAATTCTTCTGTTTCTACCCCAATATTAGAAGAAATAATAACAGCTGCTGTATCTCTTTCAGTCTGTACCGAAGTTTGATTATTGATAACAAGGTGTGGAAATTTAATGAATGAGGATCCTTTATTGGCAGTTCCTTTTATATGCTGAACTTGTTCGCCTCTAAATTCAAAATTACCGATTTCGTCTGTAACCGTAACAAATACGTTTCCTTGTATTACATTATTTTGGAAATCTCCTGTTAACACAGTTGTACCTTTTTGATGGATCTCTGAATTATTGATAACTTTGAAATCACCATTAATGTACAATGTGCAATCTGTCGAAGAAGATTCTGCCACGTAAAGTTTTCCTGTATTTACGAAAATGGAACTTTGAGTATTTTGTGAGAAGATAGATATATTTATGAAACCCCCCAGGATAATTAATAATATTTTTTTCATATTCTGAGTTTAGAATGATATGTCATTATTATTTGTAAAAGTAGTTTCAGAGTGTGTCAATAAAGACTAATAAGCGCATTTAATTTTTACAACAAAAAACACCTGTGTATATATTTATACAACGATAATGAGGGGAAGGTACTATATAATTTTACATCTATTTTTAGATCTTAAAGATACTAATTTCAATTCTGTTTTTTTTAAGAGTTGAACTAAAATTATAAATATTAACATATATTTGTATGGAAAAATACTATGTTAACCAAATAATTTTCAATCACTTACCGGATATTTATTTCAAATATTATTTGTTTAGCAGATTGCTCGGCACAATAAGCTGGATGTGACAGATATAAAGGAAGTGTGTTTAAATTTGTTAAGTAATAGGGGGATGCGTAATTAAATTGAGGTTAGCATGACTGGAAACAATTGATAGATCAGAAAGTTTTATTACCTATTTGCTTTTTCATATGTATACCCACATTAACAATACCTTTTACAACACTATCTGTCATTCCATGGGTAATCTTAATTTGATAGTTCATATTGCTATCTTTAATGTGGAAATCCTTCCATATTAAAGATGATTGATAAAGTGTTCCTAATCCTTCACCTCTCCATTTTCCTTGCTCATCAGCAAGAATGCATTCTATGGTATCAGTAGAAAATAAAGTTGTATCCGGAAGGTTATAATGAACAAATAGATAAAGATTACTATACGTATAATGGCTGTTATTTCGAATCTCAATAGAAGTCTGAAGTGTTTCCGAATAGATAATAGGTACCACATTATAATACAGTGTATCATTTTTGTTCCATCCAGTAAGAGGAATATGATTATAAGTATGATACACCGTATTAAAATCACAAGAGATCAACAATAAAAAAAGTAATAAAATACTTAAATTATTTTTTTTGACCTTCATTTTTATGCTGCTGTTTTTGTTTATTCTGATGTCTGTTTTCAGAGTTTTGATTGTTTGCTGATACTTTCTGTAGCTTTGAATTATTATTTGGTTGTGTGTTTTGTGAATTTTTCTTTTTTTTCTTTTTACGGTTATTATTATTGGTCGCTTTACGTTTATCGAAGCGTGTAAGACTATCTTGATCTAACAAATCATTCGATTGTCTGGTCTCCGGTTTACTTTCGGAAGGAACAAGACTTTCGGGTTTTGTACCTTTACGGTTCATGTTTATTATTTCGAAAGCTCTTTCTGTTGGTATTGTTACTGCATTAGCTGCAAAATTCTTATCTGTGGAGTAGGTAATTAAACCTTTTAATATATCAGCTTTAAAGAAATAATAGGTAGAGTCTTTTGTTTCAAGCTCAATCTCGCGTGAAGGCAAACGCTTTTGAGATTCAACGTAGTCATCTACTTCATAATTCAGACAGCATTTTAATTTGGCACATTGTCCTGCAAGTTTCTGAGGATTAAGCGAAATATCTTGATATCTTGCTGCACTGGTAGATACGGAAACAAAACTTGTCATCCATGTAGCACAGCAAAGTTCCCGCCCACAAGGTCCAATGCCACCAATACGACCTGCTTCCTGGCGGGCACCGATTTGTTTCATTTCAATCCTGACTCTGAAAGCTTCTGCTAATACCTTGATTAATTGGCGAAAATCTACTCGTTCATCTGCAATGTAATAAAAAATGGCCTTGTTACCATCTCCTTGATACTCAACATCTCCTATCTTCATGTCCAGATTCAGGTCTGTAGCAATCTGCCTGGCACGTATCATAGTAGCATGTTCTTTCTTTTTAGCTTCCTCGTATTTTTCCATATCCACCGGTTTAGCTTTCCGATAGATACGCTTAATTTCATTATCAGGTTTGTTGTTTACTTTTTTCATCTGCAGCAATACCAAACGTCCAGACAAAGTAACTGTTCCTATATCATGGCCTGGTGTGGATTCTACTGCCACTATATCTCCCTTTTCGAGTTTCAATCTATTGCTGTTACGGAAGTATCCTTTACGGGTATTCTTAAACTGAACTTCTACCATATCACATTCTTCACTATTCTCTGGTATATCAGCTAACCAGTCATAGGTATTTAGTTTATTGTTTTGCCGGGAGCAACTTTTACAGCAGAGCTTACCGCTCCCATTCTTCAGTATAAAGTCCATACTTGTTTTTTATTTATATAATGCGTTAATTGTCAATTAAATAACCTTACGCAGTTGTTTATATTCTATTGTTTTAAAAGCATTATCATTTTCAGTGAGAAATCAAAAAATATCATTTTAGGATTTACATTTTGTTCGACATGTAATTGGGCTTCGGTCAATTCATTCATAATACCAATTACATTTCTTTCGTTTATAAAAGGTGCAAAACGTGATGAAAAACCGGCTTCTTCATTGTTCATGTATATTAAATCACCAATACGCAAATTATATACGAAATTTTCTCTTATCATACGTTGGCAATATTCCAGAAAGTTTTTTTGGCGTTCTCTTCCCATAGATGAAATAACTTCACTCCATTGTTTCATATCCTTTAGCTTGCGTTGATAAGATAATCTCATGAGGTTAATAAATAGTTCAAAAAACAATTTATTATCCTCACTGAGATGGATCGTTTCTATTGCCTTAACAAAATTACCATTTGCCAGGTGAGCTACATTATTTGCATCCTGCTCTGATAAACCAAATCTTTGCTGCAATGCATATGTTATTGTGTTATCACCCAACTTTTTAATATTATAACGTTGCGTTCTGCTGAGTATTGTTTGCAGAATCATTTCGGGTGTCTCTGAAACTAGAATGAAAATAGTTTGTTCCGGTGGCTCTTCCAGTAATTTAAGTAATTTATTGGCACATACTATATGCATTTTTTCCGGTAACCAGATTATCATTATTTTAAAACCTCCTTCACTTGACTTTAAACTTAACTTACGAATAATCTCATCACTCTCTTTTGCATAAATTAATGCTTGTGAATTTTCTGCATCAATTTCATTGAGCCAATATTTTAGGTTGAAATAAGGGTTAGTTGTTACAAATCTTCTCCATTCAGTAATATAGTCGTCTGAAACAACATCTTTTCCGCTTTTCTTTTTAATTACAGGATATACAAAATGTAAGTCGGGGTGTACCAGTTTATTGAATTTAATACATGAAGGACATTTGCCGCAAGCATCGTTTTCTGTACGGTCGCTGCAACATATGTATCGGGCGTAAGCAATAGCAAGAGGTAGTTTTCCGGTTCCTTCAGGGCCGGTTAATAATTGAGCATGAGGAATTCTGCCTTCCTTAACTTCCTGGATAAATTTTAGTTTAATCTCTTCTTGTCCTATAATATCTTTGAAAAACATTTTGTCCTCAATAAATTCTTTTTGCTACTTCTTTGATACTATCAACGGCAGAAACCGTGTAAAAGTGGATGCTTGGTACCCCGTGCTCTATAAGTTCTTTGCATTGTTGCACACACCATTCTATCCCCAATTGTTTTGCCTCTTCATCACTTTTGCATTTCATAGCTTCTTTTGTGAGTTCTTCCGGCATATCTACTTTAAATGTTTTGGGTATTATATTTAGTTGAGACAATTTTGCAAAAGGTTTAATACCGGGAATAATTGGAATTTCAATACCTTGTTGCCTGGCTTTTTTTACAAAATCAAAAAACTTCTGATTATCATAAAATAATTGAGTTACAGCATACTCAGCTCCTGCTTCTACTTTTTTCTTCAGCCAATAAATGTCTGTATCAATATTAGGAGCTTCTTCATGTTTCTCCGGGTAGCAGGCTACACCATAAGAGAATTGTTTTTTGAGCGTTTTGATTGTAGAACCATCAATAAAAAGTCCATTATTAAAGTCATTGATTTGTTGCTGAAGTTCAATGGCATGATAGTATCCGTCTCCTTCAGGGGTGAAAGAAACTTCATGTTTTGCTTTATCGCCTCTTAATATTAATAAATCTATAATTCCCAAGAATTGCAGGTCCAGCAATACATATTCAGTCTCTTCACGTGTAAAACCGCTACATAAAATATGTGGAACTACAGTAATATCATATTTATTTTTAATAGCAGCGGCTACAGCTACAGTACCCGGTCTGCGTCTCAGCTTATTCCTTTGAAATAATCCGTTTCCTAAATCCTTATAAATATACTCACTCCTATGAGTCGTGATATTGATATATTTGGGGTCAAACTCTTGCAGAGTATCTATTGTTTGATATAATTTTTCAATACTTGTCCCTTTCAGAGGTGGCAATATCTCGTAGGAAAAAGCCGTTTTATTGTTGTTTTTAATTGATTCTATTATTTTCATTTATGCTATTCTGTTTGGCATAGTGTCTATATCTTGGCAAAAATAATAAAAAAAATGGAGAGGATGAGAGGAATCAGATAAAACCTTAAGAATTGGAAGAAGAGTATTACATCAATTTTCTTTTGGGATATTGAAATTAATATTTAAAAAGGAAAAACAGTTAGCAGAAATGTATCTACCAACTGTTTTCTTTTTTTGGTCGGAATGAGGCGATTCGAACGCCCGACCCCTACGTCCCGAACGTAGTGCGCTACCAACTGCGCTACATTCCGATCTGTTTTGTGAATGCAAATTTAAAACAAAAAATGAATTTCCTGAAGAAATGATCAGAAAATTGTGAAAAAACTTGTTATTGTGAAAAATATGCCTACCTTTGCATCCGCAAATATTTATGGTACCATAGCTCAGTTGGTAGAGCAAAGGACTGAAAATCCTTGTGTCCCCGGTTCGATTCCTGGTGGCACCACGAAAAAAAGAAGCAAAATCACGTAAACCCCTGAATTTCAAAGATGTTCAGGGGTTTTTCATTTCTAAGAAAACGCAAAAAAAGGTATCCTAAAGCATGTTTATCATTGCAAATTCGGTGGCTTTTTTTGAGCCCCTGAAAAAAGCCACCGATTATGTATTTTATTCACTGATTCACAGCTATTTGCGTAGCCACAACTTGCATTCGATTTCATAGATTTGTAACACTAAAAAATGGGATTATGAAGCAAGAAAAATTGAGTATTTTGTATTTTATTTTAAAAGGTAGAACTTTAAAATCGGGAGAAGCTCCGATTTTACTAAGAGTAACAGTTGGTGGAGATTATGATGAAGCTCGCATACAGCGGAGTGTACTCCCCTCCTTATGGGATCGGGCAAAAGGATGCTGCAAAGGAAAAAGTAGAGCATCTAATGAGTTAAATGAATACATTCGGGAATTGAATGTGAAACTTCTGACTATCCATAAAGAGTTGGTTTTAGAGGAAGCATATATCACACCTAATTTACTGCTAAAAAAGCTATTCAGTCTGGAAGAGAAAAGGACTGTACACCAATCATTCCTTGAACACAATGATGACTGCCGCAGACAGATTGGTATAAACTATGAAGCTGTAACTATAAATCGCTATGATAACTGTGCGAGAAGTCTGGCTACTTTTATTCAACAGGAATTTGATAAGGAAGATATCTCTTTTGCAGAACTTAACGGAGCTCTTATCCGACGTTTTGAAGTATTCCTTAAAGTGGAGAAACAACTGTGTCAAAATACAGTCGTTCGTTATATGAAATGTTTTAAGAAGTTTGTGAATACGGCTCTTGCTAATGACTGGATAAAGAAAGATCCGTTTATCGGAATAAAGTTTAAGCAAGAAGAAACAAATCCGGTCTTCCTAACTAAAGAAGAACTGGATTTATTAATAGCTAAAGAATTTTCGGTAGAACGTCTTACATTAGTACGGGATTTATTTGTTTTCAGCTGTATGACCGGTTTGGCGTTCGTAGATGCTAAAGAATTGAGACCGGAACACCTGTTTAGAGATAACGATGGTAATCTTTGGATTCGTAAGGGACGTCATAAGATGAAAAGAAACCAAGCTAACTGTACCAGCAATGTTCCTTTATTGGAAACAGCACAGCAGATATTGGAGAGATACAAAGATCATCCTGTATGTATTAAAAAAGACCTCTGTCTTCCTGTATTAAGTAATCAAAAGATGAATTCATACCTGAAGGAAATCGCTGATTTCTGCGGGATAACGAAGAATTTAACAACTCATGTAGCCCGACATACTTTCGGAACAACAATTACTTTAGCCAATAAAGTTTCACTGGAAAATGTCTCCAAAATGTTGGGACATAGTTCAACTCGTATGACCCAGCACTACGCACGTGTTCTCGACCAGAATATTCTGGAAGATATGATGAATGTGGAAAAACGGCTTGCCGCTAATGTTTAATGCTAAATCTCAGAGTTATGGAAAGAGGAAAATTAAACATAGAATCAATAACAAATACTCATCAAACAATAATATTTGAGCCTGTCAATGGTACAGTCTGGATGAACAAGAATGAGTTATGTGGATTATTTGCGATATATCTCCGTCAGTTGAACAGCTGTTTGGATGATATTTTCAAGGCCAATACATTCCATATCGAGGAAGTCTGCATGTATCAAAGAATCGTAAAAAATAACAGAATATGTTATGACATTACCGACGTTAATCTGGATATTATAATAGCTTTAGCCTTTCGCTTAGAATCCTTCAATGCAAGGGTTCTAAGGGATTGGTTTATGACGAAAGTCGTAAAGCCGGAGAATAATTACACTTCTTTAGCAGATATACATTCCTATTCATTGAATTGAAACATCTATATTTGTATTATATGAGCTATTTCGAATACAATCAGGAAGAACTGGATGCCCTAAAATCCAGATGTAAAACGCTTGCCCACTATATAGATGAAATAGGGTTCATACAGCGGGGAATTATCCCCGGCTTGTATGCAGCATTGGTAAACAGTATTGTCGGACAGCAAATCAGTACCAAAGCGCAGAAAACCATCTGGCAACGAATGCAGGATAAATTCGGAGAGATCACCCCTGATAATATCATGCGGTACTCCGAAGAAGAAATACAATCCTGTGGTATCAGCATGAAGAAAGCAACCTATATAAAAGATGCTGCGGAAAAGGTACTGTCAAAGGAGCTGGATTTGGAAGCACTGCATACCATGCCTGATGCAGAAGTATGCCGCCAGCTTTCGGGGCTGAAAGGTATCGGAGTGTGGACGGCTGAAATGCTGATGATCTTCTCTATGCAACGCAAAGATATATTCAGTTTTGACGATATCGCTATACTACGCGGACTAAGAATGGTTTACCGCCACCGAAAAATTACGCGGGAGTTGTTTGAGAAATACCGTCGACGATTTTCACCCTATGCAAGTATAGCTTCACTTTACCTGTGGGAGATATCCGTTGGAACCTGTGGATTGAAAGATTGTGCGCCTCTGACGGAAGCCCAAAAGAAAATAAAAAGGAAACAAAACGCCCGAAATAAGAAAACCACTAAAGACAATCAGAAAAATGCTTAAGCTGCCACCCATTGAAAAGATTCCCGAGGCATACAGTGCTATTGCAGATAATCGGGTTGTAATTTCAGAACATTCAGCCCTAGTCGATTCGTCCGACTATACCAAAAGATACACTGTAACCTGGGATGGAGACATTTATACTGCCAATGACAATGCATCCATCTGGCAGGGATATGCCGGTTATCCGATGATTGCTGTATTGATGTTACAGGGTAAGTTATCGCTCAACATACATATTGCCACACATTTTAAAGGCATAAACTGGAAGGCACTGAACACAAAGCACAAAAACAAATATGATAAGGCTGTTGCCGAAATATTGGACTCCCTTAAAGAAAAAGGAGTGGATACAGATGCAATAAATGCTGAAATCAACAAGGTTTATGAAGACATACGCACATTGGATATCTCGACGAAACGAAGCGGCATAAAACAGATAAAACTAACATAGCTACGGCAACGTTATAACAATCTTTCCTTTTACCTTACCATTCTCGAGTAGATTTTGGGCTTCCGGTATTTCATCAAACGGGAATGTTTTATCGACATGTACTTTCAGACTGCCATTAGCAAGCATTTCGGCAATATGTCTCATATCTTCTCCATCCGAATGCATCATCATCAGTTTGTAATTTGTGACGTGCTGTTCTTTCGCAACCTTGTTTGTTTCTTCTATGTTGGGAGTAGATATCAATACAATAGTACCTTCGGGCTTTAATACTTTGAGGGAACGAACAAAATTTTCGCCACCGATGGTATCGAGAATGAAATCAATGTCGCTGATTATCTCTTCAAATTTCTGAGTCTTGTAATCAATTACTTCGTCTGCACCGAGACTTTTTACAAAGTCAGCATCAGATGCCGAAGCGGTTGTGATTACATAACATCCTATATTTCGAGCAATCTGGATAGCATAATTGCCAACTCCTCCTGCACCGCCATGAATCAGAACTCGATTTCCTTTTTCGATATGTCCCTGATCGATAAGTGCCTGCCATGCTGTCAACGTTGCCAATGTTGCCGCTGCTGCCTCCGGCATAGATATATTAACAGGCTTACGGGCAAGTTGATGGGCAGGAGCAACGGCATATTCGGCATACGCTCCTCCCTGTCCGGGGAAATTAATTGTCCCGAAAACTTCGTCTCCTACACTGAAGTCTTTTACATCTTCGGCAATCTTGGTTATTACTCCGGCCACGTCCCATCCGATTATCATTGCAGGGGCATCTTTATATTGTTGGGCTTGTCCCTTGGCATTACGGGTTTTTATATCTACAGGATTGATACCAATTGCTTTCACGCGAATCAATACTTGTCCGTTGCTTATCTTTGGTTCGGGAATTTCTTTCAATGAGAAATTTTCTATTCCTCCGAACTGTTTTAAAACCATTGCTTTCATTATAAAACTATTCTTGTGTTGATACTAACATTAAAACACGGCATAATTCTTTTTGTTTAATGAGGATTGGTTAGCGTGCTTGTCTCCATGCATCGTTATAATGTTTTTCCAGCATTTCCTGAATATCAGACAGTTTATACAGTATCTTCCCTTCCAGTTTATAGAAGCCAATTAATCCTCTGTCCCTGTAATCCTGAAGAGTACGGGAGGATAGATGAAGCATCTCACAGACTTCGCTATTGTCCAAAAAGTATTCTCCTGAAATGGATGGTTTTATAGTGACGGTATAATTATAGATGTTTACTTTAATTTGGTCTACTGCTTCAAACAACTCTTTTAATTCAGGAGAATGGCGGTTTAATATATCGTTTAGATTCATATTTGTCCAGACTTTACTTAGTTACACTTTTAACTTTATTCTTCTCGATGAATAGTTGAATATCTTTGGCCTTATAATAACATTTGTGGGCTACCTGTGAATAAGGCAATAATTTCTTGTCTCTGTATGTTTGTAATGTTCGAAGTGAGATTCCCAAAAGTATGCATACATCCTGATTATCCAACCATTCTTTTTCTGTACCGGATGAATTTAACCTGTTCGTTTTCTCAAGTAGTTCTTTTATTGCCTGACTAAGTTTTTCAAAAGCCCTACTATCAATTATTTTTAATTCCATATTCTTTGCAAATAAATCGTATTTGATTATTGCGGCATTTCCCGCGGAACAAAGAAAGATGAAATTATTTATAATACTATTGATTCTCAGTTTGCTGGCAGTGTTTGGCTTTTGTTTGGTAGTATGTAAACCACATACGTATATTTGCGAACATCAAAAAGTTACCGAAGCATATACACCCCAATTTTCATTATTAATCAGAGCAGGGGAAATTACCAGATTATGCTTCTTAGCAAACGGGCGGGTGAAAATATAAGTGCTGCCTATACCTATTGCTGCACCTGCCAGCACATCCCACGTATCATGCCTTTTGGCATAAACACGCCCCCATGCCACATATCCCGAAACTAAATAGGCAGGGATACTGTACTTCCATCCATACCTTTGTGCTATAAAAGATGCACCCTGAAAAGCCATTGCCGTATGATTGGAAGGAAAAGAGTGGCTATCACTGCCATCCGGGCGTTGTTTTTTAATCGTATATTTAAGTAAATACGAGGTTGCTATACTTGTTGCCCCTGCAAAAACCAATTGCTTTGTGCCCTCGTAATCTTCAAGAATGAGAGTAGTAATAAAACCGGCAACCGGAGGAGCAAACATTAATATATCCGTAGAGGTTTTAACCGCATCGTGCGATTGCGCTTTTATCCCACAATTCACTAAACAGACACATATTATAAGTAAAAGGATTTTCTGTCTCATATTATTTCTGAACTATTTCTGTTAGCATGAAAATTAAAGTGTTCTCCCGACCGATAGTTTATATATTGTACAACCGAGTAGTAAAGCATGACCAGTGCAGAACCAAGCAGTAAACCGCCAATGATATCAGTAAACCAATGAACTCCCGAAATCAATCGACCAACAATTGTTACGGCAATAATTAGGATTGACACGATATTTGCTATTGTTCTTAGTGTTCTATTTTTTAACAGAATGTGAAATTGCATTATCGCGGTTGCTATAATACACAATACTATCATTGTGTGGGAAGATGGAAATGAAGCTTCTAATGATGTATGGATGATAACCGGTCTGTAATTTACAATACAGACTTCAAAAAACACATAGGCAGCAATTACAATCAGATAAAACAGGCCTAACACAATAATGCTTGTGTCCACACGCTTAATACTTTTCCTTTTAATCAATTGAATCAATCCCACCACGGAAAAGCCAAGAGCAATCAATATAGCAATAACGCCAATCCAGTCTGTAATATGGTACCAAAGCAGGTTCTCTCCAAACAGATTAAACATGAATCTGTTTATCGTTGCAAGGCCAACATGGGAATGCTGTGAGCCTATCGGTTGAACATCAACGCTCAGTACAGCCGCAGTTAGCAGTACAAATAACAAAAACAATATACCTGTTACGATAAAATTAAGTTGGATTTTTTTCTTCATTTCTTTAAACTCATTTTAAATAATTTGAATATCAGTATTTACTGACTTCATTGATTATACAGCAAAAGTATAGGGCGAACCTTACATGAAATCAACGGCAACCTTACTTTTACCTTACATTTGATTGAGCAGTATAAAAATTGTTCTATTATCACTACTTTTGTTTCAAATCGGCAAAAATATGAATAGCGATAAACTTGATTTTCTGAAAGATAAACGGCTTTTGTTGGTTGATAACGAGCCCGAACTTCTTGATATGATAGAATCTATACTGCAAGACGAGGGCTTTTCTTCTATTTGTAAGGTTGCGACACAAAAAGAGGCACTTGAACAATGCCGTATCTATAAACCTGAAATTGCAATACTTGATGTCATGTTGCCTGATGGGGACGGATTTTCGCTTTTTAAAGAAATAAGAAAAACAATGGACTTTCCGATTCTCTTTCTGACGGCAAAAGACCAACCTGAAGACCTCTTTACCGGACTTGGTTTAGGTGCCGATGATTATATGGTTAAGCCTTTTTTACCACGTGAACTGATATTGAGGTTGTATGCAATTCTTAGACGTTGTTACAAAACCGATGACTCTTTAATTCTCCTTGATGGATGTACCATTGATATTGGAAAAGCGGAAGTAAACAAGCAAGGTGCTATTTCCCCATTAACAGCTAAAGAAATTGGCATATTAACTACACTCTATAAAAATGGGACCCGGATTGTTACAATAGACTCTCTCTGCAATAGCGTATGGGGAGATAATCGTTATGGCTACGAGAATTCATTGATGGCACATATCCGTAGGATACGTGAGAAAATAGAAGAAGACCCGTCTTCTCCGGTTTTATTGGTTACCGTTAAAGGATTAGGATATAAATTAAACGTATGATTATGAACCCTATCCAATCTTCTATAAAGCGATTTATAATGAGATTGTCAATAGCCGTTATCTTGCTATTGGCAATAAATCTTCTTTTCTTAGGCATATACATATACCGCCATCAAAAATCAGTCTCGGATGAAATGGCTATTCTCCCTTTATTAAAGCAGTTTCCGAAAGAACTTGTATTAAGAGATAATCATTTTTATCTGAGTAGTCATGTGCAAAATGAGTTGGATAAACAGAATATGTGGGTTATGTTGCTTGATGACAAATTGGGTACTGTACTGTGGAGTTATAAACTGCCGGAGGAAATCCCCAGCCATTATACGTTAAGTGATATTGCTGCTTTTAGTCATTATTACCTGAGAGATTACCCTGTTTCTACATGGAAACATCCAAACGGATTAATTGTAGTAGGTTCTCCCAAATACAGTTTATGGAAAATAGCCTACATGGTCCCTTCTTCTGAAATTAAAGCCATGCCGGGGCGGATTATATTCATTGTGGTTTGCGATTTGCTTATTCTTTTTTTACTCTACTTTATTATCGACCGTAAATCAATCAAAGCAGTATCCAATGTACTGTCCGGTATTCAATCTTTAGCAGAAGGAAAACTGATTCGATTGAAAGAAAAGGGAACTTTTTCAGAGATTGCCACCCAACTCAATAAAACTTCCGATTTACTCAAAACCCGCTCTATTGCACAGGAAAACTGGATAGCGGGAATTTCTCATGATATAAGAACACCGTTGTCTATCATTCTCGGTTATGCCGAGAAAATCGAGACCAATTTATTATTGCCAAAAGATGTTCTGGAAAAAGCCTCGCTGATTAAATACCAAGGCATCAGGTTACGCAATGTGGTAAATGACTTAAATCTTATTACCCGATTAGGAGATGAAACACACCCTATACATCAGGACGCTTTCCATCCGACGGTTTTCTGCCGTGAACTTGTAGCGGAATTTTTAAATAATGGAATACCCGAAAACTATTCGATTGAACTTGATATAGATAAGAAGTTGGAGCCGATAAAATTAAAGGGTGATACACATCTCCTCCAACGGGCTATTAATAATCTATTATATAATAGCATCCGGCATAATCCAATGGGATGTACTATATCTTTTGGACTATATGGGAAGGACAAACAAGTACTATTTGTTGTATCAGACAATGGGGAAGGTATGACATCGAATGAAATTGGAATTCTGAGAAATCGCTCTCACTATTTATCTAATACTGATTCTTCCTTTAATGGGCAACACGGACTGGGACTTTATATAGTACAACAGATTGTAAAAATGCACAATGGAGGTATTACTTTCAGCAAGAGTGAGTCCGGGGGATTAGATGTTACAATTACATTGCCTGTTGATAAATCTTTATTTTCCATATAATAACACAAAAACGTAAAGGATCAGACTATATATATGCAAAATTCTAACTAAAAAACGCCCGCTTCTTATTTAAGTTATTAAATCAAATTCTTCCAGAATCCACTATCCAATCTGGAAATATAATTATTCTGTAGGAGTTTTTCTATATCAGACTCACGGTATAATATTTTCCCATTTATTCTCAAATATCATTTCTTCTTCCCCATTCCTCATTGTCGAAGCATCCTAATCAACTGTTTTTAGTTCGATTGGCAAAGGTATCCCAGAGCTGTGAATCGAAAAATTCGGGCACTAAAGTGTTTTGCCCAAAATCTTCCTCTTTCCCTCATACTTCGGGCGAGCGTATTTTATGCAAAAAATTTTGTCTGTATCACATCTCTGACCTTTTGCCGCCAATACGAAACAAAAAACAGCCGACCTGACGGATGCCGCAGAAAAAAAAAGTCATGGAAAAGAGAAACGATAGAACGAAACAAAAGAACAACCTCACATCTGGAATTAACATAAAATTGGTGCTTAGGTTGGCGTGTATAGTAGTATGTGTATGGTTACTGACAAAGGTTAATCCTGCCCTATGGTCACTTATGGGACTGGTGGTTATATACCTGTTTGTCCGCTTACTAATTAAATGCGTATTCAGACTTATAGGCATACTTATATCTGTTTTTCTTTTCCTACTTATCGCCTCATTAATCGTAGTATTCCTTTTCTAAAACTTACCATTTATGACAACAGTATTATCAGAGAAAAAAGACATCCAACAATCCCCAACCCTACATTTTGAAATAGTTGATTATTCGGAAAAGGCTATTGCCTTATTCGGAGACACCAAAGAAATCAAAGACTTACTTAAAGCTATGGGTGGAAAATTCAATCCCCGATTAACCTACAATGGAGGTAAAAGAGCAGGGTGGATATTCGGACTATCAAAACGAGGAGAACTAAATACAATCATCAACTTAAAATAAGAAACGCCATGAAAGGAACAGATATTTTCAAGAGAACAATACATACCTATTTAGTGAAACGTGCTGCAAACGATGAACTGTTTGCTGAGAAATATGATAACCCTGACAAGAACATAGACGATTGCTGTACCTACATCCTTAATCAAGTACAGAAAAGCGGTTGCAATGGTTTTGCAGACGATGAAATTCACTCAATGGCGGTACACTACTATGATGAAGATAATATAGAAATAGGTAAGCTAATGAATGCACATATAGTAGTTAACCATGTAGTAGAACTGACCGCAGAGGAAAAAGAACAGGCTCGTAAAGATGCCATACAAAAAGCACAGGACGAAGCATACAGGAAAATAACACAGCCTGTAAAGAAAACGAAGAAAGTAACACTTAATCTCCAACCCAGTTTATTTGATTTTTAATCCTTTTAATCCATTGACTTATGAAACCGCAAAATAAATTCCAAGCAAAAGTATTAGAAGCCAGTAAAACCCTACCCAAACTCACAAAAGAGCAGATAGAATGGGGTTACAAGAACGGTATAGACCATATCGGACACCGAACAGAAAAAGGTGTGATTACCTGTACTAAATGCGGTCATTCGTGGCAAGGCGCAGGATATTTAGTATCTATCCTGACAGATTGCACCTGCCCTAAATGCAATACGAAGCTAAAGATAGAAACCACCAGGAAGCGAAATTTCAACAGCCGTTATTATATGACCATCATAACCGCACACAAAGGGTATCAGGTATTGCGTACCATAGTGTTGTTTTGTTCGGCAAAAATCGGGGAAACCGCCAAATATGACTATTCGGAAGTTATGCAACGGTGGATAGAGCCAAGCGGAAAGAAGCATTGCACATTTGCAAAACTCCGTCAGACAATGGGGAATTGTTACATTGATTCGTGGATATACGGCACTCCGTTGGAATTGCGAAGCGAGAACGCCAATAACAAGTTTTATATGAATGTCTATGACAAAATCCACACAGGTGTTATCTATCCACGTCAAAAACTTATTCCCGAACTAAAACGAACAGGTTACAAAAAGGTATTATACGGGCAAAAGCCGTTAGACCTATTCCGTACCCTACTCTCCGACAGTAGAGCAGAAACCCTGTTAAAAGCAGGGCAAACCAAACTATTGAAACGATTATTCGATATGGGTTGGCAAAAGAATATCGACAACTATTGGACATCTATCCGCATCTGTATCCGTAACAACTATAAAATCAAAGATGCAACCCTTTGGTGCGATTATATAGACTTCTTACGTTTTTTCGGGAAAGACTTGCATAATGCAAAATATGTATGTCCTGCCGACTTACACGCAGAACATGACAGATATATGAAGAAGAAGGCAAAAGCCGATGCTCAACAAGAACTCGAAAAGCAACTTGAAAAAGAAGCCGAGTATAGAAAAGTAAAAGAGAGATTCTTTGGGCTGATTTTTTCAGACGGGCTTATCCATATCCGTGTACTTGAAAGCGTGGCTGAAATCATATTGGAGGGTAAAATGATGCATCATTGCGTAGGCGGTTATCATTCAAAAACCGATAGCCTTATCCTATCCGCTTGTATTAACGGTGAGCGGATTGAAACCATAGAAATATCCCTCTCTCAACTACGGGTAATTCAATCGAGGGGCGTATGTAATAAGAACACACAATATCATAATCAGATAATAGACCTTGTAAATAAGAATATACCTCTTATTGAGCAGAGATTAGTAGCATAAATATTAATATTGCACTAATCTGATGAAGTCCGGGATAATTTTTTGCATTGTTACTACCTTCGCAAAAATAGCCTATTGTTTGACAACAGTATGCCAATATGATCAAATATTTAAGAATCAGCACATCTATTCCACAAATATCTTAACTTTGTGAAAATAAAAACCTTAAAACCAAAAAACGATGAAAGAGAATGGATTTTCAACCGACCAGATATTTCTTGAAAATGAAAGCAGGTTTTCATACGAAGAAACAGTAACATTACTTTCAGACAGGATTCTAAATGTTGGGTGGAAAATATCAGCTATCCATGATTTGCAGGCTACTCTAAAAAAGAACGGGAAAGAAGTACTGCCTATAAAAATCTTCGAACTGTGTAATCCCGTTTACTCAGGTCAATTGCTTGAAATTGATTCATTGCGCGTTTATTCACCAATGATGCCCTGCCGCCTGTCCGTGTATGAGAAAGAAGATGGAAAAGCTTATATTGCCCGTATGAATTCGGGGATTATGGCTTCTATGGTTGGCGGAATAACGGAAGAAGTTATGACAAATGCTTTTGTTGATATAGAAAAAGTACTTGAGTATTTTATAGGTGATTGATCTACGGAAACTCTGTGATGCGATATGGGCTTATCGCATAAAAGGCACCATTTCTCATAACTGAAAAGATACATCTTGTTAAACAAGGTTTTCAACAAGACAAATCCTGCCCCTTCTCCAAATACATATACCCCCATTTTCTCATTTCTTTGATAATAGGACAAATCGTCTCTCCATACTCCGTTAAATAATATTCAACGCGGGGAGGAGTCTCATTAAAAGATTCTCTTCGTATGATACCATCCCGAACCAATTCAGTAAGCTGGGTTGAAAGCATTCTTTCGCTAATAGTAGGCAGCGAATGCCTGATCTCACTAAATCTGTTTATCTCTTTATGTATCAATAGTAAGATTGTCGCCTTGCATTTTCCCTTTATCACTTTCAGGAACACATCCGAAGGGCAAATATATTCGGGTTCTATCATTTTTTTATAATCGTTTTCTACCTGTAAATCAGCAATACTGAAGTTTTATTCCGTTACGGAAGAAATTGTAAGTTGTTGTTATACAAATAATAAGTCTGTAAATTTACGCAAAAAAAGATGAAATCAGATTATAAAGCATTACTAATTGCAGAAGATAACGGTACATATAACAAGAAAGTCGTTACGTTAAACACAGATGATTTACCCAAAAACGACCTGTTGGTAAAAGTAAAATATTCATCCGTTAATTATAAGGATGCTCTATCGTCAAACGGTAATAAAGGGGTAACAAAACAATATCCGCATGTTCCGGGTATTGATGCGGTAGGAACGGTTATAGAATCTGCTTCCGACAAGTTTCCGGTAGGAAGCGATGTGTTAGTTACGGGTTATGATTTGGGTATGAACACTTGGGGTGGATTTGGTGAATATATTTCTATTCCTCAGTCTTGGGCTATCTTATTACCGGAAGGGTTGTCGCCTAAAGAGGCAATGTGTTTCGGGACTGCGGGATTAACCGCGGCTTTATCTGTCAACCACCTCATCGCGAATGGAGTATTACCCGATAGCGGGAATATTGTTGTAAGTGGTGCAACGGGAGGTGTAGGCAGTATTGCTGTTTCTATACTGGCCAAACTAGGTTATGGGGTAATAGCTGTTTCGGGCAAATATGAAAACACTTTTCTCACAGAAACACTGGGGGCGAAAGAAGTCATCACCCGAAATGAATTTATAGAAAGCTACAATAAGAAGCCATTGGCTAAGCCACAGTTCGCAGGGGCGATAGATACCGTTGGTGGGGAAATACTATCGGGGATGCTTAAGTCGAGCCAATATGAAGGCGTGGTCACCTGTTGCGGAATGGTTGCTTCGGACGAGCTTAATACAAGTATTTTTCCCTTTATTTTGCGTGGGGTACGTTTAATTGGCGTGGATTCAGTAGAAATATCCCTCTCAAAAAAAGAAGAAGTGTGGAAGAAGCTGGCTAAAGAGTGGAAACCGCTTAACCTTGAGAAAATTACAAAAGAGATTTCTCTTGAGCAGTTGCCCGAGGTGCTTGATGATATTCTGAATGGCAAAGCAAAAGGCCGTTTTATTCTCAAATATTAAGTATATTTATTTTTACCTTTCTCCATAACCCCGGGTGAACGCAGTGTAACCCGGGGGTGGGGATAATGTTTCGGACAGCATCATCACTTAATACTTACCTCTATTAATTGCTCTGCACGAGGCATATCATTTCCGGAGATACTCACATCCGCGGTGATATTATTCCTCTGTAACGCATCAACGGGCGTATTATTTTGCATGATCGAAGAATGCCCTATCATAGCCGCAAATGCTATCTTTTCACCCTGCCGGGCGTTATAAGAAGTTTCCGCTGTCTCTCCGGGTTTAGTGAACGAAGAGGTTGTATGTACACTCTTTACATCCGGATTATTCTCCATCGCCTTTTTAAGGTTATCCAGATTTCCGGATTGCGCCCACTCTTGCGTGTTGCTATTCATTTCGTTTGCGATGGTTGCTGTAAGAGGATTCCGGTCGCCTTTATAAACAACGACGATAACCGGCGAAAGAGCTGTGAAAGCACCCGTGTTGGCAGCCAGTTTATCCCCTAAAGGCTGGTTATTACCCCTTTCGGCCAGGGCAACCAGCTCGGTACCTGCCTTCTCACCAGCGTCGAAAAGGGGTTTTTCATTTACCGGCTTGCCGTCAAAGGCATTGGATACGGCCCATACTCCGGTTGAGAATGGCGTTTGCACCTTTGTGGCATTCGTATTGTTGCGTATGGTGAGTGTAAAGCGCGAAGCGGCAGCGTCATACGCCAGGTTCAGCTTCATCATTTCGCCCGCGGAGGGATAGTCGTAAGTTCCGTCCTTACCATTTATTTCCGTCACTTGCTGGTCTTTATCTTCCCGGGGCTGACCTTTTTTACTGCGGCGCGGGTCGTTATTCTTTTTTGTTCCCGCATCCCATAATTTCACCTGGTTGGAGATGTCGCCCGTAATGGGGTTTCCATTGTCCTCGAATAGCTTGATACCGGGATTTTCGGGTGCGAAGAAAAGGTCCCAGGAGTTTCCATACATGGTTGCAAACATCAGGGTTTGTCCTTTCATGGCATTGAAAGTGATTTGTATTTCCTGTCCGGGCATTACTTCAACGTTGCTTCCCGGTTCCTGAAAGGTACCACTCTGCGCATAATCTTTCACTGAACTGTTATTCTTAAAGGTGATTGTTCTTTTTTCTCCTTCGCTGTTGCACGAAACCAGCATCGCACTTACGGCGGCAAGCAGAAGGAGGGGTAATGTTCTTTTTTTCATTGTTATTCTTTTTTTTATTTTTGTATAACAATGGCTCAGGGTGGTTTGTTTAGGAGGCTACATGCTACACCTTCACCGTCTGGAATATTATTCCGAGGTAGAAAAACAAAAGTGGAATAATCTGGATTCCTGGGTATTGAAAGATTAATAAATATAAGTTGGGATTTAAAGATAGTTTTTTAAAAGAATCAATACTAAAAATGCCTCAATTAACTAAAGGTGGAAAATTTGTCTTTGGGTGGTGTATCATCCGTGAAGACTTGACAGTCACTTTGCCGGAACAAACCATACAGGAATACGGGATTGAAAAAGTAAATCGTTTATTCCTTATTTCAGGAAGTAAAAATACGGGAGGATTTTCTGTTTCCCATAAAGAATTACTTTTAAATTCAGTTTTTGAAAATATCACAGGATTATACCCGGATTTATGCATTAATAATCCCACCATGAATAAGATTATTGACCATAATGGCAGGAAATATGTATGGGTATATATCGAAACCGGAGTAGTTCAACTTACAAGAGATATTCTATCTGCTTATAATTTGAAAACGGGTGATAAATTGATGTGTATCCGGAGTAGTAACATCGCTTTCATGATGGGCGCAAAAGGGCCTTTATTAGAAGCTGCAAAAGAGTATAAAGGGGTTATAGGGGAATTTTAAGAATTTAGATAAATTTAATGCAGATCCCCATCACTCTATACTTCCTTCATCCAGGGTGGTGGCGGTAACAGGCAGAACGGATGTCCGCAAGGGTCAATCATCACCCGCCAACCTTCATCATATTGGGTTTCAGCCATAGTAGCGCCACACGAAAGAGCATATTTTACTGCTTCTTCCACATCCTTGACATGGAAATCCAAATGTTCCATCTGCTGTTGCTCGTCCGTTGTCGCAGGCCACACAGGCGGTACATAATTATCTACTTGCTGAAAGGTTATCCAGGTTGGAAATCCTTTCTGGTTGATATTAGCTAAAACTGTAAATTCCTCGCCGGGAAATCTCGTCCAGCCAAGAAGTTTTTCGTAAAACGCAGATAATTCGTCTGCATTATCGGAATCCAAGACAACATTCCATCCCACAAGATTAGGTGCCATACTAAAATACCTCTGTTTTTTATTCGTTTTATATTTGACTGTAAAATTAATAAATTAATAGTAGGACTTATAAATCAGGTGGTTAATTTTACTATTATACTTTTAGGTGGATGATTAAAAATTAATCCCCAGTCCATATTCCTGCGGACTGTACACCTATGAAAGTAACGGGTAATATATATTTCCTACGCCTGCATCTTCCTGTACTCATTCGGAGTATAACCCACATTCTTTTTAAACAAACGGTTGAAGTGTTGCGAATACTGAAATCCCAGTTCAAAAGCAATCTGGCTCACGGTTTTATCTGTTCCCAGTATCCACTCCTTTGCCGTATCAATCAGCTTATTCTGAATGTACTCCTGTGCCGTTTTACCCGTTTCTTTTTTTATCAGGTCACCAAAGTAATTCGGTGAAAGGCAAATCTTATCAGCAATATACTTTACGGTTGGCAAACCTTGCTGCCTGAGTTGTTCGTCTTCAAAATATTCATCCAGTAAGGTTTCAAACCGGGTTACAACATCCTTATTGGCCTCGTGGCGGGTGATAAACTGCCGTTCGTGGAAACGCATACAGTAATCAAGCAGCAGTTCGATATTTTTGGAAATAAGACGTTTGCTGTGATTATCAATAGCATGTTCCAGTTCGAGGGAGATTTTATCGAAGCAATCCATAACAATCCTGCGCTCTCTTTCTGAAAGGTGCAGCGATTCGTTGGATTCATACGAGAAAAAAGAATAGTTTCTTATTTCCTTCCCCAAAGAAGTTCCACGTATTAGATCCGGATGGAAAATCAGACCGATGCCCGAAGGCTTCACCCCATTATCAAGCTCGGTAGTAGCTACCTGCCCGGGAGCGAATCCGATGATAGAACCTTCCTCAAAGTCATACATCTGGCGTCCGTAGCGTATTTTTCCGCATATATTATCTTTGAGGTACAGACAATATACACCATAGTTGAAACGGTAGTGCGACGGCCATTTTTCAGCCTTTGATAAATCGACAACCGCCACCAGCGGATGAAGCGTTTCCAACCCGAAAAGCTTGTTGTACTGGTTTATTGTATCCACTTTTATCACTTCTTCCATAACGTGTAAATCTGATTTCTTTTTCAAAGATATGTATTATAAATGAATGATATACACCTAAAAAACCGGAAACAGTAATAATGGTACAACAATCCGGAATATGTATACAAACCCATTGGCTGATACCCTGTAATTTTGTAAAATGAAGTTAGAGTATGATATTCAAAAAATAAAGATGCTTATGAAAAAGTTAGTATTATTCCCTCTTATGCTATTACTGGCAATGACGGTAACAGCTTGCGACGGAGATTCGCCCAATATGGACAACGATGATACCGAACAATCCGGAAACAACTCACGTATGATAACTATCAAAGTTGGCGATCAAACAATTACCGCCACTATGGAAGACAATGTTGCAGCCCGCGATTTCCTGTCGCGCCTGCCCCTCGAAGTAACACTGAATGATTACAGCAATACGGAAAAAATATTCTATCCTTCTCCGGCTCTTGATGTCAACGGAGCCCCAAGAGGATGTACCCCTGCACCGGGTGATATAACCATTTATGAACCGTGGAGCAATGTGGCTATTTTCTACAAAAGCTTTTCGAGCAGCAACTCCCTTATTAAGATAGGACATATCAACGATTCGGGCATAAATGCCCTTAATGTTCCCGGCGATGTGAGAGTAAGATTTGAACAGAAAGTCGATTAAAAGCATTATAATACTAACCCCAATGACAAGAATAAAGATGAAAAAGAAAAAAATAATATCCCTCCTGTTTGCCTCAATGATTGTACTTACAGGATGCAGCAATCAGCGTAAACAAGAACAAAATCAAAAAATAGAAAATATGAATACAGAAATACCCAAAATCAGCGACTTCCCGGTAGGCGAAGAAAACACCGCTTACGCACAATATTTCTCAGGTAAATCATGGCTTGCCCCACTTACTAAAATGAGTGAGTTAAATGTACCCATGTCGAACGTAACCTTCGAACCCGGCTGCCGCAACAACTGGCACAGCCATACGGGCGGACAAATACTTGTAGCCGTTGGTGGCACAGGCTATTATCAGGAAAGAGGAAAAGCTGCCGTGCGAATGGAGCCCGGTGATGTTATCGAAATAGCTCCCAATATTGAACATTGGCATGGAGCCGCACCCGACAGCGTGTTCTCCCATCTGGCTATCGCCTGCAATCCGCAGACCAACGAAAACACCTGGCTCGAACCTGTTTCGGATGAGGATTATGCGGCAGCAGTTAAATAGAAATATTCAAATAACAGAATAGCAATGAATAGAGACATATATAAAATAAATTGGATAGCCATAGCGGTTCTCACCGCTATACTGTCTTTTAATATACATCCGATAAATGCCCAAAATATGGATAACAGTTTAAACCAAAAGCAACAAAAGATAGTAACCATTGCTGCCAATACCGCAACAGGTAACCTCGATATACTGAAAACAGAACTAAATGCGGGTTTGGATGCAGGACTGACCATAAATCAGATTAAGGAAATACTCGTTCAGATGTATGCCTACGCCGGATTCCCCCGAAGCCTGCAAGGAATAAACACCTTTATGTCGGTAATAGAAGACCGCAAAGCCAAAGGAACAAACGATGCCGAAGGTCCGGAAGCGTCACCAATAACCGATAAAAGGGACAAATACACCCGAGGACGCGAAGTATTGGAAAAGCTGACGCTTACCGACCAGAAAAACATCTCCGGTGCTAATGCCTTTGCACCTGCCATAGATGTTTACCTCAAAGAACATCTCTTTGCAGATATATTCGAACGGGATGTATTGACTTATCCGGAACGTGAACTGGCTACAATCTCAGCCCTGGCATCCATGACCGGAGTAGACCCCATGCTGCAATCGCACATGAATATGGGAATGAATGTGGGACTTACTGAACCACAGCTAAAGCAGGTTGTATCTATTATACAAACATCAGTAAGCCATCGGCAAGGTGCTAATGCCTCACTGATACTTGATAAAGTAGTTAAAGGAAGATGATAAAGAAAGTATTTCCATTTTTCATTGCCACAGTTGTGCTTATGGTAGTCTTTGCAAACTGTTCATCAAATAGTGGGAACAACAATAAGGAAACTACTATGAACGATAATTCCATTCCGCCAGAAAATAACAAAGTACGCCTATCCATGATTACGGTAGATTCTACCCGGCTGAACGAATACAACGCTTTCCTGAAAGAAGAGATTGAAGCCTCGATGCGTTTGGAGCCGGGAGTGCTTACCCTATATGCCGTTTCGGAAAAAGATAATCCCAATAAGGTGGTTATCCTTGAAATTTATGCTGATGAAGACGCTTATCAGAAGCACATTAAAACACCTCATTTCCTCAAATATAAGGAAGGAACGCTGGATATGGTTCAGTCATTGGAATTGATAGATACGACCCCATTAATACCGGGATTGAAGATAAAGTAGATAATCGTCGGTCAGGATATTTTTGGTTGGAATAAAGTACTGGCTTTGATGCTTGTTATGGCAGGCGTTTATCTGGTTTCGAAAGTGAAATAAACTTTTCCCCGGACAGAGTTGTTACAACAACATTAAAACTTCCAAATCATGAAACGTTATCTTCTTATCGCTCTCTTGTTTTGCTTTGCCATACAGGCAGAAGCCCAATCCGGGTGGCAGATACGCCTGATGCCGCAAGTGGCATTCGGCACACGGAACACCGTACAGCGTCCCAACAATGAGGAGGGCACACGCATATTCCTCAACGACGATTATAACCGGAAACATAATGCCTCCTTTTCTCCGCGCATAGAGTTGAAATACAACTACAAACGCCATTATGTGATCCTGACCGCGGCTTGGGTGAGCGACAGTTTCGAAGGAGTAGCCAAAGAAGACGTTTTATACGACCGTCAACTTTTTGCCACCGGCAGCCCGATTGAAGCCGATTATAGTTTCAACACCTATCGCCTGGGATATCGTTACCGGATCTTGGAACGGCCGCGCTTTAACTTCGAACTGGGTGCGACGCTCCTGCTAAGGGATGCCTATATTTCATTGGAAGACCGGGACAAGAAAGCTAAGTTTTCCAATGTCGGCGTTGCCCCGCTGTTATCCTATTATATCGAATGGAAGGCAACCGAACGTCTGAGCCTGCTCTCCTATGGCGATGCTTTCGCCGTGAAAGCCGGTAGGGCCGAAGATGTATTTGCGGGTGCGAAATATCAAATCACTCCCATGATTTCTGCCACAGCCGGTTATCGCTTACTTGAAGGTGGTTCCGACTCGGACAGGGTTTACACCATGTCGGCTTTTCATTTCCTTTCTATGGGGATCGGGGTTGAGTTTTAGAAAAAAAACTATTAGAATATGTATTGGTCCATCGTCATCAAACTCATCATCGGTATGATTGGGGTACTGCTCTTCCTGCGCATGACCGGCAAAACGCAAATGGCAAACCTCACACCACTCGACACCGTAAACACCATCGTACTTGGGGCATTGGTGGGTAGCATTATCTATATGCCCGATACCCGTGTGTGGATTCTGGGCTTTGCCATGCTCGTGTGGTTCGTGCTTAATATGCTGGTCAGGCTGTTATTGCGTATAAACTTCTTCAGTAAACTGATTCACGGTGAACCCGAAACGCTGATTAAGGATGGCAGGATAGACCTTCAAATGCTCAAAAGGAACAATCTGGGTATAGACCAGTTTCGGGCGAAGTTGAGGGAAAGCGAAATCTTTTCACTGCTGGATGTTGACGAAGTGGTGTTTGAAACGGATGGCGAATTTACCATCATCAAAAAGAGCAAAGGCTCGGAATCTTACCTGTTGATTAGTAACGGCGATATCGTAAAGGAAGAACTAGAGAGTTCGGGACATGATGAAGATTGGCTGAACAAGCATCTGGGTGAGTTGGGATATGATAAGTATGACGAGTTATTTGCTGCCGAATATACCCCTGAAAGAGGATTTTATGTGATTGATAAGGAAGGAAACATTATGAATAAAAATAAGGAGGGCGAAGTAAATAAGGTGGATGAGGTGGATAGTATCGTCGGCTAAACGTGCGCAGTTCGTGGTTGCAAGGTTGCCTGAGTGGCATTTTGATAGTTTCTTCCTGGGAAATCAATTACAAGTCTTTCAAAACATTCATCCCGTTGATTGCTGCCGGAAAACCTGCATATACTGACATTAAGAGCATCACTTCCTTAATTTCATCTTTCGTCAGTCCGATATTTAATCCTGCGCGGATATGAAAATCCAGTTGGGAAGAAGCATTTCCCAGCGTTGTCAATGCTGCAATGGTGGCTATCTGGCGGTATCTTTTATCGAGGCTTTCCCGCGAATAAATATCACCGTAGCCGTATTCGATGACAAAGCGTACCAGTTCGGGAGAGAAATTATCGAAAGTTTCTTTCAATAGCCGCTCTTGATTTGCGTCTAATTGGGAAAGATATTCCGAACCTTTTTCGTAGCGTGAAAGACGATCGTTTACGACGGTTCCTTCTCCCTGCGTATCATTTATGCCCTCTGCTTTGCGTTCTGCCAAGACTTCTTTCAGGGTATTCATGGCGCAGATGGCTTTCGGGAAGCCCACATAAACGGATAGATGCAGTACCAGTTCTTTTACTTCGGTCACGGTACAGCCGGAGTTTAACGCTCCGTTGAAATGGACTTTCATTTCTGGAACGGCACGCTGTGCTATCAGTGAGGCGACGGCGGCTACTTCTTTGGATTTGTTATCGAGCAATGGCAAACTGTAAACGTCTCCGAAGGAATATTCTATAATAAATCTTCCTAAATCGGGGGAGATATCTTTTAATCCGTTGACTACTCTTTCTCCGGCTTCGCCGTCTATTTCCTGTAATTTGTTCCAACCGCGGGTGTAGCGGTCGGAAAAATATTTCTTCATAAGGCGTTATGATTTAAAAAGGCTGTTAGTTCATTGGTAAACAACTGTGCTGCCTCTATCGGTGCATGGTGTCCAACTCCGGGGATGATTGCTAACGAAGCATTCTGAATCTTGCTTTTCATTTCTTCGGCAATCTCTATGGGGGTAGCATGGTCTTCCGTGCCGACAACAATGAGTGTTGGACAGGTTATGTTTTCTAATTTTCCGCTGACATCTGTACGGTTGATTACGGCGGCTTCTGTTGCTGGTATCATTGCCTGAAAGTTGTTATTTTTCATTACCTGCAATTCTTTTTCACGCAGTGCCGTATGATTAGTAAGAAAATGTTTTCCGACTATTGCTTGTTGGACTCTTTCAATCATCGCTTCAATCTGCCTTTTATCGCCGTTGCGAAATACTTCTATTCTTTCTTTCCATAAAGGTATCCGGTCTGGATATTCGGCAAGGTGGCTGCTGCCTACCAATACCAATCGTCCGACCAATTCCGGATGACTGGCAGCAAGAAGCATAAATACCATTCCGCCTTGAGATAAGCCAACAAGCATCGGTTTCTTAATGTCATTGTCGATTATAAACTTCTTAAAATCCTCCGCAATATCTTCAAGTGTCCAACCATCGGGATTAAATGTTGATTTTCCGTGAGCGGGCAAATCGAAAGAGTAACAGGTATAGCTTTCCTGCAAACTTTCAACCTGTGTATCAAAAATAGTATGGTCAACAAACAGACCATGAGCGAAAATAACAGGAATTCCTTCTCCTGTCTGTTGGTAAAAATAATCAGCTGCTTTTCCTTTATATATAAGCATAAGTTTAATCTTTTAAGAATGAAAGGTAAAGGCCGTAAGAATCTTCGAGGATTATATAACCTGTGATTTTGCTGTTTTCCAATGTGAATTGAATCATCCAGTCGCTGATTATCAGCTTTTGGGTGGGTTTTACCAAGTGGGTAAAGTTACCTGTAACGAAAACTTTATCATCTGTCGTAAAGTAATGAATGATATTAAATTCTTTTGGTTCGAAATTCTGAGAAAAGCGGTTGAAAAATGTTGCGATCTGTTCTTTGCCTTCCCATCGTCCGACTGTAGGAACATTATTGGAACCTTTTATTGTCCATACGGCGTTATCGCTAATCAGTTCGAATGCTTCCTGTGTTTTACCTGCCAGGAACAGGGAAAAATACTTTTGTACGATTTCTAAATTATTCATCTTTTTTGTAGCTGTTTAATTAACAGTACAAAGGTAGGGCGATGAGCAGGTGTAGGGGTAGGACTTTTTATAGCTGTTTTCTGTACTTTCTCAGAAAAGCGGAAGGTGAAAGATTGGTTTTCTTTTTAAATAAGCGGGTGAAGTATGACGGATCTTCGAAACCAATATTAAAGGCAATTTCGTTGATATTAAACTGCGAATAGATTAACTGACGTTTGGCTTCGGTTATTTTCAAGTCGAGGATATATTGCTTGGCGGAGATTCCGGTGGATGTTTTTATCAGTGTGTTGAATGTGTCTTCGGGGAGGTTCATTTTACGTGCATAGTCTTCGACTTTGTGGAGGGTGTGGTTTTCGTAAACGAGTTTCCTGAATGTATCAATGGTTTGGTTTGCGGCCGGATAATGAGGGCCGTTATCGTTGGCAATGCGTGCGAGTACAGCATATAGATAGGATATGCCTGATTGTATGGCTATGGAAGAAAGGGTATCGTCCTTGCTGCTTTCGTCGAGCAGGTTAGTGAATAATTCTTGCAGAAAGGCGTTTTGTGTGGTAATATCTACATAAGGATAATGTGATTCGAGTTGCAGCTGACGGGCGAACATGAGGTCGATCATCAATACATAGCCGCGGCTGTTTTCGGAATAATCCCAGTTATGCACTTGCTTGGGGTTTACAAAAAATATCCGGTCTTTCCTGATTTCGTACTCCTGAAAATCTACCACATAAAAGCCGGTTCCTTCGGTAAACCATACCAGCGAATAGAACGTATGGCGGTGAGGCCACTCGATGTTGGGGTCGTCCGTTCCTTCGAAGGTGCCTATGTAATAGGGGATGGTTTCCTGCGGGGATTGGAGGATATCGGCTATGGTGTATTCTTTGAGCATGGGGCAAAGGTACGTAAAACAGCAATATTATTCCGCATCCTGCCTGCACATTGTACAATACCTTCTTCGTCCTTTCTGTCAATTAAGAACAGCATTTCCATTAATGGCAAAAGTTGTCGTCGGATGGCGACTTTTTCTCTTAGAACTTCGTCGCCGCCATAAGCTACTATTGTAGCGTCTAACATCGTATCATCTTCGAGTCCGGTAAAGTCGTACGACTTTTCGAAAATACCGGCATCGCCAAAATCGATTATCCCTACTTTGCAATCGTCGGTTAATAGTATATTATTGTAGCCTAAATCACAATGGCAAAAAACGTATTCTGTGCCCAGATTTGCGGATTTTAGAGGCAGACTTGTTACGAGTTCTTCAATGGCGTCCAATTCGCTTTCATTAAAATGCTTTTTTAATGTGCGCTTTTTCTTAAAAAAGGATTTTTGGAATGATTCTATTTCGCTGCTTTCATCCGTTGGACTATCTCCTTTGTAGTCAATCGTATGGAGCTTTTTGCCTCTGGGGAATTTAAAAACAAATTTGCCATTGTCAACGATATAGACGCGACTTGTCCAGCCAATTTCATTTAAGACAATACGGTGTTCGTCATCTATTTGGGTTAGTTTTTTAACGATGGCTAATTCTTGAGGTTTATTCATGGTGTCAGGATCGATTCAATTAATTTTCAAGTGCAAAGGTATCGGTTTTTATTCCTTTTCTTATAGTATATGGTTATCTTTACCGGAAATTATTTCCTCTGAATTATGGCTGAAGTATTTTACAATATGTCCCATCTATCGACTGATGAACTTCGGGAGTTGTTTACATCTTATCGGAGGTTTGGATGGATAGATTATGAATATGAAGTATTAGATGAAAATTTTCCTCCAATAGAACCACTTACGGATGCTGAAATCATTTTGAATATCCAAGCTGACAACGAAAAGAATTATTTTGTTTTCATGCTGAACCATGAAGATGAGGAAGACGGTGTAATGATTGGTTTTGGACTGAATTATCACGAAGATTTTTCAGCATATCTACACCTTTCTCCTAAATACCTGAAAGAGTTGATCAAGAAATATGGGTTGGTAAGTAAAGCTACTGATGCCCAGAAACTAACAGTTGAGGAGTATTTGATTGCGCAATCCAGAAACTATCCGTTGAATTAATAAGAACATAATGAGTTATACTATGAAATTTCCATCAGCAGATAAATGGGTAACCAGCCCACAGAGAAACGGTATTATGATAGAGTTAAATGCATCGGTCGATGAAGTGTGGCAGTTTGTGGGCAACCCGGCAAATGTTTTTTCTGACTGCTGCAGTGTAAATAGTGTCGAATCAAAAACAAACGATTCAGGTAGATGCACCGAATATACTATCAACTATGAAGCTGAGGATGGTGGTGAGGATATGGTTGCTCGTTCCGCAATGGTTTGGTATGAATCTAATCAAGGTTGGGCTTCTCTTGATGAAGAACCACATCCTATGGGTTTTGAACAATCACTTTTATTGGTAACAATAGAAGAAAAAGAGGAAAAAACCGTATTGAGCTGGAATATGTATTATGACATTGCAAATGATGAAATGCTGCAAATGTTTATCACTGGATTGGAACAATCGCTGAATGAAGAAGTAGCCCAGTTGTTCATTCAGAAATTTGGTGGCAGAATGAAATGATAAATTTCATAAAGCATCAAATATTTAATTAAAAAAATAAACCGGACAAGAGAGATTTCCTGCCCGGTTTTATTTGCACACAATTATATATTTCGATGCAGTGAAAAAATAATTTCAATGCAGTGAAATGTTTTTTCGTTAAGTATCATCATTGCTTTCCTCTTTATCTCCCTGCTCATTATTAAATGTAAAAGAAAGCATAAACTCCTTCCCAAACGAATCAAAGAAAACCACCTCTACATTATGTGCATCTTCTGATAACGAGCGGAAGTAAAGCCGGAATGATCTATTATTCAGCTCATAAGTATCATTCGGCAGAAACGGTTCTCCGTCATCCATCCATAACTGACCCTCTCCATCATATTGGAAGTAACGCAGATAATACTGGGTATTATTATACTCCCCCTCACGATGCAGTGTACAACGTATTTCAGCTACCTCATTTACTTGCAGCTTTTTCGGCACAGGCAAGTGAGTAACCGTGAATTCATAATCCTGCTTAATATCAATATTGTCGCTACAGGCACACGCTATTGCGGCGAGCAATAGCGTAAATAGTATGTAAGAAAAAGACCTTCTCATTTTTATGTATTTTATTTGTTAAACTTCTAATTAATAATGAATTTTATCCCTGCTCCAATTTGTGTATGAAACAGGTTTATGGAAGAACCACCCAGAATACGTTCCCGGACTTTAAGCAATAACACAATACGATCGGACAGATATGTTTCAATCTCAAAGGTTACTGCTCCACCATACAGAAAATTATCATCGTCCGTAATGGTCGAACCGTCAAACAGCAGGGATTCTCCCCAATTTACAGTTTCATATCCCGCCATTGCCGAAGCCCCCACAGAGAAGAAAAATATCTTACGGGGATCACTTAGGAACTTGTAATAATATCCTCCCTCCAATGTGAATTGGGCAGTAGGTATCAATTCTGTTTTATACAGGTGGGATTTTTGAAGATACTCTGCGCCGAATACCCAGCGGTTGCCACTCTTTGTATAAGTAGAAAGAGCAATACCTCCCGAGAAAGCTTGTTTATCGCCATTCTCCAAATGAAATCCATCTACTGCACCTACGATAAACTGCAACCCTTTTTGTCCCGGCAAATAACGCTGGGCATGTGCCTGCCCGATGAGGGCAAGGCACAAAGTCATGAATAATACAATCCGCTTCATTATCGTACTTTTAGTTCGTTAATTTTTTTAGCGCGAATAAGGTCTGCGTTCTCAATGGTGAAAGTCTGGTTTCTTCCACCGTTCTTTTCAAACACTTCGATAATAAGCAACTTATCAGCAGGAATGGTTATTTTATCCAGAGCGAAAACAGTCCGTTCCGTACCATTGGCTCCAACCGTAGTTATGAAATTATAGGCACGAAGCGGATAGATAACCGTCTCCTGAATGGCGGTACGTTTGGTTAATTTCTTATCAACGACTTTCATGCGCACAAAATCAATATCGAATGGTACGTTAGTAGAGTTTTTAATCTGAGTGTGCAGATACAATAAATTGTTATGCGAATAAATTCCTTTCAACGTGTACTGGATTCCAAAACGTTTCCCTCCGATATGTTTGATATGCCGTTTGTTATCCTTATAAATAGCGCGATTGATAAGATGCACGACACGTGGAGATTCACTTCCGAGTTCCTTCAGGTAGATATCAAGCGAATTATTCGGACGGTTGGTTGCAATACCATCGTGCATAAAATCCCGCATCTCAATATTGAGTTTCTCCGGCTCATCCGCATATTTTACATTATAGGTATAATAACTTCCTTCATCCGTGATTACTGCAATGTTGGTTTCCGTTTCAAATCCCCTGACAGATGCTTTCACACGAAGGATATTTTCCGAACTCCCTGCTTTCCCCGCAATAATATTTGAGGACCCCAAGTCCACATAACGGATAGACGATGGGAAAATAATATGTACCGTTTTGTCAAAAGTGACTTCCAGTCCATAAGGCGGAATCATGCGGTCAAAGGTTATTTTCTTGGTTAGACCTTCATAGTAATCACCGAATGTCGGTTGTAATACTTGTTGTAGCTCTCCTTGCATCTCTTCGGATGACTGGTTAACTGTTACAACCTCTTCACTTACAGTCTGTGCATGAACAGACAGCACTGCACTCGCTACAATAGCGAACATTAAAAAATACTTTTTCATTTTCTGATTTTACTTTTGAATTAATTTGTGGATAAAATATTTGTTAGTTCTGCTTAGGCAGCAGAAGTACCCTGTAACCACTTTTCAGATGGACTTTGACCTGACGGATTTTCTTCTGCATATACTGGCTGACACCCTGTATTGCTCCCTTAGTCAGATCTGACGTTATCTGTGCTCCTGCATTGTCGGTTATCGTAAAACTTGAACCGACCGAGCTTCCCATGTTGGCAGCAATCTCTTTGACCGCATCCAGTTCCAATGAGTTCGGGATAAAAATTCCACGTTGCCCGTCAGAGTCATAGACAAGAATCTCCACCGGAATTATGGCTCCACCTATTTCTATGGAGTTGATAGAAATACTGAGCCTTTCGCCTTGCAGTGCTGCTGTTCCCGTCAATAGAGAATTGGCGGGAATCACCGTTGTTCCCGCTATCATGGCTTCCGTGAGTCGTAGCCGCACGCTTTGACCGCTAATCAGTGTCTGGTCATCATGAATTACCGCCGATATGGTATTCTTTTCATTTACTCCTATAGTAGCATCCATTGTATTGAAACCCAGATTACGGGGCTGATTGAAACTTGCTATAAATTCCGAATTGGAGATATGCTGAGCCAGAGCCGATACCGTTTGTTCATGCACCTGTTTGATGACAGATACCTGTATCTTATCATTCCTGCCACTGGTATTGTAGGAAGAACTACCATTGGAACCTCCCGCTTCAAGGGTTATATCGTCTTCTACCTGTCGATCTTGAGTTGCCTGCTGTCCACCCGGCATATACTTTGCTGCCAATTGGTAGGATTTCTCCATAAAGGCCAATTGGTCGTCAACGGCATTCTTCTTTGCGGCTTCTTCTTCCAGTTTCCGCTCTAACTCCTGAACACGCCACTGAAGTTCAAGCTGTGCCTGCTCATCTACTTCGGTGGCAGGCTGTTCATAGAAATTGCTGAGTGTACTGCTGATATTCCGGTAGGAAGAAGCAGAGTTTCGAATAGCATCATCATTACGGCTTGCCTTCTCTTCAGTTATCTCAATCACATTTTCTTTTATCACTTCTTTTTCATCCCCAATAAGGGAAGAAAAATCTTCCAGCGATTTACGCTTATCATTCCTGTTACGCATTAATGCTTCCTGTTCGTAGGCTTTCTGCTTGTCGCCGATGATTCCCTGATTGTTCGGGTCAGGAATTTCTGTGTTAAAGCCTTTTCCCTCTTCCTCTTTTTGCTTATCCGCAGAAGACGGAGCAAAAATCAGGTACAATGCGCCCAGGAAGATAATCCCAATCAAAGCGAAGAAGCCATACTTTTTAAGCTGTTGCTTCTGCTTTTCTTTCTCCTGCTCCCGGGCAGGATCTATTTTTTCATGTTCTTTCTTCATTGTTTATTACAAAATTGTTGTTTATACTATCCATATCCTGCAGATAGATATCAATTGGAGAATCTATCCATTCTATCCGACTTGTCGTATCATTCTCAACATCGTGTCCCATAATACCCCAACCTTCAATATGCTGTACTTCGGGCATCTCTTGCTTTCCATCCTTACGCCCCCAATTATATATGGTGGAAATTGTGAAATAGAGATTTCCAACCGTGAAAATCAGCAGCATGGACAAAATGACAGTTAGGCGTGCATCAGGAGAAAGCCCTCCGCAAATTCGCCGTAAGAAGTCACTGATGCTGTAACCTATCTCTTTCAAAATGTGCCTGATATATTTCATCATTTTATAAGATATTAGCGGTCAACAGTCATGATGTCTTTATTTTCTTTTATGTCAAAATTCTCCATAAAGAAACCGTGAGGGTTATCGTCCGAACGTGATGTGTTAAGTAGCTGGCAAGTCGTAACCAACGAGCGTTCTGTCAGGTTACTTTCCCTGATTATGATCTGCCGGGCATAAGTAGCTACTTGATATGGATATACATCGTAATTACATCTGATACTGTCCACAATTACATTCTGAATGATATTTCCGGAAATTATACGGTTGTAATACCCCTTCTCCGCCATATCTTTATAGTAATTGAAAGCGGTCTTATCGCAAAGCACCATTGCCCGCCTGATATTATTCTCTATCGCGTTCTTATCCGGTGATAATGTAAAGAACAACTCATGAAATCGTTTTACATGCTCTCTGGCTTCTACCGGACGGTTTTGTGACAGGTCTTGCGAAAGGGCTAGCATCAATGACTTTCCACCGTCCAATACGTAAATCTTCTCCCTCTGTTTCTCGGCAAAGTCATAGGCACTCCATACAGAGTACCCTGCGACTATGGCACACAAACAAAGAAATACGATGCTGAAAAGCCTTATCTGACGAAAACTTGTTTCGATATTTTTTAATGACTTAAATTCCATTTTCTTTTATTTCTTTTGATTGTTTGATTTCTGAATTAATACTTATGATTTAAGTAGTTCTACCCGAAGAACCGGAACTCCCGCCTCCTATGGAATGGTTCCGTCCCCGGGGTTGGCTTCCATTACTACCACCACTGTCGGAATTTCCACCGTTTCCTCCCGAACTGCTTCCACCATTTCCTTTTAATCTTCCCATGATATTTCCGGCTGCAGCACCTGCGCCTGCACCTGCCACAGCAGCACCTTTGGAAGTGGCTTGATTAACATTCTTACCGAAGTTCCCCATTCCTCCTGCCTGGATAATCCATCCGGCAACAGTCGGAATCGTAAAGAATCCCACAATACCGATAAGCAGGAAGACCACATACACTCCGTCCGAAGCATCCAGTGAATAACTAGGGTCGTTTTGCATACGGATAATATCACTTTCCAACATACGTGATTGCAGGCGAGCCATGATGGAACTAAATAAATCCGATACGGGAAGCCACAAATACACGCTGACATAGCGGGTGAGCCATTGCACAAGTGTCGATTGGAAGCCATCAAACACAGATATGGCAAAGGCTATCGGTCCGAGAATCGCCAAAACAATCAGGAAAAACGTACGTATCACATCCACAATGAGGGCAGCAGCATTAAAGAGCGTTTCTAAAAATGAGCGGAAGAGGTTCTGAAACCATTTTTTCATGTCATAGAATGCACGTTCTATATACATTCCTGCCATTTCAGGTGCATCCATAATGCCGAGTTCTTCCAGCTTTTTATCAAACTCTGCCTGATCGACCAGATAAGCGGTTTCATTATTCTTCTTTTTCTGTTCGATTTCAAGCCTGTCTTTGGTTTCCGCCAACTGTTTCATATCCAGTGTCTGTTGCCCGAGTATGCCATGCGCACCCTGTACTACAGGATTTAATACACTGTTTATCGTGCCTAATACCAATGTGGGGAAGAACATAATGCAAATGCCGATAGCGAAAGGACGAAGCAACGGATATACATCAATCTGCTCTGCCCGTGCTATGCTTTGCCACACACGGGAAGCGACGTAAAGCAACGCACCGATTCCGGCAATCCCTTTGGCGACCCCGATAAGGTCGCCGCAGAGAGGCATCATGTCATTGTATAGTTCACGAAGTATCTGATGAATACTATCAAATTCCATAATTTACCAGTATCGTTCGTTTTCAGTTCCGTACAAATCCAATACACGTTGGGTCGAGTTTTTTTCTTTTGCCCGGAGAAGTGATACCGAAATGTTTTTATTGGTATAATACTTTACCAGACTGCGGTATTCTGACATCTTACTGTAGGCATTGTCTATCACTTCCATACGTTCCCTATCGGACAAGGAAAGCGTACTGGCATTGACAACCCCTTTAAGTTCCTGCAATACATCGTCCGATTCGTTCAATAGCTTAGTATATCCGTTGGCTATAGCAGCCAGCTCCTCCACCGTAAAATTGTCATCAGTGAGCATTTTTTCAAAGCTATTCACATAGATGTCGGTAATATCGCCGACCATCAAAATAGTCTTCTGAACCTTTCTTGCATCTTTTACCAGATTATTCACTGCCTTTAGCGCATCGTAATATTCCCGGCCCTGATTATAGACCTTTTGAACCTCTTTAAAATTGTTCAGCATATTACTGGCGGTACTCGAAGTATGCACAATGTTTTTTGTGGCATTGATGATACCCTGTGCCAGATTTCCCGGGTCGGCAACAACCCACTGGGCTTTCGCCCCGGTTACGGCAAGCATACAGCTCACGCATAACATGAAAATTTTTATCTTCATATTCATTTAGAATTTTAATTAATAAATTACTGATTGATAAATACTTATTTTTGTTCCTTCATGGAGAGCCGTTTGATGGCGAGTTCCAAATCTCCGCCTAATTCTTCAGCAAGTCGGAAGACTTCTACTTTTTCCGTTTCTTCGGTAGTATATGTCAGATATTCACTTCGTGAAACCTCTGTCGCATAGACTGCCGACTGTGCACCACCGAGTCCAATCCACACCTCTTTATAGAATCTTGCAGGGTCATTTGCCATGTTAATGGAAAGTATCTGTCCCCGTTCCTTATCCGTCAGCCCGAGCATATTCTGGATACCATCGAATTTATTCATATACTTTCGCTGGTCTAACAGGATTTTACAATCGCTGTTCGTGATAATGGCTTCTTTGACAATCGGGGAATGGATAATATCATCCACTTCCTGCGTTACGACAACTGCTTCACCGAAAAACTTACGAACCGTTTTGAACAAATATTTCAAATACATAGCCATGGAATCGGTAGCGATTGCTTTCCAGGCTTCTTCCAGAAGTATTACCTTTCTGACCCCTTTCAGGCGACGCATCTTATTGATAAACACCTCCATAATAATAATCGTGATGATGGGAAAAAGAACGGGATTATCTTTCACTTTATCAATTTCGAATACTATAAAGCGTTTGTTTAGCAAGTCCAGTTCCTGATCGGAGTTCAAGAGATAATCATATTCACCCCCTTTGTAGAACGGTTCAAGGATAAAAAGGAAATTGTCAATATCAAAATCCTTTTCCCGTACTCTTTTGCTGTCAATGCTTTTGCGGTATTCATTGCCAATGAACTCGTAAAACGTATTAAATGAAGGGACAATGTTCTTGTCGCTTTTTATCAGGGCAATGTACTCGTTTACAGCATTGGACAAAGCTACACTTTCCGCTCCCGAGGGCTTTTCATGTTCCTGTTTCCAGAGTGTAAGAATAAGTGTTTTAATAGATTCTCTTTTTTCTATGTCAAATATGCCATCCTGCGTATAAAAAGGATTAAATGAGATCGGATTTTCTTCGGTGTACGTATAATAAACTCCATCGTCACCCTTCGTCTTGTTATGAATCAGGTTACACAAACCTTCATAAGAATTACCTGTATCCACCAGCAACACATGTGTATTCTGCTCGTAGTATTGCCGGACGAGATGATTGGTGAAGAAGGATTTTCCCGAACCCGAAGGTCCCAAAATAAACTTATTGCGGTTGGTAATGATTCCTTTCTTCATCGGTAAATCTGATATATCCAGATGGATAGGTTTACCGTTACGGTCAGCCATCTTAATACCGAACGGAGAAAGTGAATCACGGTAATTAGTTTCCTCAATGAAGAAGCACAAGGCTTGTTCGATAAAAGTATAGAAACTTTCCTCCGCCGGGAAATCTCCCTGATTGCCTGCGATTCCCGCCCAAAAGAGTGTCGGAACATCTATTGTGTTATGTCGGGGTTTGCATTCCATCAGTGCCAACTGGCTACCTACATCGTTTTTTATACGTTTTAAATCTTCATGATTATCAGCCCATGCCATCACATTCACATGGCAACGTACCGAAGTCAATCCGAAGCTGTGGGCTTCATTCAGGTAATCTTCGATCCACTCGCGATTAATTTGATTTGAACGGGAATACCGTCCGAGCGAGTGCATATTCTTTGCCTGCTTTTCAAACTTTTTTAAATTCTCCGTGTGGTCATCAATGAAAATATACTGGTTTACCACATGGTTGCAGGAAAGCAATACTCCAATCGGGGCTGCGAACGATAAACGGCAATCACTTCGGTCGGTTGACAAGCGTTCGTAACGACTGTCGGTATATACCTTGCCCGGCAAATCATCCGTATCACTCAAGGTATGAAGACAAAGGAAGTTATCTCCAATTTTCATTTCTCCCACTCCAAGTGATATATCTTCCAAAGAAGTATTGTCACCCATCAAGGAAAAATACTTTTCGATAATACCCGCATTTTCATCGGTGCCGACAATCTCATTCGTTGTCATCCGTTCAAGAGTAATGAAGCTCGAATCATTCATGATGCGTTCGAACTGATCGACCGATTCCAGAAACTTCTGTGCCGTCTCCTTATCCTGCATTTCCTTTGGGACAAGAAAACCACGGGTCAGAGCCGTATAATTGCTTTGCTGCTTTGCTCTGTCTTTCGTCGTTTTTGTCAGGAATAAATAGCACGTATGATTCAGGAACGGGCGTTCATTGAAGTGACGTTCGTAAGATTTACTAAGGAAGCTCATATCTTCTTTATCGCTTTTTGCCTTGTATGACTCTTCAGTAAACCAATCCTGTTTGCAGACAATGGAATAGTCCGGCAGTACCTTGATTGCCTTTACCCAAGCCGAATGGATAGCTACATATTCTTCTGATGTCACCGAATAGATTTCAGGCAGCTCCACCTTGAAGCCGACCGTTATATCCGCATCTTTGGAGATTATGCAACCCTCTTCAACGGAAAGTATGGGAAACTTATTCTCCAATGTCGTTATCTTCGATGTATTCCTCATTCTTTTTCCTCCTTTCTTATTATATGTGTGAAAAGACGCTGGATTCGCCGACGGTTGCTGATATATTGCGGATGGTTTTTAGTTGCCTGCAACTTCATCAGTCCGTACTGACCGTATTTCCCATTCAGATGGAAGGTAGCCCAGACAAGGACCGAACCGGAAACAGCACCGAAACCTACACATATCATTTGTGGAACGCCAATCATATAAATAACTACCGTTACCACAAAGACGGCAAGTAGTCCGCCAACGAATATAAAAAGGTATTGAGCTATCAAACCCCGAAATTCTGCCGGACGGCCAATGCCTTTATTGATACTATATTCCACCATATAATTACAGGAAGAATGAACGGAGAATAGTCGCGGTAACAATCAGGAAAATACAACCACCGAACCAACTGGCGGCAGTCTTTGAGGTATCGGGATCGCCTGACTGGAACTTGGAATAGACCTTAACACCTCCCACGAGCCCCAGCACTGCTCCGATGGCGTATATCAACTTCGTTATCGGGTCGAAATAACTCGAAACCATGCTTGTGGCATCATTGATACCCGCCATTCCATTACCTTGTGCGAAAGTGTTAGCTGCTACCATAACCAGAGCAGCGAGTGCGAAGAACTTTTTCTGAGTCTTGTTTTTTATTTCTTTAGACATAAAAGTGTTTTTAAGTCTGGGAGGAGAGGAACTTGTATTTCTACTCCTCTGTCTCCCGGACATAGTTTAACCTTGAATTAATTTGTGGATAATCTTGAAGATTGCTTTTGTGCTTTTATTGGGGTGAATAGTCCCATTACAAAAACATCTTTTTCTCTTTTGGGGCACATCATTATGCCTTGTTACATGGTTACTTTCTCATTTTACCTCCTTTCTTTATGATTTATGAAATCTCGTTAATATTGAAATTCTTAAAATCTTCGGATTCATACAGCTTCTGTTTCTTCTTGCTTGTCTTAACTTCCCTGTTTCGGCCTTCCGACAGTTTTTTATCGTATCTGTCCATCAGTTCTGTTATTCGTCTGGCATATTCGGGACGGGCATCCTGCATGGATTTTACCAACTGGGTATATTTATTTTCGCTTAATACTTTCCCTGCCATATCTTCATCCATCGGGCTACTGTCTTTCGGATTGCTTACCGTTTTAGCTGTCTGCCCCAATTTGTTAAAGTCGATTCCGCTGGCTTCTTCGGGAATATTTCCGGCTCCAAGATCTTCACCTTCATCGTTCAAATCAACATCGGAAACGTCCTTATCTTCTTCCGGAACTTCAACGCCTTCCCCTGTCTCATAATTGACAGATTTATCTTCCGGTTTTTCAATTTCGGGAGCAAATGTATCTTCTTTTCCCTTACGATTTTCCGTTTCCAAATTGCTGGAAGCATTAGGCAGAGGTTGGCGTAGGACAAATTTTGATTTTCCTAAAACTGAAGGGAATTCTTCCTGTTTTTCGGCTTGTTTAACCTCCTCTTTTACCTCTTTTTCTTTTGCGCCGATTTGAATGGAAATGGAGATTCGGCGTTTGAAGAATTTCTTTAAGATGGGATAGATATAAAAAATGGCGAGCAATAGTATTGCTGTGTAAACAACCAGTATCAATATGAAATTATATGTTTCAATCATCATCGTTATTATTTACTATGTTTTTAAAAATATCGCCTTCTTCCCTGTAATAAATGGTTCGTAATTCATCCATGTGCTCTTTTATATGCTGGGTCATAACAGTATCGATGAATACGCCGACAGTCATATTTCTGACTCCGAGCTTCTTTACAATTTTTGCAATAAACTCATGTACATCCTGACTGATATAGACACTTTGGCGTTGTTTCAATACTCTGGGCTTTAGAAAGGCATCGATATATTCGCTGTTCTTCTTTTTCTTATAGGTCCGTTTGGGAGCAGGATCTTTTTCTTCCCGTTCTTCCGTTTCCTCCTCGGGTTCTTCTGATTTAGGTGTAGAAGTTATAGTTTCATTATTGGGGGGTAATGCCGAAGGAGTTGCTCTGCCGTCCAGAATACTCAAAAGTTCCTTTTCGTCTATATCATCGAATTTCTTTATTCCATCGCTGCGTTTAGCCATACGGTTACTGTTTAATGTTTATGAGTTCTTCTATCTCATCGGCCAGCAGGTCCAGTCGGCTTCCTTTTACCAATCGCTTATCTACCGGAAAAAGAGTACACCTGAATATAGGAGCAATTAATTCGCTCATCTCGTGTCGGTAACGCTTGGTATCAGGTAAGAAATTATTCATAACGGATAAACCCAATTCCCCGATACCTTCTTCATATATTTTATACAAATCGGATTTTTCACGGGCATCGACCATGTTCCATAAGAGGTAAAGACCTTGCAAACGGCTTTTTCCCGTACTGATTATCCTATCGTTAATGATACCGGCAAATTCCAATGTGGATTGCAATACCATCTTATCGGCAGAGATTGGGGAGAAAATATAATCCAGTGATGCTAGGGTGTGAACGATTCCCTCACTGTTCAACGTTCCCGGTAAATCAAAGAATATAATATCCGGGGCATCCCCGATATATTCATCAATCATCTTTTTCGCCGCGTCTATAGCTTCGGGAGCAGGAGCCTTGTCTATCGGATAGTTCCGTTTACCCAATGTCTTAAACTGGTTGTACGATTTTTCTTTGTAATGAGGTACTTTGCTGACGATTTCTTTATCCCTTTCCCTCATCTTATAGGTACTGTATTGCGGATAATCGCAGTCAATTACTCCAACGTTGTAACCCTTTACATAATGAAAGTAACTTGCCATAAGCACAGTTAAGGCACTTTTACCAATTCCTCCCTTTTGGGTGGAGAATGCAACCAATAATGTTTTCTTTTCCATGTGTTAAAAATTTATTTCAGTGAAACATTCATTTATTATGGAAACAGGGAAATGGAGAAGTACTTCTTTGTTCTATTCATTCTGTACTTTGCTGTGGATTTTCTTCTTTCCTTCATTATTCAGATATTTCTATACTTCCTTATAAGCGTATCCCAGTTGAGATATATGGAAATACAGAAAGAGGAAAATACTTCGGTACTGAAGAATTGATTTGCTTTTTCAAAGAATGATTTTGATACACCAATAGAACAGCAAAACAATAAACCAGCAAACCAGTAAATCAATAAATCAGTAGAACAGTAAAACATTCGTTTTCCGACAAACGAACTCTTTGTTTCAGCACTATTAAAAAATAGTAGTTCCGTAAAAAAGCAACTCTTTGCCTCCCTGTTTCTTCGGCAAAGTAAGTAGGTGGTTTTGTATAAACCTAAGAATCAAAGGGCTGTGGTAGTCGTTGGCATTCCATTGGTAGGGTGTGGGTTTTTCCGGGTATATTTTTTAGAAGGATGTCCGTTCTTTCATTCTCATTTCGGATTGGATTTTTCTCTTTCTTCTCTCTCGAAAAACTTCAAAAAACAGCAACTTTTTCCCGAGTGGTAGCATTTGGCATTTGTTGGCTTAGGTTATGATTATCCATCTTATTATCAATGAATTTAACTTTGCATCGGGAATATTTATCCATCTCGAAACTTACTTTTTAAGGTGCGTAAGTTAACCCAAATCCGCACACGGATGTGGGTGGATTTTGATTGTCGTCAGACAATGGCAAGGTATGTTTTGAGCAGCTTGAAATAAATTTCAGCATCTCAAAACACCTTGCCCCTGAAGGGGAAGAATTACTCCGAAGTCATAATTCAGTAAAGATTTTCAAAAACGATTCTCAATGGATGAAACAAGAAAAAGGAAGGTTGGCAGGCTTCCGAAAAAAGACCCTGCTGTTTTCAGGTACTCGATTAGCTTCAATGCCGTAGAGCATGATAAGTTCCTCTCGCTCTTTGAGCAGTCGGGACAAAGGGCAAAGGCTCATTTCATTACTTCCTGTATCTTCTCAAAGCCGGTAAAAGTCGTGCAGATTGATAAGGGAATGCAGGATTATTACATGCGCCTGACAACTTTTTATGGGCAATTCCGTGCGATAGGCACGAATTATAATCAATGTGTAAAGTCTTTAAAGTCTAATTTTTCGGAGAAAAAAGCACTCGCTTTACTCTATAAATTGGAGAAAGCAACCGTTGAACTGGTGGAATTGCAACGGAAAATCTCTGCACAGATTGACGAATTTGAACGTAAATATTCCGATACATGGTTGCAAAAATAAATAAGGGAAACAACCTTTTCGGTGCATTGATCTATAATAATCAGAAAGTCGAGAACGATCTTGCCAAGATAATTCACTCCAATAAAGTGATGCAGGATAAGAACGGAGAACATAATATGTTTCTCTGCAACCAATCATTTGCACCCTTTCTGGCTGCTAACCGGAAGACGGAAGAACCGATTTTGCACATATCTATCAATCCGCATCCCGATGATGTGTTGACAGATGAGCAGTTGATAGACATTGCCGATGAGTATATGCAGAAAATGGGATTCGGCGAACAACCGTATATTGTATTCAAGCATGAAGACATAGAAAGAAAACACATCCATATCGTAAGTGTAAATGTGGACGAGACAGGTCGTAAGATCAACGACTTTAATAATTATCGCCACTCTAAAAAGATTACGCAGGAACTGGAGATAAAATATAAACTTCATCCTTCCGACAAAATAGATTATTCGGAAGATGTTCCCCGATTGAAAAAAGTTGATTACGAGGCAGGAAACATGAAAAAGCAGATTGGAAATAATGTAAAAGCCCTGATACAGTCCTATCGTTTCACTTCCTTACCTGAATTCCGTGCTTTACTTTCCATCTATAATATAGGTATAGAAGAAGTAAGTGGAGAAGCTCGTGGCAAAAACTATCGGGGGTTGGTATATTCTGCTCTTGACAACGAAGGAAACAAAGTAGGCAATCCTATCAAATCTTCTTCCATCGCCAAAAGTGTGGGTTATGCCGCATTGGTAAAAAAGGTTTCGTCGTCAGCAAAACTAATCAAAGAAAATGGACTGACTAAGCGAGTAAAACCGATTCTGGATACGGCTATTAAAAACTACCAAAACAGGGCATCTTTTGAAGCGGAACTTTTACGTGGTGGAATAAGTGTTGTTTTCCGAGAGAACGAAGAAGGACGGATTTATGGTGCAACGTTCATCGACCATGAGAATCGTGCTGTGTTCAATGGCTCAAAAATAGGGAAAACTTATTCAGCGAATGTGTTTCACAATCTTTTCCAGAACAGCCGGGAGGATGAACCTTTGCTTACCAGTCAGGAAACAGATAGAAAAGAAGATAGTCAGGCAGTTCATCCTGTATTGGAACTGGATGTTACAGTACCACTAAAAGAACAGGAAGACATGGAAACACCAATCACCTATTTTTCAAAGGATGTGAACAAGCAAATACCAGACGATGCTGATTTTAGCGGTCTGCCTTCCCTATTGGAACAGCATGGAGCAGACTATGAGGCCGAAGCCTTCGCACGTCAGAAGGAAGTGGAAAGTAAACGCCGCAAGCGCAAAGGGAGACGTATGTAAATAATTCAATATATAAATTTTATTCATCTTAAAAACAAGATTTTATGCAAAACGAGGATGATTTGAGAGGGCTTGCCAAAGTAATGGAATTCATGCGGGCCATTAGTATTTTATTTGTTCTTATCCACATTTATTGGTTTTGTTACGAGTATATCTATGAACTAAACTTCAATCTGTCGGTGGTGGATAAGATACTGTTGAACTTTAACCGCACAGCAGGTCTTTTTTCTAATATATTATGGACGAAACTTTTTGCTGTGGTTTTTATGGGATTGTCCTGTCTGGGAACTAAAGGAGTAAAGGAAGAAAAAATAACATGGACAAAAATATCTGTATTCGGTATTGTCGGCTTTATGCTCTTTTTCCTTAACTGGTGGATATTGGATTTATTCCTCCCGCTTGCAGCAAATACAACGTTGTATATTTTTACCTTGTCGCTGGGATATATTTGTATGTTAATGTCGGGCTTATGGATGAGCCGTTTACTTAAAAACAGAATGATGGATGATGTCTTCAATATGGAGAATGAGTCATTCATGCAGGAAACCCGTCTGATGGAAAACGAATATTCGGTCAATCTCCCAACCCGCTTTTTCTATAAAAAGAAATGGAATAAGGGTTGGATAAATGTTGTCAATCCATTCAGGGCAACTATTGTACTTGGTACTCCCGGCTCAGGCAAGTCTTATGCAGTGGTAAATAACTTCATAAAACAGCAAATTTGTAAGGGTTATAGTCAATATATCTATGACTACAAATATCCGGACCTCTCTACGATTGCTTATAACACGCTCTTAAACAACAGAAAAGCATATAAAGTGGAACCGAAGTTTTTCGTTATTAACTTTGATAATCCTGCCGGAAGTCATCGGTGTAATCCCATTAATCCTGACTTTATGACCGACATTTCGGATGCTTATGAGAGTGCATATACAATTATGCTAAACCTCAATAAAAGCTGGATAACCAAACAGGGAGACTTCTTTGTGGAATCTCCGATAATTTTACTCGCGGCTATTATTTGGTATCTAAAAATCTATGAAGGAGGAAAGTACTGTACATTTCCCCATGCGATAGAATTCCTGAATAAGAAATACACCGATATTTTCCCTATCCTGACTTCTTATCCACAGCTTGAAAATTACCTTTCTCCTTTTATGGATGCCTGGCTCGGAAATGCGCAAGATCAGCTCCAGGGCCAGATAGCATCGGCTAAAATCCCTTTATCCAGAATGATAAGTCCTCAATTATATTGGGTGATGACCGGCAATGATTTTACGCTGGATATCAATAATCCGGATGAGCCGAAAGTTCTCTGTGTAGGGAATAACCCTGACCGACAGAATATCTATTCGGCGGCTCTGGGTTTGTACAATTCCCGTATTGTGAAGTTGATAAATAAAAAAGGGATGCTGAAATCTTCGGTTATTATTGATGAATTACCTACGATCTATTTCAAAGGTCTCGACAACCTGATAGCTACTGCCCGAAGTAATAAAGTTGCTGTCTGTCTGGGCTTTCAGGATATGAGCCAATTAACAAGGGATTATGGAGATAAAGAGGCCAAAGTTGTGAGCAATACTGTCGGGAATATCTTTTCCGGTCAGGTGGTTGGCGATACAGCTAAAACCCTGTCGGAACGCTTCGGAAAAGTGTTGCAGAAACGCCAGTCAATGACTATCAATAAACAGGATAAAAGTACCACTATTAATACTCAACTGGATTCTCTTATTCCTGCATCAAAGATTAGTGGGTTGACACAGGGGATGTTTGTCGGCTCGGTTTCGGATAATTTCGATGAACGGATAGAACAGAAGATTTTTCATTGTGAGATAGTGGTGGATAATGTAAAAGTGGCTGCGGAGACGAAGGCGTATCAGAAGATACCGGAGTTTACAAACTTTGTGAATGAGGATGGGGAGAACATGATGCAGCAGGAGATTGAACGGAATTATTATCGCATCAAGGAGGAGGCTCAGCAGATTGTGGATTTGGAGTTGGCGAAGCTGAAGGATGATCCGAAATTTAAGGATTTGATAAAATAGGAGTAAAAGAACATCTCATGTTGATTTGTAAAGTGGGATGTCTTTTGAACTCTGTTTTCTTAGAACTTTTATGGATTTGCTTATTCTGTCCCTCTCTTAAGCACTACCAACGAAATAATAGTTTATCTTTGCAACGTAATTTTATTGTTACTTAATATGTTTAGAATCAACAAAGTTTACATCAGACAACATCAAATATTAGGCAATATAGAGATGGATTTTCAAGAAAAAGAATCTGAAACTTCCTCTTTGTTTACATCCATTATAATAGGACAGAATGCGACAGGAAAAAGTAACATTCTCAAACTTATTATGGAAATGTTTAGATCATTCGATATATATAAAAAAGATCCATCTAAGAAACCTAATATACCATGTAGCTTTCTTTTGCGCTATACTCTTGATGAAAATACATATGAAATAGCAACAACAGCTTTAGAGACAGTGAAAACAAGGGGGAGAGGGACAGAAAAACATTACGTATATTATAAAAATAAGCCCATAGAGCACGTTGATTCCAAAGATATAAAAGATTTATTACTAACTACGAAAAAATATAAACCATATGAGATTAATCTGTCAGAGTTAGAATTCCCATCTGTACTTTTAGCTAATTCTATAATGCTAACAGATAAATTTAACTCCGCCAATACAGACTTCTACAAATATCTTGGTGTTCGGAACCCAAGGTCACCTAGTACTGCTGGAACAAGAACTTATATAAGAAAAACTACTGAATATATAGTTGAATGCCTTGCTCGTAAAGATTTTAGAATAGAACTGAGTAAACTTCTTGACTTTCTTGGATTAGACAATGATTTGAATATCACTTATGTCCCCAAATACAGAAAACTTTTTTGGAATGAGAATATTACTATTGAGCTTTTTCATAATTATTTTAATAACTGGAAAGAATCTTTCAAAAGAGATAGTGAACCTTGGGGGAGAAAAGGTTATTTAGATATTAAAGATGACCCTGACAAAGTAGCAGTTATTGTATCTTTTCTAAATTCAACTTCAAAGAAATTAATTCCCTATGGGCAAGGTGGAAGATATTTTGCATATAATTTACTAAAAGAGAGTGATATAAATGATGATTTTGAAACAATAAAGGTATTAGATAAATTAGATTTGGTAAGTTATCCTTCTTTACATTTCTCTAGAAACTATAAACAGTACAATTTTGAGCAAAGCAGTTCTGGTGAAACCCATTTTATAAGTTCTTTCATAGGGTTATTGTCTCAGATCAAGAATAACGGATTAATTTTAATTGATGAGCCTGAAATAAGCCTACACCCTAATTGGCAAATTGAATATATATATTTTTTGAAAACAATATTTAAAGAATACCCTTCGTGCCATTTTGTTATTGCAACCCATTCTCATTTCATTTTATCAGATTTATTACCTGATTCATCAAATATTATTGCTCTTTCAAGAAATGAGTCAGGTAACATAGAAAATATAAAAATTAACTATAACACTTACGGGTGGTCAGTTGATGAAATATTATATAAAGTATTTAATGTCAGATCTACAAGAAATAAATTTTTCGAAAATGATTTGAGAAATCTATATAACTTAATAACTAATTATCCTGATGATAAAGAACAAATCAAATGTCTTATAAACAGGTTGAGTGATTTTCAAATCAGTAGCGATGATCCATTAGTTAAATTGTTAGATTCTGCAAAAGAAGTTTTGAATAATGCTTAATCTTAATCCACTTTCAGTTATTGTGCTTAGCGATGACGAATTAAGGCATATTCGCTCTATAAATAACAGTTGGAGTGACGGAAGTAATCCTACTAAAGATATTAAAAATCGTATTAGTGTACATACATTACGCGAGCAATCCTGCATTTGTGCATATTGCGAACGCGTTTTATGCAAAGGTGAAGTTGAAATAGAACATATTGCAGATAAAGGTACGTATCGTCAATTTACATATGAACCACTCAATTTAGTATCTGCTTGTAAATCTTGTAACAGCACAGCAAATAAAGGAACAAAGCCTTCAATTAGAACATCGAATGCTGTTTATATGAATTGTGTATTTTTAATAGTTCATCCTTATTTTGACAACCCAGATGAACATCTATTCTATTCTGATGAGAATAAAATAATATATGATGTAGATAGATGTACTAACAAAGGAAAAGCTACTATTAATATGTTCAATTGGCATGAACAATGGGCTATAGAATTCAGAGCGAATCAAGCTCGCATTAGGGATTTTAATTATCCAATTGATATCGAAATTAAAATTCAAGAAATATCTATATATAAAAGAAGCTCCTGATAAATGCAAATTATATTATTGCATCTTTTAAAATATATACTTGATGTTTGTTTTTTAAGTTACAATTACCTATGTTGTAATTAGCATGTAAATATCCTAATCTGTTATGCCCTTCAATAAGTTGGTAAGGATAGTTAATATCAGTCCATTGAGGTATATTAGAAAAGGAAGAAGAATCTAAAATAATTGGAGGCACACGCCATGTTCCTTGTTTTTTCCAGTACTCAATATCATCATCATTACAACAAAAATCAGAAAAATCTTTGCATTTAGATCGGATTGCTACTAACTCATGGCCATCTCTATTGGGATGTACTTGATTTATAATAATATCCAAATCTATTTCTTCTAAATAAAAGCATGTATTATAAAAATCAATCCATGCATAATTAGCTAAAGAGTTTATATCATCATTAAAGGGATATAGCCACTGAAAAAAAACTTCTTTAGGAATATGAGACAGCCCTTTACTATTTTGTATATTTCCATAGTACTCTTCAAAAACATCTTTTGATATACGATCATCCGAATTGGGTTTCATATCTTTCCAACTTTCATGGCAGATATTACAACCATTTATTTTTTGAATATAATAATCTTCTTTTTCCCAATATCCCTTAAGTAAACTGTTTACTGGCATATTAATTAAATTATTTTGCATAATTTGTCATTCCACACTCCCTATAAAATTTTAATCCCTATACTTCATGAATCCCAATTTCTCATTTTCAATGAAGTTAATTGGTTGCCCATTTTTTAAAATGTTAACACATTCATTATCTAATTATTTCAACAAAGATATTGATATTGACAGAAAGTACCATTGAAATTCCTAACAATGTTTATCCTATTATCTTCCATTTTAATAACTATATTTTTTCATATCGCAGTATAATAAGATATGGAATAAATATAATTAATGAAGGAATGTAATACGCTACTAGAGAAATTTTCACTGTTGCCTATGAAAGTTTATTTTAGTAGTAACAGAGATTTTTTTTTAGACGCATTCGTATATTATAGTTTATTTGCTAGCTCAAAACCGTATAGATTATCAAATCATTGTTTTGAAAAAGTTACCTTTGTAAAGGAAGAGATTGATAACTATAAAATTCAATGTAATATTTATGAGCGGAGTAGTGGAAGAAGCTGAACGCTTTTGGGCTAGTGGCATTAATTCGGTTGAGGACAAATATTTATGCGCTAATCATTTTAATGACCAATACGTTAGAAAATATATTCGAGCGAACTCTGAATTGGGGTATTGCGACTATTGCGAAAAAAAGAAAAATGTAATTTCGCTTGAAGACTTTATGTTTTATTTTATGGGAATAGTCACTCATTTTTATACTGATGCAGCAGAATTCATGAGTTATAATAGTGGTGAAGGCGGTTATCTGGGAACAACATATGACTCATATGAAATATTTGAGGAATTCTATCCTGGCATAAATAATGATGAACTTGAACAAGATATCAGAAACTCTATTGCTGACAAGGCATGGGCGAGTCCGGATCAATATTATGAGACTGATGGTGAAATCATGATGTATAATTGGAATTATTTTAAGAATATCGTAAAACATAAAGCTCGATATCTTTTTTATAATTCCAGAACTTTTCAGGATGATATATATAAATTCCATGCGCATTCCATATTAAAACAAGTAAGCAAAGGGGTAAAAAAACTAAAATTACTTACTGTCCTTCCAGCAAACACTTCTTTATACAGATGTAGGCAACATGATGACAAAACGACAATAAAATATGCTTCTGAAATGGCAGCTCCTCCAACGGAATATGCATTATATCCTAACAGAATGAGCCCAGCTGGAATTTCCATGTTTTATGGCGCATTTGAATTGAAAATAGCCAAATTAGAAGTGATTGATTCTTGTGCTACTAAAATGAATTGTTTAACATCAGTCATTTTTAGCAATAAAGAGCCTCTTTTTTTGATAGATTTTACAAAAGTTCCTCCTGTAAACCTTTTCGACCAAAAACAGTTAAAAGACCACTATTTAATTACTTTCCTGCATGATTTTATAAAAGATCTGTCACAGCCTATTCAGCACGACATAAGATCCACATTGAATATGTACCAACTCAAGTATTAACAGAGTTTTTCCGATATATCCATCCCCATCATAAAAAATCTATTGACGGGATTATTTATCCCTCTTCAAAAGATAAAAAGGGGAAGGCTGTAGTTCTTTTTATGGATAACAAAGAATCGTTAGATAGATTGGAGTTTCAGAAAGACAGCTTAAAACAGATTAAAATTGATTTTAGTAAATATTCGAAAATTACAAGCAAACCCAGTTCATGAATAAAATAGAATGTCTCTCCACTTAGATCTAAAATTTATCTTTTTTTCGGTGATTTATCTATAAGACGTATTTAATTATTAACTCAAAAAGTAAATCACATGGGATTAAAGTATGTTGTAACAAAACAGGCTTTCGGTTTTGACCAAACACGAGCCGAAAAGTATGTACCAAAACAGGTTTTAACAGGAAAGGTCAATTTCAGCAAACTATGTTCGCAAGTCGGACAGATATGCGGTGCGCATAGAGGAACAGTTCAGCTTGTCGTAGCCGGACTTGTAGATGTTTTAGTAAATAATCTTGATGATGGAAAAAGCGTACAGTTGGGAGAGTTTGGTACGTTTCGTCCGTCGATAAATGCAAAGTGTTCCGTAAGCCTTCGGTAATCCCCGCCTTTTAGTGCTTTCTTTTTTGCTCTACTTTTGGCATCAAAAAGTATTATGTTAACC
>PPYE01432617.1_pt1 | contig 62267 bp, 84 predicted proteins | sample 1559881 | NCBI WGS metagenome assembly PPYE01 (sample SAMN08240022, study PRJNA423297) | Human gut metagenome, whole genome shotgun sequencing project. | reverse complement strand
CAACGAAGATATTTCCCTGTGGACTTATTGCAGTTCAGACGGTGATATACAAGAGATTGTCCCATTGGGCAAATAAATGTATCCTGTTGCGGATCATATAAAAATCCATATTTACTTGGGTCATTGGGAAAACGGATGGCGGGAATATAACCGGTAATTCCCAATAGTTCCAATCCCCTGTGAACAGCACCAGTGTCATACCCTCTGTCCAAAGCAACTTTCTCCATAGACAGGCCCAACTGCTTTTTCTGCCGTTCCAGATGCCGCAAAACCAAGAGGCTTTCTTTTTCATTTGCCGGGAATACATCGACTGCTGTAACAATCCCATGTTTGCAATCTACGGTCGCTTCCATGAGGTATCCCACACCTCGTTTGCTCCCGTGGTGGATATAGCCGCACTCAGAATCTGTTGTGCTTGTTGTAATCTTCTTTGTGACCATGCGGGTTGGGGGCTTCTTGAACCCTGGCTGTGATGCAAGTTCTTGATCCAAATCGTCAAGATAGCTCAGCATACTCTGCTCGACTTCTACCTCTACGTCAATCCAGCTGTTGCGGGAGACTTCCGAACTCTTGTTTTGCTGAACGTAGAATGATCTGGTATCTTCTCTCCGAGCTCGAAACCGCAAAACCAGCGATACGCAATATTTAACTGGACCTCTTGGACAAGCCGACGCTCTGACTTGATACCGTATAGGTATCCCACTAGCAGCATTTTAAACATACTGACAGGATCGACAGATGGACGGCCATTCGCAGGATAATACGGTGCTGCAAGGTCATAGATAAAATCAAATGAAACCAGCTGATTGATTTGCCGGAGCAAATGATTTCCTGGGATCAATTCCTCTATGTCCAGTATCAACATGCTCATTTGACCGCTTTGCCGTCCCATCATCCTTACATCCCCCCCTTATTTCAATTATACCATAGGGTTGGAGTTTTGGGGGAACTTTGTCAACAGGTCCAATCCTTGACACTACCAGCTGTTCCGCTGTTCCAACAGAATATTTCAGACCAGAGAAAAACCAACTAAGCTTCTAGATGCCGGGGGCATCCTCATACCATAGTTAAAAAGGAGGCACACGGTATGCGTATTCATCATATCCACCCGGGACCAGAGGAGCGGGACACCCTCTCTTCCCCAGGTTTGGACGCTATTTACAACCATTGTATGAAACTGATCCGCCAAAACCGGCTTGACTGTCTGGATCGTAGCCCAGGAGAGCACCGGGGAAGGTAACTAGAATGAAACTTTGAAAGGAAAGGTGGTGTCTGGCTTGGACGCGATCTATGCCCGACAGTCCGTGGAAAAGGCGGACAGCCTCTCTATTCAGGGACAGATCGACCTGTGCTGCCAACAGGTGGACAAAGAGGTACGGATTTACTCGGACAAGGGGTTTTCCGGGAAAAATACCAACCGCCCGGGGTTTCAAGCTATGATGGCCGATGTGTCCAGAGGAAAGATCAAGAAGATCGTGGTCTACCGTCTGGATCGCTTTTCACGTTCCATTGCCGACTTTGGAAGATTGTGGGAGACTCTGCGGAGGCACGGTGTGGAGTTTGTCTCGGTCAACGAGACCTTCGACACCAGTACCCCCATGGGCCGGGCCATGCTAAACATTATCATGGTGTTTGCCCAGCTGGAGCGAGAGACTACTGCAGAGCGAGTGCGGGACAACTACTACCAGCGAGCCAGGCTGGGCTCCTGGCCCGGCGGTCCTGCTCCTTACGGATTTACGCTGGGGAAGTTGCCTGATTCTCAGGGGAGACTGTCGCCGACATTGCTTCCGGATGAGAAAAAAGCGGCGGTCGTGGAGCGGATCTTTCGCTCCTACGCCCGGGAGGGCGCCTCCCTGGGCAGCGTAGCTCGGGAACTGAACCAGGATGGTATCCCCGGGCCAAAGCGTTCCACCTGGGACAACGTGGCCCTCTCACGAATTTTACATAGTCCCCTGTATGTCATGGCAGACGAGGATATCTACCTTTACTACCGGGGAAAAGGGTTGATTTTCGCCAATCCCTTGGAAGACTTTGATGGACTTCACGCCGGGATGGTGGTGGGCAGACGGGACCGAAGCACCGGAAAGTATCAGGACCTGAAACACCAACACTTCTCTCTTGCGAATCACTATGGCTTGGTCCCGTCCGACCTCTGGATGCGGTGCCAGTACAAGCTGGACCAGAACCGGCAATTGGGCGGAACGGGCCGGGGTAGGTATACCTGGCTTTCCGGACTCTTGAAGTGTGCTGCCTGCGGCTACAGCATTAAGGTCAACCGGGACAAGGACAAGTATTACCTGGTGTGCAGCGGCCGCTCCAACCTGGGGCTCTGTCACGCATCTATTCAGGTGAACCTCCGGGAGCTAGAGGCCATTGTAGCAGCGGAGCTGGAACACTTTCTGGCCCAGTGTTCGGATCTAGAAGCTGGTCAAGAGGAGGATCGGGAGACTGTGCGTAAAGCGGCTGAAATCGATCAAAAAATTGAGCGGCTGGTTTTGGCCCTAGCCGGGAGTTCAGATGTGACGGTCCCCTATGTGAACCAAGCCATTCAGCGACTGGCCAAGGAAAAGCAGGAGTTCCTGGAGAGGCGGGTCCGCCTTCGCGTCAGGCCTGCTCTGCCGGAACAGCACCTAAATTTCATCTTCCTGTCCTTTGAGGAAAAAAAGCTAGTGGCTGCTCAGTTTATCAAGGAAATCGAACTGTCCGGGGATTTGGCGAAAGTGATCTGGAATATATGAGGTGGTGGGAAGGACAGACAAGATGTCAGCAACAAAGAAGTGGACGCAAGAGCGAACTGCCTTGCTATGATACAGGGAATTGTCTGCACTGAGAAACGCAGTCGGTATGCCAGCAAGCAGAAGGCGTTGTTTCTCCTACGGGAACTGGTCCAGAAAAGCTGCTTGTGGGAAAAAGCGGTGTCCGACCCATTTTTGGGGTCATGTCCATCGTGGTCATCTACAACATTTTCAACAAGCTGTCATACGAGGGTAAGACAGATTTGGTCTTGAACACCTTGTGCAGCCGACGATTAAACCTCTGGATTGCGCTGTGGCGTAGATCAGCCACAACCCCTCTTGACGCAAAAAATTTTGTCCCTAGGTGCCACCACTGACCGATGAGACTTTCCTGCGTATCCGGAAATCAGTACATATGATCATACTTCACCAGCAAAGCCCGCTGTTGGGTCTGTAGTCAGTGATGACTGGCAGCGCGGCTGCCATAGCAGAACCCATCCGTCATATTCGGCCTCATTGACCGGAATCGCCACCGTAATGGCCATATTTTTAAACTTTTCGCCCCGATTACAACGCAGGTAGATCCTATCCACATAGACATACAGATAGCGCCCACCTTACAGATGGTGGTTTCGCCAATCCTCAATGTGGATATACGATTTTTTGCTCAGCTCACTGATGATAGAGGGAGATACCTGGTTGCCACACAGAGTCGCGGTAATATCCTCTACACGTCGGATAGATCATCTGTCAGGCATACCTCAAAGGGAACTTCTTCCGCACTGCTGCCTCGACGACGATACCGCTCAATGATAGTGGTCTCAAAGGAGCCCCCCTTGAGTTTGAGAATCTTCTGGGTGATATTCCCAGAAGTGATGGTAAGGTTCCGGTTGTAATGGCTACTCCGGTATCCCTAGTGTTGCTCATTTTGCTCATACCGAGCAGACTGGGTCAGCTTCTCTGCCTCAGTTTCCAGCGGTTCGCTGAGAGTTTCCTCTACGCTACTCCAAACCAGCTCTTTGAACGGTATTTTAACCCGCAAATGCATTGTAATAGGCAGGAGTATTGGACAGTCTCCCAAAACTGTTCAATACTCCTACTGGCTTTCAACTAAATCAAGATTTTGTATATTCTCAGTGCCTCTTATACCTCTCCTCTCGCACGAATCTGTTTGTTTACCCAAAGAGCATCGAAGGTATCCACGTAGAAATTGCAGGAATATAGGTTACCAGCAGCAAAAGGATGATAACAGGAACAAAAAATGGTTTTGCTGCTTTTAAAATTTGTGGAATCGTTAATCCGGTAATAGAGGTAACAATGAACAGTCCTAGACCAAAAGGAGGTGTCATGGTTCCAACCAAAATGTTAACTGTCATCATGACTCCAAAATGGACTCTGCTGATCAATAACGCATCCATAATAGGTAAGAGGATTGGCACCATCAAAAGCTGGATGACGGTAGAATCCATGAACATTCCTAGGATCAATAATACAATGTTAATTAAAAGAAGCAGGATATACTTATTGTCGGTGAGCGCAAACAGAAAATCCGCAACCGCCTGTGGGATTTGCATGGCGGTTAAAACCCACCCTAAGGCCGATCCCATTCCGATCAGAAACATAATCAGCGTGCAGGACTTTACTGTTTCAATGCAGGCATCCAAAAGTTTTTTCCAGGAGAGCTCCTTATAGATCAGAGCTACAATAATGGAATATACCGCACCCACGATTCCCGCTTCGGTTGTGGTAACCACACCTCTGGTTGATAGCATTTAGCAGAAAATACGCCTCTGGTTGATAGCATTTAGCAGAAAATACGATATCCCCTGAGCCGCAACCATTTCCGGGATTTTGAGCGGTTCCGTCTCCGCCCGTATTCCCGCCGATTTGACCTTTGTATGGGTTTGGATTCCCATGCAGGTAAATCAAGAGGTTTATCTTTTCATTCGTGCTTCCCTTCTGGATGACGATATGGTCAAGCACCTTGTCTACCAATCCAGGACTGAAGCCCTCTTTAAATTGGACAATATATTCGATGTCTTCCCGAATTCGTTCGGGGGTCGGCATTGAATTACTGTTGGCTTTAGTCTGTTCATCGACAAGGCGTTTCTTTTCATCCATGGCTTCTGATAGCTCTACGTTGAGGGAATCATTGCGCTTCTGGAACTCGGCATCAGAAATCCGTCCGTGGACTACCAAATCAAGTAGCTTATCTTTTTTTGCTTCAATAGATTTGATTTTTTTCTCTTGAGCTGCAATCTCTTTTTCAAAAGCCCTTGGTTCATTGAGAATGGCTTTGTATATTTCCTCGGCCCTTTTTAATATGGCCTCTTTATCTTTGATTACATAATCCAATACTTGGGTCATAATTTCATCTAGGTCTGAGGAATAGAGCTTAGGCATACTGCAGAAGTGATTTCCGCTTTGAACTTGGTACAGACAACGCCATATTTCTCTCTCAACCTTTGTTCCGTCTTTCTTGGTATACTTGTACAGCCTGCGCACGAAAGTCGTATTATGCTCTTCACATATGATTTTGCTGCTGTAAGGGTACATTCCCTTATAGGAAGCACGTGGTTTCGTCCCATTTGGATTTAAACTCATGTATTGTGCCGTCTTTGAATCCAGAATTTTTTGTGCTTTATCCCATATTTCTTCATCGACAAGTGCAGGGACGATTTCTCCGGTTTCGTCTTTATACATGACCCATTCGTCTCGCGGAATTTGTTTTATTTCACTCGAAAGAAAATTAACCTTTTCCGTCTTTCCACCACAGTAGTAGCCCTTATACTTTGGATTCCGAAGAATGTTCTTAACCGTGGCTGATGTAATTGGGCCTCCGGCAAAATTTCGATAGCCCTGGTTTGTAAGTTCAACGCCGACCCGGCGGATTCCTAGTCCATGGTTGACATAGAGGTCAAATGCTTTGCGGACCATCTCGGCTTCTTTTTCATTTATCACTAAGCGTCCGTTGTCCTTATCGTATCCATAAATCCGATTTGAGCCAAGAACACTACCATTTTCAATGCTCCGGCGAAAGCCAAATTTGACTCTGGAACTGGTCTTCCGGCTCTCTTCCTGCGCTACACTGGCCATGATGCCGAGTCGTAGCTCACTGTCTTCGTTGAATGTCATAATACCGTCTGAAAGGAAGTAGACCGCGATGCCCTTTTCTAATAGTTTCCTTGTATAAGCAATACTGTCCAATAAATTTCTGGCAAATCGGGACACCTCCTTTGTCAGAATAAGATTAAACTTCCTTTCTTCCGCATCTAATATCATTCTGTTAAAACTTTCACGCTTTTTTGTAGATGTTCCAGTTATACCTTCATCAAAGTATGTCCCTACAAGTGTCCAATTCGGAGCGTTATTTACATACTCCCGGAAGTATTTTACTTGAGCATTTAGCGAGTGAAGCTGCATTTCTTCATCTGTGGATACCCTGGAATAGCAAGCAACCCTTAACGGTAGGTCATAAATGGTCCAACCATCTTTCAGCAGGGTTTGAATCATGTATCGGTCTAAATCCTCATTTCGAATTTGGCTGATATCATATTTGTGAAATCCTGGCCGCCTTAACGGAGGCGTTTTTCGTTTCGCCATCTGCTATACTCTCCCCCTTGTTCTAACAGTGTGCATATATAATAATTATACCACGAACGCGAAATTGTTCAATGCCTTCAAAGTTGAGTACTCATCTCTGAGATAATCGTTAATTTGATAAAAAAGAACCCTTTCCCAGAAGGAAAGGGTTAATCAAAGGCATTGAGGTCAGGCTCTGCCTGAGCGTCAATTCCCTTTTCCAGTGTTAAATCATCTGCACCATCAATCATGCGGCAGGCTTTTTCATGTTGAGCTTCGGTAATGAGGCCAGCCTTAAGCATATTATCAAAAATATTATGTAGGACAGCGGCCTCCAGTTCTGATTGGTCTATAGGTTGTTTGACTATCACTGGCTCACCTCCGTCCATATGATATGTGGAGGTTTTTCCTGATATGACTTGTTTATATGACATCCTAGAATCCGACCTCATTCTTCGCCTCCGCCGCTTTTTGGCAACAGCATCATAAGGATTCCCTCCGTTGCTATCCACGAAAAGAAAAGCGCTGAAAAACTGTCATCCAACGCTTGAGGTTGATAACCACGGAAGATAATGTCTGGGATATGGGTCAGCGTATCCGCGATTGGGCCATAGCATTCCTGCAGGAAATACACGGCCCCAATCAAGACCAGGCCGAGTATTGCACCCTTCAGCAGGGCAAGTGGTAGCCTCATGGTGCCTCCCCCTATCTCATGCCCGGCGCTTTGGCGGGGGGAGCAGTGTCATATTTGACGGGACTCTTGCCGGGGTCCACTGAACTGCCTGGAATGTATTGTCTCCCCGATTGCGGAGGTACATGGTGAATCCGGTGCTCCGGCGGATTTCATTCAGTACCGTGGCCACATGCGCATATGGCACGTTCCTGGCGTCAGAATACCTGGCCACGAGTTCCGCCATGGTTGCATAGGGATTTTCCCGGATACACATGGACAGGGTAGCCATCCCAATATCGCTCTCCTTTTCGTCGTCTGAAAAGTAAAACGGATATTCGTCCATATTGGTCGGCTCAAGTGCCTGCAGTGCTGCAATGGTGCCGCACTGTATGTCTGGGTCGGATGTCACGATGGCCTTCCCTTCCTTGGATAGAAGACTGGTGGATAAATTCAGCCAGCTATTCGGGCCAGGCTCTAAGATACACTCACCTCTTGCCACAAGAATCCCCTCCCTCGTCAATGTGGCTTACTGTATAAACATGATTGTGATACTTGGAGCGTCCGTGATAAGTTCCTGGTCAAGGAAAATGACCACGGATGCCTGCTTACAGGAATCAAGTTCTTTGCTATAAACGAATTCAGGGTTGATGCCCGACGGTCCGACCAGGATTTTTATATTCCCGTCGGCATCAACATATTTCGCTGAAGCGGTCAGATTGACTGGCAGCTCATACTGGTCGGTAGATACGATGATTGCGTAGTACCCAGCGGAGAACCAGTCATCCACAATGGGAACCTGTTCTGGCTCCACGACTGAAATATCATCATATTGGTCAAGGTAGTCCTCATACTCCCTGGATGAGGTCAACACGACTGTTTTGCCACCTGTGACATCAGAGTCAATTTTCGTGGAGAGAATGGATTTGCAGAAGACGCCGGACTCTTCTGTATTTTGAATTTCATCCTCAGAGTACGCAGTCACTACAATATCGTCAGTAATCTTCTCCCCTCCGTTTATGATGGAAATGATGAGGAAACAGAGCAGAATTACTGCGATTGCGCCCCCAGCAATGTAGGCGATAATGCGGAAACGCTGGTTTTCCGTTGCCTTTTTGAGTAGGTCAATCACAGTCATCACCTCTTGATATATTATACCATATAGCAATATATTACGCAATTTTTGAAAAGGGGGCCACCCGGCAAACCGGATGGCCTCCTAGTGACAGCAATTCCGTGGAGTAGATTTTGAGCAATGCGACTGACGTCGCAATGGGACAAGCCCATCTACCTTGCTCATACCACCCACGCCAGTTTTTCACTGACACCGCCCTTTCCGTTGCACCCCGGTCAGTTTGGCTGCGTCTGATTCCGCCACACGGAATACGCTGTAGATGCCAATTTCGTACTTGCCGACACCCACGGCGGCTCCTTTGATTTCGCCCGACTTATGTGCAGTCATCAGGCTGCGGCGCGGGGAGAGACCCGCGCAAGGATGCTTCCAAACCGTGCCGGTCATCTGCCAGTGCCATGGGCGGTTGACCATAGGCCCCATTGTCCGAAGAGTGCAGCAACGGAGGTCAGAGGCTAGAGGCTCCGCTTAGGTGAAGCAAACTCCCAGTCAGCTCGGAATTGCGGCACCTTTGGTGCCATGGTGGAGACAGTGGGGCTCGAACCCACGGCCTATGGCTTGCAAAGCCATCGCTCTGCCAACTGAGCTATGTCCCCAAGGAGCGGCGGCCTGGTGGGGAGGTTGAAAGCAGGTGCAAAGACCAGGCCGCCATATAATGAGGGGGAGAGAATGCCCCAAAAGGGGCTGGTTGCGGAGGCCGGACTCGAACCGGCGGCCTCCTGGGTATGAACCAGGCGAGCTACCACTGCTCTACTCCGCGATATACACACGGTCCCACCTACCGTGACCCGGGCCATCTTTTGCCACCTCACAGGGGGAGGTAGGCCCGTCCCTACTTTGTTCGTCCAGGCTGCGATATGGTTATCGGAGTCCCTGCGGCATTCCTGCGCGCAGAGTGGGCTCACAGCCAACCCATAGCTAATGCGTACATCTAAAACGATGGAACGCGCATGTCCCCGGCCGGATTCGAACCGGCATATGTCTGTCGGCATTGCTGCACGTTGGCAAACCGTTCTGCCATTAAACTACAGGGACATATGTGGGGAGACCGGCATACCTGATGAGGGTCTTCCCCAAAATGGTTATTCCTCTAGTGAGATAACGGTGGAGTTGAACGCCGCACTTGCTTCCTCCTCGCTTGCTGCTGAAGACAAGATGACTGCGGTATTGGAGTCGCCTACTTTCACGAAGTAGTCGTACTCATCTCCGACAGCATAGCAGAAATACTCGTTCCCATCCTTTTCCCCTTCATCTACCAGGGATGCGGTGGGTTCAGCCTCATAGGCGCTCTTATACTCTTCCAGATATTCGCTGTACAGGAACGTGCCGTTCAGAATTGTCTCGTCGTCCTTAGAGATGACGAACGGTGCCTCCAGCGTAATATCATAGCCCACCTTGGCATCGACCGTGATTTTCACGCGGTCGCCTGTCTCAACATCGTATGTGCCGGACTTCTCTAAATACGTGTTGCAGGCTGTCAGTGAAGCGGTCAGTGCAAGCGCGGCGGCGGATATGCACAGGACTTTCTTGAGCACAACATGACCTCCTCGAAGTTTCGTATTTTACCTGGTGGGCCTTCGGGGGTTCGAACCCAGGACCGGGCGGTTATGAGCCGCCTGCTCTAACCAACTGAGCTAAAGGCCCGTATCTGGTGCGGAAAGTAGGACGCAAACTCGTAAGAGCCCAATGGCTCACCAGCACCTCAAGCTGGCGTGTCTACCAATTCCACCACTTCTGCGTTTCAAACAGTCAAGTGAAGTCTTTTGTTATATGTAGGACCTTCGTAAAACCCTCTCCTGCCGACGGTACTTCTAACTTTTTGCCGAGAAACATGATGCCAATACGCGGCACATGCCGTTCCCGCATATGGTTATTCTTGAGGGCCTGCGGGACAGCCGTATCAATATGTACCGCGACCACATCAATGCCGGACGGAAGCCCTTTTAGGACTTTCTTCCGAGCGTGGATGCTGACATGGGCTGAATCCATTACAACATCATGTCCAGATTCAAGGTGGGAGATTGCTCGCTGCATCATCAGACGATGGACTTTCCGGTATCCACGCACGGTCAGTTCTTTGCCAAAAAGTTCTTTCCGAATCTCGTCAGAACCCACATATACATACTGAGGGTGCTCTTTGGCCCAAGTGGTTTTCCCTGCCCCTGGGATGCCGACCATTAGGTATAGAGTAGCAATACGTCTCCCTCCCTACTATTTTCGGTGCAATTCCCGCTTAGATTGTCACACCAGCCAGCAACTATTCTCCGCAAAGATATAGCCCCGGGTGCCTTCCGGTCATACTGGCCCCGACGCATCGGGTACGGCAGTTTTCAGCGAGCATTGTCATTCTTTGTGGGGAATCTGCCACGCCCACATCAGCCGGTACAAATCCGGCATTGGGTGCGGGGGGTGGACTCGAACCACCGGCCTCAAGCGTATGAGACTTGCGAGCTGCCGACTGCTCTACCCCGCGATGTATTGAGAAAGAATGGTGCCGGAGACCGGGCTCGAACCGGCACGGGAGTGTTCCCACGGGATTTTAAGTCCCGGGCGTCTGCCAATTCCGCCACTCCGGCGTATGGTGCCAAGAGAGGGACTCGAACCCTCATGCCGCTGCCGACAGCAGGGTTTGAGCCTGCCGTGTCTGCCATTCCACCATCTTGGCGTGTGACCCGGCCCCACCTGCCGGGCATCGGGCCATCTTTGACCACCTCATTACTGAGGTAGACCCGTCCCTACTTTGTTCGTCCAGACTGCGATGAATAGCGGGGGCCCAGAATGGGCACAGGCTCACAGTCAACCCAAACATGAAACACACTGTCTGGCGGACAGTGTAAGCTGTCCCTGGCTGGATTCGAACCAGCATACTCCAATGGAATGGATGTTCTTCTATTGAACTACCGGGACGCATTAAGTTGCTCTGGCCTCAAAATCAGGGTCATCTCGTTTCAGAAGATATGGATTGGTCGTTAATGATGCAGTAACCCGCACTGCTGAACCCGCGTGCAGATTGTTGTAAGTATGCTCGCGGATATCCTCATACAAAGCGAAGAGCACCGCGATGAGAAGAGAGTCATCATCCAGAGCCACGATGCCATAGGTGTCATACCCATTACGCACCATGGCAGGTTTTTTCACCAGAGCAATCTGGTGTTCTCCCTCATAGATAGGATAGTTCGTTCCATCCTTACCATGGCCAACGTGATAAACGGTGTAGTGCAGGCAATTCAGCTCGATTGCACGGCATGTAACCCTCTTGCCTGGCCGGTACTGCTCCTTGAAGGGGTAGATACGTCCAACGGAGCGTGTGTTCCTCGTGACCTTATAGGATTGCTCCATGGGCGCTCCAAACCGCAGGAGGCGGCTCAGAAAGCCGGTTTCAGCCTGTTGGCTCTGATACGACAAGTCGGACATCAGAGACAAGTGTTGGTCAAGCAGTTCCAAATTGCAGGGAGACATACTTGGAACCAGATGGGAAATCTCTGCGTGACCAATTAGGTTGCTATTACGCCGTATTTCGTATTGCGGGGACAATCCTACATCTGTTTGGATGACCTCTGCCTGCATTTGTGATTTCCTCCTAGTAGGAGATGGCTGGGATGGCTGGACTCGAACCAGCGAATGAGGGAGTCAAAGTCCCTTGCCTTACCACTTGGCGACACCCCAATATGAAGCGACCGCTGCACCCTGCCCCATGGCGGCCGTAGTGATTGTGCTCGGTGCGAATGGCATGTGAGAATAGAAAAGGGAAAAGAGGAATGGGAGAAATGGTACACAGGCACAATATATGTGCCATGGAGCTGGTAGAGGGGCTCGAACCCACGACCCCGAGATTACAAATCACGTGCTCTGCCAACTGAGCTATACCAGCAGAGATTTTGACTCTTTCTCGAATTCCTTGCTGTCGATGACCACAAACTTATATCCGGTCTTTTGCATCCTGGCGATACCAGCCGAGAATGCCTGGGTCTTTCCGACCCCCTTGCTGGTCGCACAGTTGCTATTCTTTTTTAATTTGTTGATGCACACTTTGACGCCTCCTTCCCTGGCCAGACACCTAAGCGCCGGAGCGCCCGCTGTACAAAAATTTCATCTTCGACTTCCAGACCTCTCTCCCCTGCTCGGCCCTCCATATGGTGCCGCAGCTCGTGGCCGATGGTCCCATGCAAAATGGTAATCGCCTGTTCTCTGGAAGCCCTCGGGTATAGTTTCTGAAAGGAACCGTAGTAAACGAAGATGCAGTTTCCCATGATGCGGTTGCGCCGATACTCTCCAAGAACATAATAGCGGTTTGACGGAATCCGGGCATTGTGCTTCTCTTCCGGTAGCAAGTAGATGCCACCAGTCAGGCCGCGATACATCTCCTCAGGAAAATCATTATCTACGATATTATCAAGTATCTGCGCCACCTCGTCAAAATCGAGGGGGACAACGGGAAATTGTATCGTATCCGTGCGGGTTGTCACTCCACTTCAAAATTGCTGTCTTCAGCGCCATCATCCAGAAGCTCTGTCGCTCTCATGCGGCGCTCTTCTTTTGCTTTTTCAACATTTGTGAAGATAAGTTCCTTTACAGATTTGGAATCCTTCACATTGATGACCTCCAAGGTCGGAGAGGTCTTATCAGACGAATGAACGGTAATTGTACCCACGCCGAAGATGCGCTGCCACAAAGAACGAGACAAGGAGACATCCCGGACTCGATACAGCAGGACTTCCTCCTCGTTGAGATTTAGAAGTCCTGTCTCTCGGAAAAGACGGTCTTCACTCAGACTGTACTTTGTGAAACTGATGGGCAGTCCGAAGTGCCGCTTTCTGTCACTCCAAATCGTATCCATGTCAAAATCTCCTCGTTACTTCGTGCTTTGGCCTTCCATGGCCCCGGTGCCGTGGCATGTGACTCTATCCATTCATTTTTGGAGCTGGAGGACGGAATTGAACCGTCGACCTACGCATTACGAGTGCGTCGCTCTGCCTGCTGAGCTACACCAGCGTATGTCCGCCAGGTGGGTATACCCCCACCCAGCGGATGAGTGCTCACTGTGGAGCCTGGAAGCCAGGATAGGAGCCGTTGTAAGGTGCCTGATTGGGGGCCTCCGCAGTAGGAGGCGCACCAAACGGGGCGGTTCCTGCTGGAGGTGTGACAGGACTGCCCGGATACACACCGGCCTGACTGCCTGGCAGAGGATTATTTGTGGGTGCATTGATGACGGGGGCGGCAGGTGTAGCCGGGTTGACCGTATCAGCGTTTGCACCTGTTTCATCAGCAGGTTCAGCATCCGCTTCGCTGTCAGTCGGCGCATCCTGCTTCGCAACGACAGCAACGGGCGTTGCTGTGGCGATGAAGGTAGCGAGGTCCATCACATATTTCTTTGTATCGGTTGTCATGCCGGTAACAACGAAAGAGCGGTCGACGCCATACTTCTTCCTGAGATACTGGAGTGCATTCACCTGGTCCGTAATCTCGCCGGGAATTACCTCATCCCCGCAGGGACGGAAGGTGGGGACGCCATTCTCTACAATGGCCTCTGCATACTGGACGGTTGTCGCCGTCACAGTACGGGTGATTTTCTCCAAAGCACATACACTTCCTTTCGCTGTAAAGAATTTTTCTTTTTTTAACTCGTTGTATAAAAACGGCCTCAGCGGATTGATATGGCCACTACTCCCCGCAGAACACCCAAGATGCTTCGCCGCACAGGAACTGCCTGCCGCTATCGCCTCGTGGCAAAAGACACTTAGCCGCATGTATCTTTGTTTTTTTGAAAAAGCCCAGTGGTTAGCCCCGGCCCGGATAGTGGGCTGGCTGTATGCAAAGGGCTGGATGAAGCCCGTGCTTCCGAAAGGAGGAAGATACGGGAAGCAGGGGGTATCGTCCGCCTGCTCTGGCGAAGAGAGTGGGGTTCGAACCCACGGGGCTTTTTACACCCAGCGGTTTTCAGGACCGCCGCCTTCATCCACTCGGCCACCTCTTCGTATGTGCCCTTGTGCATGGCCAGTTATCTGGAGCTTTCAACTGTGGTGCAGTCAGTGCCGAAAATGAATTCGTCAAGGTCTGTTGCCTCCTGGCTATATGCCATTCCTATCACTCTCCTTACTTTAGTGAATTTCCGCTAGATAGCAGATAGAGCCACGTGACCTCAAGTAATATTATACCACAAATCATTATATTAGTCAATAAATGAGCGCGGCTCAAAGCGCGTTTTGCATGTGAATAGGCGCTTTGTTCTTCAATAGATATTATACCACATATTATTAAATTGGTCAATAAATTGAATGAACAAAAGGAAACGGAGCAGTCCATACGAACTGCCCCGCTTCCCTATATACACAAACGTTCAGGAGGTGGAGTAAACCTCCTGTGGTCCCGACAACGGGATTTAAACCCGTGAACCCTTCTGCCTGCTGCGGCTGGAGGAGCTGATTCACCCAGCTTCTGCCGAGATTTGAATGAGCTGCCGCACCCTTCCCCAAAGCAGCCCAAATTCAAGTGCTCAATGGCATCATATACAACAAATTGCGTTACGATAGGGCACCGACATACCCTATGTAACTAAAGGAGATTAGTTCACTCAGACGAACCTATCTGAGTTAAATATATTATACCACATCATGACATTGAAGTCAAATCTGAAAAATTTGCCAATTTTACACTGGACTATCATGGCATGGAAAAGAAAATGGCCGCCCTATAGAGGGCGGCCATTTGGGTCAGTGAATTTTGGTCAGAATTTGCGATGGCTCCTTACCGGCATCGAAATCATCCATGTTGTCCCAGACCAGATAGACCGTGGCTGGGCTGCTATCGGAAGTACTGTCTGCCTCCATCGCCTTGGCAATGTAAATGCCGGAAAGTCGAGATGGCAGTTCCAGAAGGATATAGGTTTTGGACTTTGCATTCACAAAGCCAAAACGGCGCTCTGCCTCCGTCAAATCGATATTAGGTGGATTCAGTGGCTTGTCCATCGCTGTTCCCTCCCTGGCCGTTATTGTCTGCAGGCTCTTTTTTGACTGGACGGGCAAATGCGTTAAGGTTTGCCCAGAATAGGTCGCCGGAATCATCACACTCACGTTCATCGAGGTAGGTTGCGGCGATGTCTGCCATGTGCAGCAAAGTGGCCAACGGATAGCGATTATAGACATCTCCTGTCTCACGCTCATTGGCGAAGTCACCCATATGATAGCGGATAGCATATTTTTCTTCTTCTGTTAGACCATTGATACCCATAAACCGCTCCGCAATCTCTATGGACGCTGCGCCGTGGCCAAACTTATGGGTATCAAGAACGCGATACTGGTGTACTTCTACCCAGTCAAAGCGACCTCCTTTGTCCTGCTTGGAGCCATTCTCGGAGTAAATTTTCTTATTGCTCCAATCCTCTTTGTAGAAGCCGACCTTACAGAGGTCATGTAACAGAGCCACAACGGTAATAGAATCCACCATGGATTCCGCCGCAGGACTCTTTTTGACTTCATCAGGCTCGTTATGGAGTTCAAACGCCAGAAGAGCGTACAGCCTTTTGTATACATTGAGGGAATGCTCCAGCAATCCACCGGCGTAGCTGCCATGAAACCGTGTCGATGCTGGTGCTTCGAGAAAATTCAGTGTGCCATTTCCCATATCGGACTGAAGCCAGCCGAGGAGCCGTTTTACTCCAACTCGTTTCGTTCCTACCAACAGGTCAACATATTCCTTCCACATTTCAGGAATCGGCCGCTTTGGTTCGGTACGATGCTCGATTTTCGTGTCGAAAAGCATAAAATCATTCTCCTTTTTGATATAGTTTGTGTATATATAAAAAGACAGCGCATCCTCATAAATGAGATACGCTGTCTTGAATCTTTAGAAAAATGTTGAGTATGTTTGGGATACTTCCTTATCTGATAGAAGTATCTTACCATGCGGTTTCTGGCCTGTCAAATTGGCCCGCTGCTGTAATTTTTGGGGCCTCGCATGGCCAGATACACGCCGACACCAGCAAAGCCGGTCGCCACCAGCCCAATCAGCCAGTTGCCGAGGAAGATACCAACCGCAGAGCAGATAGTGCAGGCAACCATGAGATTCTGCCGCCCCTCTCCCCTGCTCTTAAATGCCAGGACGATGGCCGCAATCGTGACTGCAAGCCCAAGCAATAATGGGACAGCGACAACGAGCATTGTAAGCCCAACAAGACCATGGATTCCGTCCACAGAGGCAATCAGCCCCAGGCTTCCAATGCCGAGCAGTGCAAGGATGGAGAGGAGAAAGAGCAGGGCATGAATGATGTTTACGATGCCAGATATTAACATACAGGTCTGAGGTTTCATCGGCAGGCCCTCCTTTATGAATATAAAATATCCTACCACTTTAAAGTGAATTGCGCAATTATTTGGTGATACTGTCTTCGGCATCTCAGCTCTTTAGCACTTAAGTGCTGCAATAAAAAATGCGGGCACACAAGTGTGCCCGCATTTTTCAAGTGTCTTAGAACGGAAGCTCCCCGTCATCGTCATCAATCTCGACGAACCCAGCGCTATTGGAACTGGGATACGCAGGAGCGGAACCGCCCGCACTGTTCTGACTGGCCGGTGCGCTGCCACCGTCGTTGCCGCCGGTCTTGTCGCTCAACTGGCAGTTGGCATTCGCCTTATCGACCTTATCATCAAAGATATGGTCACGGGCAAAGAGGGACACATTCCCGATTGCGGCACGGACCTTGCCGTCGTTGCTGCCTTTGAAGAAGGAAAGCTCTCCGGCCACCATAATGTTATCCTTGTAGGACAGATTGGGGTCGGCCATGAGCTGATACAGCCCCATGGTATTCCGGTCCATGTAGACTGTCGCATAGAGTTTGCCGTTGAACAGCTCAGCTCCGACGTTGTTCAGGACTTCCTGGAAAGTCAGATAATTACCGTCCAGATAGATGCCACTGGTCGGGTATCCCTTTTCCGACTTCCGGTTATCCGGGACGATGACCAGCGTACACTTGACCTGCTTGTAGGTCTTATCATTGCGGGTTTTTCTCTCCACCAAAGAGAAAGGCTTCTCATCGCCTTCCCGGGGGAACGACAGACTGCCGCAGAAGGTTCCGTGCAGATGCAGGTTCCCATTCTGGTCCTTGTTGGTTCTGGAAATACAAATGCGGTTGCTGAAAGAGTCGGCCATGATAATCTCCTTTCTGTGCCCCGCAGGACACTACAATCCACGCTGTTTAATAATTAAAATTTACTTCGTGATGTAGGCGTGGAAGGACATTAGAGAAAAAGGGGTGGATGAGTTCCCAGCCGTTCTGCGGCAAGTCTCTCTCCAACCCCTCAAATATCGTCATACGGTGAAATTCGATACTTCCTCAATGTGATAATATTGTACCATTTTTCATTTTACTGGTCAAATTATGAGTGAGATAGGAAGCTCCCCCGCCTGGAGTTCAGACGGGGGCGCTTGGGTGCTTAGGACTTAATAACCAGTCCGGGGCAGGGTCGGGGTGTAGGGCTTGTAGTTAGAGTAGATGGAAGTGGTCCACCGGGCGATGGACTGCTGCCAGTACTGGCCATACAGGCCGCCCACGTCCGCCTTGTTGGCGAACTGGTAGCCGTTGGTGAGCGCGTAGAGCGTGGTGCCATCAACGGTGGCGTCGGTCAACTGGTGGAAGCCAGAGGGCACGATGCCGAATACCAGCATGAACGAGGTGACATACTCGTTGGAGGCCAGGCCGAGGGCCGTGGCGCTCATGTCCAGCGTGTAGTTCTGCGCCGTGGACAGGTTGTCATAAGCGGTCTGCCAGTTGCTGTTCAGGTTGGTGGTGTAGGTCACTTTGTAGTTCTGAGTGGCGCTGTAAGTGCCCGTCACCAGCCGGGTCAGGCGCATGGCGTCCGTCGGGATGGTGTCCCTCCAGTAGAAGCTGTTGAGGCTGACGCTGGAGGTGTTGGCGACACCGCTGACGGTGTACCGGATGAGGCTGTTGTTCATGACCTGCTGATAGCCGGTCTTCTTGATAGTCACTCCGGTGGAGATGCTGGGGTCAGTGACCTGAATCTGGACCACCTGGCCCGCGAACTCAAGGTCGGCGGTGAAGGTGTTGGGGTTCAGGCCGTAGTTGGTGGGCGCTGTCGTCTCCTTCACGGTGTAGATGCCCAGGGGCAGGAGCTTGGAGGAGGCGATGCCGCTGGCGTTGGTCTGGATGGTGTCCACCACGTTGTTGCGCTTGTCGTAGATGGTGAACACGGCACCAGCCAGAGGCGTGCCAGCAGGCAGGCCGTTGGTGGAGTTGTAGTCGGCGGAGGTCTTGACGACCTGAATCTGGGCGTACTCGGCGGTGTTCTCCCACTCAATCATGGTGGTGTCGCCGGACTCTACCCAGAAGGACTTGACCTCGTTGTCGAGGATGTAGCCGTCAGCGGCCACGATTTCCCGGACATAAGCACTGCGTGATATAGAAGTTGCCTTTTGCACTGTTCACGACATTCGGACGAATCGTGTTGTCGTTGAAGTGCCACCACTCAGAGCACAGCGGCGTCAGGCCCGCGCCAGTGCAGTAGCTCTGCAATTTGACTGCATACTGGTTATTCTTAAAGGAATCTGCCAGAGTTTGACTCTGCCAGTCCGTCCCAGTATGGGAATACTGCTTTGTAAACACCGCAGCACGCTGGGACAGTTCATGCATCTGAGTTGGCATCGAATACTCCTGAACATTGGTGGGCTTCTGAACTGTTGTATCCCCCACTTTGACAGGAGTAGTTGATGTAAAGGAGCCAAGGCTCACATCGATTGCGACGCCGAGCTGATGGTTGCCCGTGCCGGTGTTGATGAAATACGCCATGCTGAAGTTCGGATTCTTCCGAACGGCGGCATCGACCTCGGCGTTGGAGTCAGCCAAGGAGTTCAGGGCGTCTCCAACGGCAGCCTGAACTTCTCTTGGCCGGAATGCCTCATACAGGATAAGACACTCGTTGTTGGCCAGCGCAGACTGCTGGGCGGCTGCGATTTTCTTGGCCATCTCATACAGGCACGGCATCATGAACTCGGAATAGCCCAAGCGGTCATTCTGCGTCTTGCCCGTGTAGAGGGACTGGCCTGTAATGCCAGGCAAATCGTAGCCAAGGCTTTTGTAAAGGGAATTGTACGAATTGGTTGCGTTGTACGTGATAGAAGGGATAACGTCAGGCAGGTTAATCATCGTATAGGTGATGCTGGCGTATCCCTCGGTCCCATCCTGGAGCTGTACCTTGAGGTAGTTGCCCTCTTCCCCGCCGATAATGCGATAGGCAGTTCCGGCAGGGATGTTCTTCACAAGAGTGCCGCTTTCAGATGGAGTCGCTCGAATATTGATGTCTCGCACCGCGTAGCCCGTGGAACCCTCAACAGGGAGTTCGAACAGGCCAGTGGATGCTGCCGATGCAGTGGTCAGTGAAAAGGGAATCATCCCGAGCAGCATCACAAACACGAGCAGGCATGAGACGAGCCGCTTGAATTCCGTTGTATACTGCATCTTGCTCTCCAATCTGTGATTTTTTATTGCAAATGAGATTGTAAGAAAGCAAGCGGGACAGGTGGTGAAACTGGCATTGGATTCCGTTCCAAGTGCCTCTGCCGGATTTTTTTGTCCGGCATAACTCACTGGCCCGGTCAATGCGTCAGCCAGTGTCCCCTACCCTGCCCCGCTTGCAATACGGCGTCAGATATTATAAGTATACTTACATTATTTGACGTCAAAGATGAAAGTTTGCGCCATTTCCGTTACATGCAGAACCTCTGGCAGAAGCGAGCCAGCATGACCGTGATTTGCGCACGGGTCGCTGTTCCCGTAGGATTCAGCGTTGTCGGCGTGGTTCCTGCGATGATGCCGTTCGCATGAGCCCAGCTCATGGGGACGACAGCGTAGGAGGAAATCTGGTTGTAATCGGAGAACTGTGCGCTCAGATTGCTCTGATTGGCGGTGTAATAGCCCTTGTAAATCGCGTAGCGATACAGGATAGCCGCCATCTGCTGTCTGGTGATGGGGTCATTGGGATGGAAGGAACCATCGCCGTAACCCGCAACGATACCGGCCTGGGGGGCCCAGTTCACGGCATTGGCGTAGTAGGCGTTTGCACTCACATCATAGAAGGGATTGCTGTTGTAAGTCGCCGGTGCGCCATCCAGACGGTAAAGGATAGTGACAATCATGCCCCGGGTCGTCGTCGTGTACGGAGAATAGGTCGAACCAGAAGTGCCCTGAATCAGACCATTTCCATTCATGAACTTCACGGAGTCATAGAACCAGTCACCAGCGTGGACATCGGTAAAGGGGTTGGACCAGTTGGTCGGATAGACCAGCGTGGGGCCGGTCTTTTCGAATTCCACACGCAGGGTGTGGTCTTCGACTACATCCTTGAAGGTGTAGCTTCGGGCCGCAGGAACCAGGTCGTCATCCACATAGACACGAGCCACCTTGTAGCCAGACTCTGGCACGAAGGTGAAGGTCCGGTCATCGCCCTTCTCTACGGAGACCGTGCCTCTCCCGCTGGGGGAAATGGAGCCGCCGTCAGACCAGGTGATGTCGATGTCGTAGTCATCGTGGATTTCAGCCTTCTTTGCGAAGCGGACAAAAATCTCATGGTCCTCATCTACGTCGCGGAAGGTGTACGTCCTGGAGTCCCCTACATAGTCCCCATCGACATAGACGGCAAGAATGCCATAGCCGGAATTGGGGGTCATGGTGTAGGTCTTGTTGTTCCCACGGGTCACAGTGGATGTGCCGGAGGGAGAGATGCGGCCGCCGGAACTTGCGTCGGCCTCGATTTCGAACTTGTTTCGGCTCGCCCGTTCAAACTCCACATAGATGGTGTGGTCATCACGGACATTGGAGAACCGATAACTGCTGGGTGTTCAACTCCACATAGAGAGTGTGGTCGTCGCGGACGTTATAGAAGGTGTACTCGTCATCTGTATAGGACAGCTTACGGCCATCCACGTAGATAGCGGAAACCTCATACCCGGAATTGGGGTCAAATGTGAAGGTGCGGTCGTGACCACGAGTTACACGGATGGTGCCGGAGGGCGAAATGGAGCCGCCGGAACTGCAGTCAGCATCGATGTCAAACTTGGTGCCGTTGGAGCGCTCAAACTCGACATAGATGGTGTGGTCATCACGGATATCCCGGAACGTATACTTCTCCGTGACATAGGACAGCTTTTTACCGTCCACATAGACTGCGGACACCTCGTATCCAGACTTGGGGTCAAACACGAAGGTCCGGTCTTGGTCACGGGAAACATGGACCGTTCCAGATGGGGTGATGGTGCCGCCGTAGCTGCAGTCAGCCTCAATCTCGTACCAGCTCGCACTGATAGGCGCGAAGTCCACATAGAGCTCGTGGTTCTCGGTGACATCATAGAATGTGTAGCGGCTCACGTCGCCCACATCCTTGCCGTCTACATAGACTGCGATGACCTCATACCCGCTGTTCGGATAGAACCGGAAGGTCTGGTTATCGCCGCTGTAAACGAGCGTGCGTCCAGAGGGAGATACCCGGCCGCCGGAACTGGAAGTCACATCAATGACGTAACTTGTGTTGTAGTCCACGTCGGTATAGGTCAAAGTGCCCTCACGGACTGTGATGTCATAGTTGGCTGTGTTTGCGGAGGGGAACGTCACCTCAATATCGAACACAGGGCCATACGAATGGCCGGTTCTGGAGTGTGTGGTGTACTTCGGCTGGCCCAGGCTGTCAGAGCCATAGAGCTTACCGTCAGCAATGTAGTAGGAAAACTTGGGGTTGTCGTGAATGCTGCACCGCACATCTCTGACCTGAATGGTCAGAGGAGCCTTCTCGATATTGAAGTAAACGGTTTGGTTGAGCCGCCCTGCGTATCTGCCGATACCAATGACCTGGACGGAAGCCCGCCCAGCATTGCGATTGTTGGAGTAGCTCAGTTGATAGTCTTCGCCCTCATAGAGCTTCGTTCCGCTCTCTGTTGTAACAGTGGGACTTGGGGTCTGGTACGTGCCGTCATATGTGACATCGGAGATGCCGCTGATAGTCACGTCGCCAGAAACGTCCGTATAGGTCAGGATGCCATCTGTGACATGGATGTCATAGTTGTCCATCCCGGCGAAACTGGCGGTGATGCCCTTTGTCCCGTTGCTCCGGTTGTAGAGCGAATACTCAGGCTCGGGGAGCGTGTCGTTACCATAGAGCTGGCCGCCGGTGAGCGTGTAACTGAAGTCCGGGTTCTCGTTGATTGCGCATTGGACACTGTTGACACGGACATACAGCGGAGCTTCATTGATGGTGAACGACAGAGTTTGGACCTGGTTCTCGTAGGAGCCGAGGCCCGTGATGGTGATGGTTGCGATGCCTGCGTTCCGGTTGTTGTGGTAAGAGAGTTCGTAGTCACGGTTTTCTCTTAACACGGTCCCGGACAGCGACATCACAATCGGTTTCGGAGTTTGGTAGTTGCCATTGTAGTCCACATCGCCGATGTTATCGACGAAAAAGGACCCTGTTGATGCCTGCCGCGTCTGACCACTGTAAGTGATGTTGTTGGCTGAGTATGCAGTTCCGTTTTGCACTTCGGCAGCAGATGCAGATACCGGAAGTGCAGTAATCAGTGACGCGACCATCACAATGGTCAGAAGCAAAGAGCCGAATCTCTTTGCTTTCATTTCCTTTTCCTCCTTCTTTTTAGTACTCCCAATCAGGGGCAACAATATTATACCATATAACATTGTATTGTGCAAATTCTTAAAAAAATAAACCCCTGTCAACTCCTCTTTTCAGAGGGGTGACAGGGGTTGCGGGACTTTTTAACTACTTGGATAATTTGCTGTGTAAGCGGTCTCCAAGCAATGTATACCGTGTTTCAGATTTATCATTGCGGATGGCGCGTTTCAATGCTTCCTCCTCCCCTACGATGGCCACATTCTGCTTGCTTCGGGTAATCGCGGTATAGACCACGTTCCTCTGCAGCATGATTTCATGGACGCCTGACACGACCATGATGACCGTGAGGTACTCCGACCCCTGTGCCTTGTGTACGGTATTACAGTAGGCGAGGTCAAGGTCCTGCATCATCTCAGCGGTGTACTCGTGGATTTCTCCATCGCCATTGAACTCGATTCTCGCAATGTATGTCCACTCCGTCGGATTGTCCGGGTCTGGGCACCGCTCAATGCTCTGGATATACCCGATATCGCCATTCATGGCAATTTCAGTATTCCTTGTCTGCATGACCTTATCATTGCGTCTGAACTCAATACCGTGAACCCGCATCGTGTACTCCCCGTCTATTGGAGGATTCAGAAGGTGCTGCAGGTTCAAATTGAATCGGTCAACATTTAGGTCTGTCTTGTGGCGGTAAGGATTCAGCAAAATTACATTATCCAGGCCGAACTTCTGAACGGACTTTACATAGAGAGAGCAAGCCTTCTTGAAGATAGCTGCGGGGTCAGACTGCTCAAAGAGCACGAACCTTTTGCCATCAAAGTAAAGCGAGGTCTCCCCTTTTTGCATTCGAATCGAATTCTCCACGATAGGATTGTCCTGCGCCTGCCGGAAAATGACGTTGAGTTTAACAGTCGGGATGACTTGGCTCCTGATTAACTCATGAAGTACATTGCCAGCGCCGACCGATGGAAGCTGGTCCGGGTCGCCTACAAAGATGACGCGGGCCCCGTCAGGGATATGTTCCAGCAGGATGTTCGTGATGAACTGGTCCGCCATTGAGGACTCATCGATGATGAACAGGTTTCCCTCCAGCGTATCGGACATCCGCTCATCAAGTTCCGGCACGCCGGTGTAACCCACAGCGGAATGGATAGTACAGGCCGGATAGCCAGTCGCCTCAGACATCCGCCGGGCGGCTCGCCCTGTGGGGGCAAGAAGCACAGGCTCTGACGAACTTCCAAATACCTGGTCATGTACATAGAGCACGGCCTTCGTGGTAGTCGTCTTACCAGTGCCGGGACCGCCGGTGATGATATTGACCTGGTTTCGGAAGGAACTTCGGACAGCTTCCTTCTGACTGTCGGCCAAGGTGACGCCGTTCTCATCCTCGTACTGCTTGATGAAATCATCAATATTCGAGATTTTATGGGGATGGGTCGTCATCAGGCGTTGGATATCCTTGACGATACCAGTCTCCTGGTCGTAAGACCGCTTAGTGTAGACCATCCCGGACGTCACCTTGATAGTCTCTTGTTTATAAGCGAGATTCAATGCCTGGCGGCATTTTTCCTCGTTGACCGCGTTTGGGAACTGGTTATTGAGCAGGGCTATCATCTGCTTGATGAGGTCATCCTTAGGAAGACACACATGGCCTCTGCTCTCAGCCCGCTCAAAGAGAAAGGTCAGCGAGGCAATGATGCGAACAATGCTGTCCGGTTTGAAATCCGGCATTTGCCGGGCCAGTTTATCGACCGTCTCAAACCCGAAGCCACGGATTTCCATAAGCTGATAGGTGTGGTGCTCCAGGACATCCATGATGTCCCATTCACGCTTGGCGCAGTGGTTAATCATCCGGTTTAGCATGGCCGGTGATATGACACTGGCCGCATCGCCGCACCGCTCGATGATTTTTCGCTGAATACGGGTCTCCTCCAATTTCTTGGTCAGCCTGGACACGATTTTCTTGGAGATTCCCCGGATTTCCAGCAACTGCTCCGGGTTCCGTTCTAGGACGCTCCATACGCTGCCGCCAAATTTCTGGTAGACACGCAGGGCCTTCTCTTTGCCGATACCTACTCGGAGGCTGCCCAAGTAGGACACGACGCCATCCTTTGTGGATGGTAGGTCAACATCGAAGTAGTCGACCGAGAATTGCCGCCCATACTTGGGGTTATCCCGCCATGTACCGTGCAGATGAATGGTCACATTCTTACTGGTCGGCAGTTTCGCCCCGCAGGCAGTGATGGTGTTGCCCGTCTCTGCATCAACATACTTGGCCACGTTCCAGTCCTGGGATTCATACACCGTAAATAGATGGGAACAATTCACTTCGGATTTTAGCAGTTCCCCGGTGTCTTTATCGTTACACATGTCAAACCACCCCCTCCGGGGCAATTTGACTTGTGGAAATCAAGTCATTTGCCTTGGTCAAAATAAATCTTCTCCCTTCTGATTCTCCTGGGAGGAAGGTAAATCAAGGCTTCTTTTTCTTAGTTGCCTTCTTCACCTTCTTCTTGATGCTGAACACGCGAGAGGACTCAGGATTGGTCTCAACGCATCTCTGATACGCCTCAGGAAACGCGATTTTGAGTTTTTCCGTATCAACTGTGGTTCCTTTCCGTGGAATCCATTTGATTTCGTAGTACTCATTTCCACTGGGCAAATCAATCCGGGCCTCCGTAACATCCAGCATCCGCTTCATAAATACTTTTTGAATCTGCTTCTGCCGGTCCTCCAAAGACTTTACGACTTTCTGTTGAGCGGACTTATCGTCTGCTACCTTCACGTATTCTTCGATAATCTTCCAGTACTGGGATGCCTCCGGCGTCAGGTCCAGTACAGGCTTATCTGGATTGGCTGGGCCGGAATGGAACTGCCGGATAACGGCGATATCATTACTGGGAATACTGGATGGCGGCGGCTCAATGCCACGCTCAACGTAAGCGTTCCACCACTCTTCGATATGTTGAAGCTGCTGTCCCTCTGCTTGGATATTCCTGTCCAGAAATCGGGCAACAAATTGCTCATCGGAAAACGAACTCCCAATGTAGAGGCCGCCCGCAATGAGGTCAACAACAAAAATGCACCCGATATACGTTCCCTGAATCCGGTCATCTGCAAGAACAGCAGGATAATGCCGTATCTGAGGAACATAGGAACGGGGAATTTTATCGTCCTCCCATGCCGCATAGTTCTCCGCCACCGTTGTCTTAGCCTCGAAGACGAACAGGCGTCCATCCGGGGCCTGAATGATGGCGTCAATGTCGGCCAGAGCGTGCGGGTACTTCTTGGAGCGGAACATCCTTGTCTCAGGGATACGCTTGAAATCCGTGAGCCTGAGGAACGCCTCCACGACGTTATCCTCCATAAAATGCCCCCGGTCGAAGATTGCCTGGGACTCGTCCGCAGGCATCAGCATCGGGCTCCACACCTTATCGTGGTAGGTCTCCTGTGCATTTTTGTAGATGCTGGTGCCCAGGATGGAGGCGTCATCAGAGCCTCCAATGCCAAGGTGCCGAATCATCTCCCATTCCTCTGTTGTGAGAAATGCGCAGTCGACGACCACAGTGGCATTGGGCCATTCAAGCCGATGCTGAACGGGACTTCCGTCATCACAGCTTTGTACCCACACAGCCAGTTCCTCAGCGCCGCAATCCTCGAACTTCGTGTAGAAGTTGTCGAACAGCACCTTGGCCAGCTTCGCAAACACAGCGCCATCCATGCCCGTCATCTCCAGGGCATCGTCCAACTTGGCCATCCGCCGCTTTACCCGCTGCAAAGTCTCAGTAAACGCTGCGGACATGGTTGGATGGATATAGGCCGGGCTTACATCTGGCAGGTTACATTCGAAATAGCTCACTGAAACCGAACCTCCGTTTCATAAAAGGCCACCGCCCGGTCTCCCCAGATGCGATGTGTGCCATAGTCGTAGTCGAGAACCATATAGGCCCCTCGGCCGTTCTTAAACTTCAGGTCTTGCCCCAGGACTTTCTCAGGCGGGATATCCGGCCCGATATGACCGAACGGAAGGACTTTTGCAAAGCCAACCAGTTTCCAATTCCCACTGAACTGCGGGCGTTGGAGTCCGCCTTTTGAGAAGTCATATCTGTACTGGGCCAGTTCGTTCTTCTCAGAAACGATATATCTCTGTCCACTCTGCGTCTCCAAAATTTTGATACGCATTTTTGTTCACCTCTTTTATCAGATGGGCCCCGCAACCGATGAATGGTCGCGGAGCCCTATAACGGGATTTTTACCAAGAAACGACGCCGCCGACATCATAGTCAGTGAAGTCCATGTTCAGAATCTTGGCCACGGTCTCCTCCAGTTCCAGAATCTTCGTCTCGCTGGCACCGTTGTCCTTCGCATACTGCGGGATTTGAGCCAGAGAGAGGTAGATATCCAAAGCGGACATGCGCGGCGTGCTGATGGTGAACGTGTCCACTTCCTCACGTGCGGGGTCAGCGTACTTACGGGGAATCTTCAGAGCGACACAGATACCGACGAGACAGTTGACCGGGTTGGCGATTTCAACCTCACCCAGTTTCTTCATCAGTTCAGCGCCATCCTCAAACAGAGCATAGAGATTTTCCGCTTCCTGCTGGAACTTCTCCAGCCCATAGACTGCCCCGGAGGTCTTCATCATGTGCTCGACCCGGATACCCTTGCCAATGCAGAAGGCATACCCGCCAGAACTCGGCTTCAGTTTCGGCATCAGGACGGCGCTGCTGGTCGCAGTATCGCTCGTAGAAAAGCGAACCATAGGCATCCAGTTGGCGCTGTGATTCCGGCTGACGGCCGTGGAGAGAGCCTGCTGGTATTTGTTCACCAACTCGCTCTGCACATCCGGCAGTTCCCAAATGGCGCTGGTATAGCTGTGGCTATTGAACCCCTCCTTGAACTGGGGCACCCCAAAGCGCTTATTCAAAGCGTTCTTCGTGGCGGCCAGCAGTTCGCTGATGGGCATGACACAGTAGCCGTCGGATGCGCCGCTGTGCAGTGCAGACAGTTTACCGTAGCGAATCAGCAGGAGAGCGTTGCCCTTGGCATATTTCAGGCCGAGGTTCATGCTCTTGGCCAGGTCGCTGTATGCCTCCGCCTTGACCATGTTCCCATTCGCCGGGCCAATCTGACCGGCGGAGGTATAGAGGGTCATGCGGCCGGTGTCCCGCAGGCACCATGTCTGGCCCTGATACTGGACCATCAGATGCGTTCCTGCGCTGGCATCATCCACGGTGTCACGTGCCAGGTCGGGGTCGATGTTGTACTTGTCCACGGCTTCCTGAATGAACATGGGGGCATCCAGGGGAAGGACCGTCAATGCGGTTCTCGGAATACCCGGCATCCAGACAGAGTTCTTCTCCATCTCGGAGATTTCCGTCAGGAACTCCGACTCATCTGCTGTGTAGAATACATAATCATCAAATCTTTTTTCCATCTTGGCTTCCATTAGTTACTCCTCCTTAACATCTGTGTATAACAGGGTCATTCGTCCCGACCCTTGTGCTTGACTTTGCGGGTGTATGCCTTCTTGTTTGGAATGACCCGTGTTACCGGATTCAGTCCATTCCAAGAACCGCGCATCTTCCGCATCAGCTCGAACTGGGTCGGGACGGTTTTCATAGGCTTCTTTCGAGCCATACGACATCTCCTCCTTCAATTTTTGATTTGGTATATATAAAAAAGCAGCCAGCACCTGCAAAGCAGATACAAGCTACTTGAATCATCGTGGAAATATGGATTTTGTTCTCATTTATACTCCCTTGTTTGATGGGAATATCTTACCATGCAGAAATTTATGAGTCAAATTTAGCCCTTGAGAGGCAAGTGCAGGAGTCTCCTATGTAAGTACCTAAGATATTAAGTGCTTAGGTGCTTTAGTGCCTGCTGTTTGAAAATAAAAAAGCCCCGCACCCTCTCTATCAGAGAAAGTGCGGGGCAGGCTTTATCAGCCTTCTGCGTCGTTAAAGTAGTCTCTGACGAAATCACCATAGCCGAGGGATTCCAGCTCCTCCCGGGTAAAGATTTCAGCCAGTACGTCGATAATCTGCGCATCGTCGTAGCATTCTTGCTGACAGACGGCGATGTACTCTCGAACCATGGCTTTTGACTTCTCTTTCCAGTTGGTTTTCACGAGCAATCCATTCCCCTTTTTCAATCACCAAGTCATCCGGCGCTCCGCGTCCACCCCTTTTGCGGACCAGTATCCGCCAGGAGCAAGCAGGTGTATCCATTCGCCGTTACAGGCAGCGTGGTATTCGCTCTGTGTCCGAGTGAATACCACATGAGGGCCAGCCCATTGGCCGCCCATGGCACGAACGATTTCCTGGAAACGAGAAAATGATGTCATTTCTCCCCCCTGCCCTTCTGATGGAACGTCTGGTCGTAGTCCTCGATGGCACCTGCTCTTTTCAGGATGTTTTCAAAGGACCATCCAGTCAGGGCAATACAGAAGCCGTCAACGTCGCCCTTCAGATATGCCTCCAGCATGGCGCGGCCCTTGCTTTCATAGGACTCGTCATCGCCCCATGCCTCATCAACAAAGACTGCCGGGATTTCCGCCAGTATACTGGCATCGTCCTCCGCCAGCAAATTATTGATGGCGTCCTGCAGATTGAAAACCTTTTTCTCTTGGTTATTTGTGGTGTTTTTCATGGTATTTCCTCCATTCTCAATGTTGCTTTAGAAAATAATAATGTAAGACCTCGCATGGTGCAGGCTGCGGTCAGCGAACCGAGAATCCCCCGGATTCATCCGTGGGGAGTGTCAAATGAAAAAAGGCCACAAACTCACCTTTAGAGTCTGTGGTCTTGGATTTTTTCTATGCCGTGATGTGATAAACATACTTCCTTGTCTGATAAAATTATTGTACCACGCCCAAAAATTGTCGTCAAATTAGAACAAGACCCACTCCGAAGGAGTGAGCCCTGTTTGTCTGAGTCAAATGAAGCACTCTAGCGCTTAAGCACTTAGGCGCTTACTACTTGAGGAGCTTGGCATAGTTGGCCATGACCAGCTTTACCACATACTCCCGGTCCACATCTGCCCCTGGCATGGTGCTGACAGCAATGTCACGCACCGTCTGCTCATCCAGATTCGGGGCCTTATAGAAGACACCCTCATCGTAGATGAGGTCGCGGAACATGTCGACCAGCATATTTGCTGTTCTTTCCGGGTCCTCCGCATAGCCCCTGGAAATGAGCGCCATGTTGTTATCGAAGTTTGGGGCCATGGAGAGGATGTCTCCAGTTTCCCCGTTTCGCAGAATGCCGAAGTTCTGCGTATGCCGGTCCACGTTGAAGACCAGGGCATCCATGAAGAGGATGTCCAGGTACTCCCGCTCCAGGCCGGGTTGAAGCTGCTTCAATGCATGGTAGTTGTCTGCGTACTCCTCGTTTTCCCCTGTGAGGTAGGCCATGGGTTCGAAGTTGAGCCTGCCCTCCGTGAAATCTGTCGTTGCGGCGCAGCCGTCGATGACCTGGTAATCCGCCATTCGGAAGCCAAGGCGCTTTCCAAGTTTGGCGGTGAACACCTCAGAGTAGATTTCACAAATGGAGCCTTGCTTGAGCATAACCCACTCCCCATCTATCAGCCGCCAGCACTTTTCGTAACTGCCGATGTTGGTCAGTTCCGGCGTTGGGGTGCGGAGCTGCTCAGGTGTATACTGCTTGGAGAAGCTGTCAAAGGAGCCGTGCAGAGCCACATCCGCGAAGTAGTTCTGAGAAAATCGGACCTTTTCCCAGCAAAGGTCTTGCTCCGCATCGGTCTTCACCCAGTAGTTATCGGTAATCGTCGCTCCATGGACCCGGAGAACCGTGTTCAGGTCCGAGGTGTCGCCGAGCCGAAGTACGCGCTTCAAGATGCGGCTGTTCGTCCGATGCCGGTCGATGGCCCGCATTTCAAGCCACGCCTCCAGGTCTCCCCCGTTGCGGAAACATAGGGGAGCCCTGCTCGGCAAAATGGGGGTGACTGCCCGGCCAGAAAATCTGGCGACGGGTGTATCCCCACTCATAATGAGTCCGGTAAGCATCAGGTTCCCTCCCTTCTGTCTGTGTTATTCTACTATACCTTTTTTCCCTGGTCAATCCCAGGCAAGTCAGGATTTTGAACCAGGCCCCGCACAATAATATATCTGTGCGGGGCCTGACGGACTTATTTGACGGCAGTGTGGTGATATAGTTTTCCGTCATCGCACGGGATAAAGACATCCTTCCCGTCGACCTCGACGTCCCCCAACACATGGAGCACGCAGCCGGTCTTTTTGACAATTACCTCATCTTCATCATGAAGTTTTTTTGCATCAACGAATTTCATTTGAAACGTCTCCTTTTTTACTCGCAGAATAAGTTTATCAGAATAGTGAGAGTTGTATCTGTGCGGGCAAAATTGCAAATGTCTCAATTCCAACTCCCGGATTTTTGTCAGCAAGAACAACACCACTCCCCTGCACATCCATGATGGTGTCTAGGTTTTCACCGAATCCATCCATGGGGATAAAGCAGTATGGCACAGGCTTGCTATGATTGAGCACTTCCTGGGCGTATAGTGGAATCTGCAGAATCTGGCTGACTATCTCCGCATCACCGAGAAAGGTCAGATAGCCGCCATTAAGCATCGTGAGCACGAAGCTCGCTGGAACAGACTTCTTGACCAACTCGTAAGTTGACAAAAAGTAGTGAATGGGGATTTCTCCAATATCTGTCTCCATACCTCTCACCTCCGTGTATTAGGCCATAGAAGCGCACGGCTGATGCTGTGTCGCCTTCTGCAGCAGGGCCAACACCGCGTTCTTGATATACCGGCCAAGTGCGACAGGAACGGAGTTCCCCACCTGCTGCTGCTTCTGCCCAAGAGTACCGCAGATGCGAAAATCGCCCGGCAGGCCCTGGAGAGCTTTTGCTTCGGCCACAGTCAGAGTCCGGTCCTCCAGGGGATGAATCAGCGGCGGTTTGCGCCAGTTGACAATCGTCGGAGACGGCTCATTCCAGGCCAGGCGGCGGTAGGTGCAGGAGTGTCGGTTCTTGCTGTTCGTCCGATACTCCTCCGGGATATCCTGGTAGTTCCCTCCCTGCGGGACGAAGGACATCCGTTTCTTCGTATCCGCTCCAGGGAGCGTCACATCAGAGTAGTTGCTCCACTCCGGCGTCACCTTCCCGAGAGCCTCCCCCGCAGTGTGAATACCAGAAGTCAGTTCCAACGGCGGAAATGAGACTGTTCCAATCCGACTGCCAAGGATAACGGCACGCTTCCGCGTCGTGTAACCCCCGACTTTGGAGTCCTGGACGATATTAGCGCCCAACTCATAGCCACACTCCTTTGCGGTCTCCTTGATGGCGTCAAAATACGCCCCACCGCAGGCAGTCAGCACCTCGGGTACATTCTCCATGGCAAAAACCTTTGGTTTCAAGGTCTTGACAATGCGCATGTACTGCACGATGAGGTCGCTGTCCGGGTGGTCATCCAGCCTGGTGTGGCGATTTGCGTTCGAGAATGGCTTACAGGAAGGGCCACCGATGATGATGTCTGGGTCAGAGACCGTCTCATCCAGAGGATACCCTGCTTGGGTGAATGCCTTGTGGATGTCCCCATGGACTATGTGCATCCCGATGTTCTTCCGATATGTCTCGCAGGCCGCAGCGTCATAGTCAATGGCGTAGCGGATAGAAAACTTCGGGTCCTGGGCAAAGGGCCAATCCAGGATGCCTGCGCCGCTGAACAGAGAGACGACCGTGTAGATATCGGCGATGTCCTTTTGGACAGTAGAGACCGATAGCGGGTCCTGAGACTCAGCCAGGTATTCATCCAGGCTGATTTGTGTGTACTCCAGAATCCGCCCTGCAGCCGAAATATCATCTAGGCCAGCCGCCATGCGAAGCCTTGCCAGGTCCGCACGCTGGAACACGATAATGGGACTTGTCTTCTTGGATACGGCTCCTGTGTGTACCTTTCCATCGGAGACGATGATTTGGTCATCGCTGATGTGAACATAAAGCTGCTCCATCTCAGCGACCGCATCCAAAATCTCCTTATTTCTGAGGTCTACCAGGGAACTCCATATCTTCCCGTTCTTCTTTCGGGAAATTTTGTACCGTCCGGCCTCTGCAGGGACGATGCGGATGCTTCTCGACGCCTTCTCGATTACATAGTCATAGTGACTTCCCACGGAAAGACGTCCTGCCGACGGAAAGCTGAATGTCAGTCCCCGGCGGCTCTTTTTGATTTGCTTGTCGTTGCTGGTGCTGTTTTGCATCGCACAAAAGCCTCCTTTGATAAATAGTTTGTGTATATATAGAAAAAGACAGCAACCTCAGTAACGAGATTGCTGCCTTGAAATAATATGATGATTGTAGTAGATACTCCCTTGATTGATACTATTATTGTACCATCTGCATGGTAGATGGTCAAATTAGGTAGGAGCTGGATTCTGCTCCATGTGGGATACCATCCGGTCCAGGAGGGCTTTGCGCTTCTTCTTTGAGAACGGGACTCCGGTTAAACCGCAGATTAAGAAATTGACCAGCAGATAGAAGACTGGGGCCATCAGGAGCCAGAAAATCGCTGTGGCGAACTCGAACGGAGCGGATAAAGATTTGTGTTCAGGACCGTTAAAAAGCTGGTTCAATCCTGTTCTGAAGTCAGACACCACGTTGCTTGCCCGGTCATGCGTGCGGGCGTCCAAGTAGGTTTGAGCTGAGTCCAGAATCTCGATATTCTCTGCTGTGAAGATACTGTCCAGATTGTCGCCCCAGTAATAGGTCAGCGTTCCATAGTCCTCGTGCTCCTCAATGTAGAGGACAACGCCATTCTCATCTGTGAAAATGGAATCGTAAACGTCGTGTGCCGGGGCGGAAGATGAATAGACAGCGGTCTGGATGTGGTAGTCATCCGCGATATGTTCAAAGGAGTCTGGCAGATGCTCAATATGATAATCCGCCACGAAGCCTGTATCGTCGTATACTGCCGTGACCGGCAATGCACCGGCCTCTGCGGGGATAGAAGGCGCGGTGCGGCTGCCATCAGTCTGACTGCTGAATGCCGTCATAAACATAGATATGGAGAGCGCCACAAGGATGAGAGCCATAAAGAGGCCGCCAACCTTGCCCCCAATATCCACTGTTTTGAAGAACCGTTTTACCCTTTTCACGTCGCCCTGCTGGTATGCGCTGGTCAGCGCCGAGCGGGCACGCAGGCCGCTTATCCCGGCATGAAAGGCCGAATGGCCGAGACTGCTCATAGAATCCTCTCCTCATGGTGTTTTGTGTAAGTATTGTACCATTTTTCGCATAAATAAGCAAAAACCCGACGTTGTTTTGAACAACGCCGGGTTTTTCTGGTTACTCTTTGGCTTCTTCTGATTCAAGGAATTCGTTCACTTGGCGGACGTATTCATCGAATAATTCCGCCAGCATATCTTCGTCCGTACCGTAGACATCATCCGCAGTGACGGACAGGTCGCCTGTGCCGAGCGTCGTATAGCCGGTCAGAAGGCCATTTTCAAACCGGAGCTGGTAACGCTCCCCGTCGTAGTCCATACGGGGATACAGGAACTCAGCATCACCAGAACTCATGGCTGGTACAACGCACCAGCCAGTCTCCTTATCGACCTTGGTGATTTTCAGTTCCCCGTCCACCGGCGGCGTGTTCCGCTCTTCCTCGGCCACCAGGTCCAGGAATGTGCCTGTATAGGTCAAGTCAGACGGAACCGTATCGTTGTTTGGGCCAGCGTCGGTGCATCCTGCGAGTACAGAGACAATTAGCAGCAGTGCCGCGAGCAAAGAAAATTTTCGCATTTATTTTTTCTCCTTTTTTCAAAATGGCAAATCAGGTTGGCCTTTTCCAGAGTCTCCCTCTGTGCTTTCTTGTATCACGGGCCGGAGATTTTCCCCGAACACGTCGAAAAGTTCGTAAATCGTCTTAGCGATTTCTACTTCGACGGTAGCCCGGTCTCCGCCCCATTCTTCGATGGCTGTCTGCACAGAGTCCTCGATTTCCTGGGCAAGGATTTTATTATAGGCTGCCGTGATATCCTGCTCGGAAGGTTCATCATCAGACCGGGAGAAGAGGGCAATGATTTGCCCCCGCCTCCTCTGGTCCAGACTTTCAAAGCATCTGCTTGCGTGGCCGGGATAGGAGTCTCGCAGCGTGTAGCAGGCCATCCACCGGGTTTTGAGCAATACAGATGCCGCATCTTCCTGAATGATGAAGTCAGGTTGCATCCTGCAGCCCTCCTTCGCTGGACAGTTTCTGAATCAGGGCCTTCTTCGCAATACTAAGTACAACGTCCAAAGCGGCTCTGTACTGAAAGGCTTCCTGCAGCGACGGCTTATCGTCCAAGTCCAGCCCGTCAATCAGCTTGGTCTGCAGGCGCTCCACAGCGGCAATGTTGGCAAATGCCTCACGGTCTCCCAGACCCTCCAACCGCTCATTGAGCGAAATGGAGGAATCGGCGTCAGCCTCGTCCAAAAGCACATACGGCTTGCCAGTTGCCTTTACAGCATCCCGAATCATTTCCTCCGCACCGATTTCGTCGGTAATGGCGTTCATCAGGGACACCTCCCACTGCGGGGAGCACTTCGGGCCCTCCTCGCGGAGGGTAAACTGTCTGCTGACCTGTACTCCCTGTCCAACAGCAGTTGCATCCAGCCCCTGTGCCTGCATTCGCTCCACAGTATCCTGAGCATCACAAGGGCTATCGCAAAGAACTAAGGCATAGTAAGACTTTAGCATATAAATTTCTCCCTGTAAATATTTGTTAATTCAACTCTTCTTGAATCAGCCGGTAGATGGTATTCAGGGCCTCACGGGATAGTCCACGTCTGCGAATTTTGTTCATCGTGTAATCACGGAAATAACCGACTACGACACGCTCCTTCTCTCTGGTATCGATTTCCGCCTCGTACTCCTCCTTGGAGGGATACATGACGTAGGATGAGTTCGTTTCGCAGTTATCGCAGTATTCCAAGGTGTCTCGGAAGAACTTCAAGGTTCCGTGGACAGCAGGAACATCTACATAGATGTACTTCCGCTTGATAGCGGTGATGGTAGCCTCCAACGGAGCCTTTGCGCCGTGCCATCTGGCTGCGTTTCCGCAAGGCTCCAGGAACACCTTCTGGCCATCTGCAATGGGAAAGACAGGATAGTTGCCCATATCACCACCCCCAGGCCCAGTTCAGGAAAATATTCCATACATATCTGGCGAGGTCTGCCGCTGTGTAGACGGCAAAGACCGTATTGCCAGAATAGGCCATGGAACCCTGAAGTTCGGACAATGCGTGCTCCTTGAATTCCGCACTGTTGAACCTCTTCAGTTCCTCAGCGTCAGACTTGAAAAAGTTACCCGGATGCTCATTGATATATTCGGATGCATCGTGAAGCACTTTTTCCGAAATAACGGTGTTTTTCAATACTTTTCTCCCCTTTCAAATGCTGGTTATACTTCCATGTGGTCAACAACCATCCCATAAGTAATATTGGGATGATGCTTGAAAAACTGACCCAGGGCTTCGTCCATGTTGACTGCATCAGCAAAGCAATAGTAGTGGTCTTCGTGTACTTTGAACACGATTTCATAGCGGCCCAATTCGTTCCCGGGTACGTCATCAGGTTCCCGGTTCATGTCATACTGATGGTCCTCGTCATAATTTCGAAGCTCTGGATAGCTTTCCATGCGCTTGCGAAGCTGACCACACGCGGCCTGGACTGCACCATACAGCCAGCCGTTGATATACTCCTGACTCCCTGTCTGCACACAGTCATCGGTGCTTCCACCTGCGCGGCAGACGATGTAGAGGTCCTTATTCCCGACTTGATAGAAGTCGAGGCGCTCCAGGTTGAACTCATACGCAGGATAGTTGTTGAATCTGGAACTGTCTACTCTGAACATAGTGATTCCTCCGTTTTTGTAAAGATTGTTTGTGTATATATAAAAAGCAGCTATACCCCAAAGGATATAGCTGCTTGAAGTGTTATGAGATTGGCTGTGATTTCGATACTTCCTTAATTTGAGTAAATTATACCATTCTTTCAGATTGAAGGCAAATCTTGGCGTCCGTCACTGCTGTATCCAGCGAATAGTCAAAGACCTGGCTTCCATAGATGCTGTGCATCTCTCGGTGGAGCATCTCTGCCAAGAGATTGATAAAAGCAGTGGATGTCTCCCTGGAAAATTTGGGGTTCTGCGACTCTTTCAACTGCCGCATGGCATAATTGGCAAATACCATAGCCTCCACTTCCGTCTCGACACCGTTGAACACCTGAAAGATACTGTTTTTTACCTGACTCTCATAGGAACTGATTGTATCCACTTTGAACGCCCCCCTCATACAAGGCCCCAACCAGGGTCTCCGGGCCATAACTCCTGCACTCCGGGATGCCATCTCTGGAACGGACTGTCATCCCGCTCATAGCCGTTGGCTGCGGCCGGAATTACAGAACTTCCATCCGGCAGCCTGGTGGGCTTCGAGTACGTCCCAAGGTCTGCAAGGGCCTCCTTGATGGTATCAAATAGGCCCGAGACAATCAGACTGCCGTGGTAGAGGAAGGTACTTTTGCCGACCACACGGACACCGTTGGACGGGTCGTATGGAATGACCTGCATCTGTACAGGCCCATGGGACCCCACATGGTCATAACTCAGATAGTACTTCAAATGATTCATCTCCTTTGAAGAGAGGGGCAACCAATGTGGCTGCCCCTCCCCTGCTTTTCTTACTGGCACATCCGATACCAAGCAGCCAAAGCCGCTTTCCGGTTCTTGTGGATGCTGTCCCGCACTTTCTGCGAGAAGGCATCCCGCACGACCAGTCTGGCAGTGCCGTCACGCTTATCCGTGATACTGGCTGTTACGCCGTACTGCTTGTAGACGGTCTTCATCGCTTGCCTCCCAAATCAGTCATCGGGCTCATCGGTGACGCGCTTGCCGCACTCGCAACAGGTGACGATTTCCTCATCGTCCTCGTCCCGGAAGAATACACTGGAGCCACAATGCGGGCAGGAGCGGGTTGCAAGAAAGGCCCCTTCGCCATAGCACGTCTCCAGATACTTTTCCGAGTAAACCCCGTTACCCAACAGAGCAATGAGGTCAATGGGTTCGACCGCAGCGAGTTCCTTTGCCCAGCGGAGCACCTTCAGCGCAGTCTCCTTCGACAGAAGATAGATGCCACCATTGGCTTCCGCCTTGGCGATTTCAGCATCGACCGCAGCGGAATATTCCTCCTCGGAAGTATTCATTACCCGCGCACTTCCCCTCTCAAACAGATAGCACAGGCCCATAGCAGAGAGCGGTAAATTGCGGGTAAACTTGGCGATGAGAGCCTTGGCTTCTTTCTTATCCATCTTGTTCATAAAAGGACGCTCCTTTTCAGAATGTAAATTCATACTTCCCATACTTGGCTGTGTAGCTGCCGTTCTGGTTCTGAACGACACTTGCCTCGTACACACCACCCGTCTCAGGGTCCTTGACGAAGGCCCGGGGCAGGTCCATCAGCGGTACATGGCGCTGCACATATGTCCGAAGGCGGGTATGCGCAACCCCATCAGATTCAGGAACCTTGATGTCGTGCTCCATAATAACGCACTGAATGGCTTCCGCCTCAGCTCCGCACTTGGAGCAGGCCCAGCAGTCGTCGTCCTGGGGACCATGCGTGACCTCAACTGCCTCGTTTAGAGCCTTTTCGAAGTTCCCTTCCGCGTCAACCTCCCAATCCTGGGTGACATGGACGGTCACATCGAAGTGAGCCCCGCAATGGTTCGGGCAGACATGCAACGTGACCTCATCGTACATTTTATTTTTCTCCTTTCCAGCTCTTAAACACCTTGTTTGCTTCCTCCTGTGCCTTTTTCTCCCGCACAGCAACGATATGAGTGAGCTTATCGAGTGCCTCCAGGAAAAGCCGGTGCAGTTCAATATCTTCTTCATCCGTTGTGAGGATACTCTCTGTGTCCCAGCGGTCCAACTCTTCATCCAGCAGAGTCTGCAGTTCCAAGGCGGGAACCGGGACGGTGACGGGAACGACACGCACCCCAGGCTTCTCAAGGTTCGTAAAAGCACCAAGGTGCTGTCCGAGAGCTTTGAGGGTATCGAACACATCTACCTGAACCACATCCTTGTTCTCGAATCGTCCAAAGTCGGCGCGGAGAACCAGCATATCTCCATAGAGATAGATATGCTTCAACTCCGGCCGCTTGATGGTGCGGGCACGGATACAGAGGTCCAGGCGGTTGAACAGCGTGTTGCAGTCCGGTCCTTCCCACAATTCCCGGAATGTATCTCTGATATCATACAGGATAGTATCCGTAGGGGCATATAGCACATAACAGAGTTGTCCATTGACCGTGCTCATGTACACCTTACCTTCCAGTCTTACACTGTGAGACGGCGCTGGCTTTACTGCATCTCCGTAGTACAATTTCAGCATCTTAAAGTTCCCCTTTCTCTTTCATCCATGCAGTTTCACTCCATTTCTTTTAGATACCGTTGATAGAGTTCATCTGGCAGCAGCCATTTCATATAGTCATGGTCCTGAAACTCGCTGCATTCAAACTCTTCCAAGAAGACGAACATCTGTCCATCGTACTCTTCATCATCATAAAAGCCTGAACCACATCTGTCAAGGCATACCTCTTGGTATTGCACCAATCTGCAATGTAAAGGTTATACGCCTCTAGCAGAATACTGCTGTATGGGTCTCTCTCAATCCGCATTCTACTCACCTATCCATGAAATAGTAGCGGCCGGTTAGCCCGTCCTGACTCTCTTCGTCGAATGCGACGGGATGCTTTATTCCGTTGCCGAAATCCAGCAGGCGCTTGTGGTGCGGCCAGATTTCAAATTTTTCCAACATGTCGGAGTAAACAGCGCCACTCGACATGTCCACCTCAACATGAAATTCTCTGGTCGTCCCATCGTCCCAATACACGGTCATCGTGGCAGGGACTTCATCCTCCAGCAGACACTCATCCGGGTTATCGATGTCGATATCGACAGACGGTGTGTTTTGAATGGGGTAGGGACAGATTTGAGGCCAGTAGATGCCCAGGCTGTCATCCTTGCCGCCGCAGCCAGAGAAGAAGTCATCCCAGCAGTAATCGGAGCAGGACTGGATGATGGCGTCATCACCATCGCATCCAATAAGAATATTCCAGGCGAACTTCCGCATCTGCTGCATGATGAATTCTTTTGTGGCATCCAGTCGTCCGTTAGCCCCATCGATGACGGAGGTCGGGACTTCGACCACAAAGGTGTCCGTAAAATTGGACACATTGAAACCATCGCGGTGCGTGCGGATGAAGGTTGCCAGCACCGGAGTGATGTCGGCGGGCTTTTCACTCCACTGTCTCTCATCAACGTAGAAATCGGTGAGTCCGGCTTCCATCCAGGCACTTTCCAGAATGCCACGGATAGCGGAAACCTCGTCAGTGTGTTCCATGCCGCTGTCACAGGAGACCGCCTTGCAATGGGTATAGCCCAGATAGCACAACAGATACATCCGTGTCTCGAAGGTATCCGTAACCATGAGCCCGTAGGTCTCCCCAGCACTGATGTCCTCTCTTCCGTAGATGTAAACCATCCGATTCACAGGAAGATGGGAAGCACGTTCAGCAAGGTCGATGATGCCGATTTTACTCAAAGTTCCGTCCATGGTTCATTTCTCCTTTGCTTTTTTGATGAATACAGGAATAACCTTGTGCTCCAAAAGAAATTTCTTCAGGTTATCCGCTGTCGTGCTGGCAATAAAACTGGAATACCCAGTCATATAGCAGTCCTGCACCTCGATTTCCATACCGGCTGACTCGCAGAGTCGCCATGCAGGCGAACTATCCAGATAGTCGTGGATAAAAGCGTTGTCTAGGCTGACAGTGCCAGTTTCGGCGTCCATCTTTACATCCAAGGCGTCTAAATAGGAATCTTCCGGGTCATCCGTCTTAAGAAACAACCGCAACGTACAGTTCTCGGGTTTTGGGGCCAGCATCTGCATGACTGCATCTGCAATCGAGCCAAAATCTGCTTCGAACTGCGCAAGAGGCACTGTGAAGCAGTTTTCGTCACAGTTCTCACTGCTCAATAGAACCAGACCATGGCACTCAGACGGAAGGACACCAGCAGGGTCGCAAAGCCATGGGTGTACACAGCAGGTCTCTCCGAAACTATACAGGATTGCCCCGGTCTTGGGGTCCAGATAATCTCGGTAATAGCCCGGTTCACCTTCATTGGAGTCGCTGTAACGAATCCAGTCTTCTTTCTCCCCCGGCTGTGCTGTGACTGGAATGGCCACAGCAGAAGTCTCAGCGATGATACGCTCCAAGTTTTTTTGCATTTCCATCAGATATCCTCCAATGTCTCCACATCGAAATGGTGGTAGACACGCTTCCGCCCTACCATTGGGATGCGCTGCAGCGAACTGACAACATAGCAGGTATGTTCCTTCCCTAAGGAGTCGGTGACTTGAACCGTTCCCTTAAGCAGGCGCATCTCGGAGAATCGTTCCCCGAAAAACTTGAGTGTGTCTCCGTCGAAGAAATGGCCGTTCGGATGCTTCTCATAGTAGGCGGCACGCAGGTCGTAAACATCGTTGATTTCTCTTATCATAGTTATCGCTCCTTTTAAAAATGTTTGTGTATATATAAAAAGCAGCCACTCCCGCATGAATTGCGAAGAATGACTGCTTGAATCATAATGATAGAATTTTTCAGATACTTCCTTGGTTTGGTTCTTATTATACCACGTGAAAATTTATTGGTCAATTTTCGAGAGAAGGAACGGGCACAGCAAGAATTATTGAGTGTCTAAGAGCCTAAGCATCTTGGCGCTTTAGTGCCTTATACGTGGAAACCCAGAGCATCTGCCTCAAAAATCAAGAACACTCCTACCAAGTCTTCAATAGACTTCACCGACTCGTCACTGTCAGCGTAGGCGATAAGGTTCGCAACCTGGTCTTCGCTCAGAGGCACTTCCAATTCGGGTTCGTCCAACTTTGCAAAATCATCATCATCGAATTTGTTTTCACCATGTCCCCAAAGAGATAGTGCAATAATGCCCCAGCCCTCAGAAATCGCCTCGACAGTCCGCTCATCACAAATGGTGGCCTGTATAGCTTCTATAGGGGATTTCCCTAGCTTTTTGGAAACCGCAAGGAGTAAGTCCTGTGTTTTTGCGTCGGTGAATCGGAAAACAATAGGGAAATTCATGATGCTGACCTCCTGTTACACAATGAATTTAATTGCCGCAAGCAGTGATAAATGGACTGGATAGAACGCATAGCCAACCCACTTTGGGATTTTAAGCGTCTTACCTCGCTGTTCTGTCTCCTTTTCAACCCAGAGTAGAATTGGTAATGTCGTCAAAGCATACAGCTCAATGTAATTGCTGTACAGTACTGAGAACATAATCACCAGGGCACCAGCAGCGCAAAGAGCTATGGGTGTCCCCTTCTGGACCCGGAACCTCAATGAAAAGGCTATCACCATTGAGACAGCCAAAAAGGAATAATCCAGCCATGTGCCCGTGATAGCTACGGCAATGGCCGTTAGCAGAAGCGTTTTTAGAAGATAATGCCACTGGCTGTCCAGGATGACCAGTGCAACAATCCCCAGGACCCAGGATATGCAGATATTGAAGTTCAGCGCCACTCCGGCCTGATATTGGACTAAGTTGTATGGAATTTGGGAAACGAGGAAAAGTGCAGAAACTCTGCACAAATATCGGGCTGTTGTCCCGTGCTGCCTCGTGTACCAATATCCCTGTGCGATGCCGTAGGCAAACAGCGGCATTGCTATCCGGCCGACGATGCGGAAGACCATAATTTCCGGGAAGAACAGCAGTCCGATATGGTCTACCAGCATCGTCAGCATTGCAATCAGTTTCAGCATACTTCACTTATGCGAGCAAAAACTCGATGACTGGTTTCGCCTTCGTATACCAGTCCAGCGAGGTCTGGCCGCCGAACCACTGGCTGAAGTCCCGAAGGATAACGACCAGATTGCGGAACAGGAAGGGACTGGCGTATACCTGACGGTCGCTGATATTCTCCAGCATAGTCTCTACCAACTGCTGGAACTGGGCAGTGGTGCAGAAGCGGTGGGTCTCCATGTCCTGACAGATTTCCGCGAACTCTGGCATCTTGAGCACATCCACCATGTTGGAGTAGAGATACTTGTTCTGCCGTTTCAGTTTCTCGCTATCCACCAGGATTGCTTTCGCAACATCTTCTATCAGGTACAGCAACTCACGGCTCTTCTCCAGTGACATCGACCGGCTGGACTGCGCCTGGTAATACTCCACGATATTGGCAATCGGCTCTACCGTATTTGTATCGCGGCCAAGGAACTGGGCTTTGACAAACATGCAGGGTGAGGTCAGAAGCCTATCCACCAATGCGCTCTGCGAAATATTCTCCAGGGTTGCGACTGCCTCCAGATTGGTCGCCCCATAGTCGCTGATTTTGACCAACTTTTTGCTGGGAGACGAATTATCGGGCTCACTCACCCGGTTCAGTACAGAGTCTGGAACCGGAATAGGCTCGCACTCCCCAAACCAGTTGCGGTTCACCTCATTTGCCTTGGGAAAAATCCGTATATAGTCTTTGGAAACCGCATCGCGGCCCTCCCGATATTCCTTTAGACCGTTGTGGCTCAATAAGCCGATAATATCTGCCGGAGCATCAGCGCGGATGATGGGGTCGGATGCTTCGGAGTGCAGAGTGTAAGGATATTCCTTGGCAAAAATAGGCTCATGGAAATGGAGCAGGATAACCACAGTATCATCCTGAAGGCTTTTACGGTCAAAGACAACTTCCCCTGGACCAACCCATTTTTGAATCATGTCGATGTCCGCCGCATTGTACGGGCTAAAAGCAAGATGCGTAGAGCAATTTGCGGAAATCGTAAGCCAACTCTCATATGTCTGGGAGAGGTCTTGAATGCTGTTGGCCGTCATGCAGAAATTGACATTCCGCTTCCGTGACGTGGCCAAAGCAAAATCCAATTTAAAGATTTGGCCGATGGAAGACATTTCGTGCAGGAGGAAATTTACCGGAGTGGGGATTGATACAGCGCCACGTTTTACAAGTGCGTCCGAGTCATTGAACAGGGACCTGTAAAACGCGCTAAAGAAGAATGCGGCCACCCTGGCGTTCTGGCTATCCCTGCTGTATTTGATGAAATACGCGCAAGGGGCATTGCCAGGCAGGTGCATATCCATAGAAACCGTATGTAGAGGAAATTCTGAGGCCGCCGGGTAGATTTTCAGAAGCGGCTCGACCAGGGACGGCAGTTTCTTGAAGACATCCTGCTGCAGCGGCTCCGGGTGCTTTTTGAATTTCTCATAGGACTCAATAGCCATACGAGCCGCATTCCCCTGGAACTCCTCAGTGAAGAGAGTGTCCAGATACTGCAGGCCATACGGTGTTTTCAGGAGCTGGAACACCGCAGTCAGAGTCTTCTCATCGTACTCGATGCCATAGACAACACGCAGGATAAGCGCCATCAGGAGGTCCTGCGCGGCAGCGGAAGATTCGGAACTATCACCCCAGGCCGGGTCCACGATTGCATGTGCAAGGAAGGCGGCATAGCCAGGGTCCCCTGCCCCAGGACAATTCTCCGCATAGAAGAACGGCTGAAAAGGTTCCCAGCTATCGCTCAGTTCCGGGCGGTCCAGGTCCAGATACCGAACAGCATAACCCTTCGAACTCAAATACGAACTCATTGTATTGAAGAGCCTGCTCTCCGGGTCATTTATCAGGATGGACTCGCGGCGCTTCACGGCCTGAAAGATGAAGTTCTTGGCAAAGGACTCCAGTTTGTCTTGCCCTCCGGTAGCCAAGATGCTTCGATTAAGCCTGTTCCGGCCGTCCATACGGAACACGATAGGGTACTTTCCGCTATTATCAATCTGCCCCAGGATGGTGCCGAAAGCATTTGTCTCAGGCTGGATAATGGCTGCGTCCTGATAATCCGTCGGGCGAAGGTTCTGGATTGCCGCTCGGGACTTGGCCTTGAGTTTTTGTAAGATATCCATTAGATATACCTCCCTATATCTTGTTGTATATATTTTACCATTTAAAAATATATACGTCAAATTTTGAAGCAAAGAGAAAAGCCCCTGCGTTCGTGAGAACGTAGGGGCTTTCGTTAATACGGCGGAAGCGGATGACGAATCACGTTGTCGCCAACAGTGTCATCCCAATCCAGGAAATCACTGCGCTCATCCAGAGAGCAGTTCTTGTCGTCTTTGGCGCACAGGAACCGCACGCCGTAAATTACCCGCTCAAACACGGGTTCTGTGTAGGGAATGCAATAATGATAGCTTATCTCGACCATTCTCGGGATACCCGGCTGCTGCTCCACGGCAATGTGGCCCACGATGACACTGGACCAGGCCAGGCCAAAACTGTCCACGATAGCGATGATTTCTGGCATATAGGTATCATCCCCGGTTTCTAGGTCGATTTCCTCTGGGGTTTTACTCCGCAGGTAACAGTCAATATCGCTGTCCTCTGTTTCCTCGTTACGGCCGAAGGAGCCGACCACGATGACATAAGGGGCAATCGCCCTCAGGAATGATTCGAATAGTTCCATACACCCTCCTGCAAACAAGCCATCAGGTATAGTTTTACCCATTATGTTATACCTCACTTGAAAAGTAAGTCAGTGTACGCATAGATTTCGCCTTGGATGGACTCTTTTGTTCGCATCTGCCCGTTGTTCGAACAATCGACCACTAGCCAGCCCAGGCTGGAGGCAATCTCCAGCTCTGTTGCGCGGGCAGTTCCTTCCTGCTGGAGCATATCATCCGATATGGACGCGCCACCGGCTTGCGCACGAAGCTCGACAGGCACATCCAGATACAGTACGGTATCCGGCGCAGGCAGATGGAGCTTCATGTAGGCTGTGTCGATGAGCCAGCGGTTATAGTCCCGGCGCAATTCCTTGGGGAACCGCCCTCCCTGCTGGAGAAAGTTGTGGGGGACATACTTCTCGATGATGGCCAGGCCACCGGAATTATAGTCTTTGCCCCAATCGACCCTGAAGGAGTGCCAAATATCCATCAGGTAGACCATAGTCGCCTCATAGACATCCGGCGGAGAGTCAAATACACCGGCCTCCAGCTTACCTACAAGGGACTCGCTTTCATCATCCCACGGGAGGGAGAGGGCAAAAACATTAGGAAGTCTCCATTGAGGGTTATTAGCCGCCGCATCCATGAGGAGGCAGCTCTGCTCTCGGACAATCCTGGTGACAGGACCCTCCATCGCAATCAAATGCCCATTTCGCATATTATATACCTCTTTTCACTTTAGTAGAAGCCCCGCACAATTATTTGTGCGGGGCCTCGGTTTTACTGGTATCTTTCCGGGTGCTCGCCCATATCAATGAGCAAATCCGAGAGGTCAAGCTCCGACTTATACAGGAGGCCGTCTGCCGCATCAATCCAGGAGTGGTTCCCGTGATGCCAGCAGTGCCACTGACTGAAAGTCGTCGGGTCATGCATCTCCTCCAGGAATGCCGTCAGGTTGGGCAGGCCATCGACTGCGGCCGAGATGCTGTTGACGATATCGTCAGCATCGCTCTCAGAGCCACTTCCGATGTAAAAGGAGATGTCCGTGTTCTCCTTCTGCCACAAGAACTTCTTGTGCCAAAGGATACGGTGGCCATTCAGCCGTTCCGCACATGCGAGGCGCTCATCGGATGGGCCCTCCACAAAAAGGAAAAAAAAGATTTTTCCAGAATTAGGCATAGATAAATCCTCCGTTCTCAGTCTCCAATGATATACAGCATGTAGAGGTCCCAAACGAACTTGGCAGCCTGTGACTGAGGCATCTGCAGGTCAGCACCATCATTGGTGCGGTCCGCAGCCCACTCATCGACCGCCTCCTGGAGCTTTGAGTGAAACCCGGCGCTGTTCTTCATGGTGGGGATATCACTGTTCCTAACAGGGAACTGCTCCGGTTGGTTGCCAATGTAGTCAGTGGCGTCCTGAAGGATATCCACCGCCAAATCACTCAGGTCGCTGAACGCATCCTTATCAGATGCGTCCAAAACAAGGATTTTATCTCGAACCGCATCATTGAAAATGGAACGATTCCAGAAACCTTTATGCTGGCTGTTGAAGAAATTCAGCCCTGTGTTGGAGTCCAAATCCTTGATACTCTGAACCAGCTCTGCAGCCTTTTCGTGGCCGAACGTGGAAATGAGAAGGTCAATGCCCTTCACCATCTGGATAGTCCCCTCGCAGGCTTTTTGAATGTTGCGGAACCGCTCAGCGTAGTACTCAGCGACCGTGATGTCGCCCTTTGGGCCAAACTCGCTCAGTACGGCGAGGTCAGCCGACATGGTTGCCCGGCCATTGAGGTTGTATTTCTTCCGTTTGAACGAAAGAAACTTCCACGACCCATGGCTGTAACGGTGCCCGATAATGGCATAGGGGCTGTCCTCCGTCAACTGGACATAGACATCCAGTGTCGGGACCGGCACTCCAAAGTCCCAGGTTATCTCAGCACGCATATGGTACTCCGCAAGTGCCGCCTTCGCTTCATCCGACTCGACCATCTCCTGTCGGAGCAGCCCCTGCAGGAACGAGGTTTTCCCTGCCAGTTTTCGAATTCTTTCCTCCTGCGGGACTTCCAGAATCGCCGCGTTGATTTTGTCAATTACTTCGTTCAGTGTCATTTCAATTACTCCTTCCGTAGAGGAGCGATACCACTCCCCCGCTATATCTGTCATCGAACCAGTGCCAGATGTCCTCCCGCTCCGTTCCGACCGGGAATCCATGCCAAGGCTCCGCCAGGGTCATGTCGCTCTCCGGGTGGTCATCAAACGGTACATCTGCCAGCTCATGCCAAAGACTCTCCATGTACTTGTCGCAGTAGGAAGACGCCACCGTGAGAAAGGCATTGAAGCTCTCGGTGTCATAGCAGACGCCCTCTTGGATGAGAGAGCCATCACTATCCAGCAACCCAGCCTGGGTATTTTCCAGGAAATGCTTCTGCGCAGCGGCGTTGTAGCCGTCCATATCGCTCATGAAGCGCTTTGGGTCCGGTTGCCGATAGAAGTGGTAGAGCGACGGGCAAAGGTGATTCAGGACATACAGAAGCCTGTATCCCTCCATATCCTTCTGCGCGCCATTCGGGCCATGCTTGTCCATCATCTTTTTTGCCCAAGGTTCGGACTCTGTAATCCAGATGGGCAGTTTCTCCAGCAGACGCACGTTCTCCTTATATTGGAGCTTTTCTGCCAGGTCTGTTGCTCTTTTCGTACTCAATGAAAACCCTCCTTCTCAGCTTCAATCGCTTTCTCCGACCATGACCTGAATGAATTTTTCTCTCGCTCTCTGGCTAGGCCAGCGAGTTTCAAAATATTCATCCAGGTCCCGATACAGATGCTTCTGCAAATCATCGGGAAGGCAGATGCCAGGGACTTTAGTCTCCCTGTGTGCCATAATATCCTTTGCCAATAGGACTTTGGCCTTGTGAAATGCAGCATCCAGGTCCTCCTTGGTAATCCAGCGGAAGCCGGACTCCAGGCACTGATACCCGGTGCCATGCCACTTGTTGGGCTTCAGACAACTGGACAAAGAAATGCCATTGACTCCCTCATAGCCGATGGTCATGATGGTGTTGGTTGGCTTGTGATAGATAAGCCCCCAGGCACTGTCCGTACTATCGTACAGATAGGCGTCCACATCATCAGAGATGAGGGACTCCAACAGGACCTCCAAATGGCCTCTTTGCTTGATGTAATATTCAGACATGATATACCTCCGTTGGTTCAGTGCTGTTCTTCAACAGGGATAAAGTGAAGTTCCCCGTCTCTCACATGCTCGGCCAGCAGTTTTGCAACGCTGGCGGCAGGGCCATCGTTCCAGTCATCCTCCACAACCGAAATTATGGACTCCGGCTCAGCAAATACGGTGCTTTTTACAACCATATCCACAAAGCCAAACGCCCACGAATTGGCCTCGAAGGTGATGACCTTTGCCATTAACATCGCACCGATAGCCTGCTCCAGGTAATCGATATCCATATGAATCCACCTTCACTGGGCCGCTCTCTCAAGAAGACTGGCCATTTCAGGACCAGTCATCTTCACATAGAGACTGGCGAGAATGTTCTCGGCTTTGAATGCGACCAACCAATCCCCGCCTTTCTGCTCGATGAAATCGATGTGGAACGGACGGAGGTGGTCGGGTATCTCACTTATGAGGCCCGGGGCCACACGGCACCAGCAGACCTTGAGCCTGCGGGGTTCACCTTCAGGTGGACGCCGCTCGATTGTGGTATAATACTCGCCAAACTGTTTCTCCTTCCGATAGGAAATCTGAAACAGGCTGGCAGGTACGAACTGCGCGTAATGAACGCTGCTCCCCAGCATAAAAATCACTCCTTTTCACCATCCGGCAGATTTCGGAAAATATAGGTTGGAATGTCCTTGACGACGACCTCGTACAGAGCGCCGTGCGGCAGGCACTTGGTCGCCGCAATGTCCATAAGCAGGCACTCGTCATCCATGAGTCTGCTGATGGCCTGCTTGTAATACCGCAGGTCGTAGTCCAGCAAGTTCGCAAGGCTGTCCGGCATGAATCCCACAGCATAGCTGTTATTGGCAGCCATATCAATGGGGACCAGATGCTCAGTCAGCTCGAACAGGTTAAGGACAGCCTGAAGTTCGCTTGCGGTAGGGCTTGCGTCCAGTTCCATCTCAAACAGAACAGCGTGGTCCGTCACCGTCTTATGCCTAGCAGCATTCAGGGTATCGACCCATTCGGACATGCTCAGCTCGCCATCATCCGGCGCAAAGGCGGACTCACAGCCGCAGGCGTCGCCCACATAGTCATAGCCATCATCGACGTAGACCCCGAGGGCACTGTCAAATCTGGCCTTATAGAGCACAGGAAAAACTCTGCCGCACGCTTCACAGCGCTGATTCACCAGTTTCGTGCGCTGACTGGTCTCTCTGGCATTTTCAAAAGTGTCCATACGCAATCCTCCGTAAAAATAGAGGGGAGTGGCTGATGTGCCACTCCCCTTGCGTTTATGTGTCTTCGCTGCCGCTTTCGCACTCCGACATCAGGTCGTCGACGTCAGCGGCGGGGAACTGGAACTCATCAATGAGTTCCTCCCGAGTGAAGCCTAACTCAATGAGCTGGGCCAGGGCCTCTCGGGAATGCCCACCTGCGTCATCAATCATCCGGTCAATGATGCGATTGATTAACTCCAGAGCACGTGCCGCCTCCATTACTTTACCTCCGCGTTGTAGCCATCAGGCGCAGGAACGAATCCATCGGGAGTGGAAATTACCGTCTCCCGGCCGAAATAATCGACCGAGATGACGACGCCGTTCCCGTCCATGTAAATGGCCGGGGTCATCGCGGCGACCAGTTTCGCCTGGCCATCCTGCAGTTCAAAGTACAGAATTGTGTCATCGGCGTCGACCAGAGTGATTTTCCCATCCTCAGCCATTTTTCCAACTACAAACGGTGCCTTGCCGACCACGGTCTGCATACCGTCAGCGGTCGTCTCAACAATATTGCCATCCGTATCGGTCTGGAACACGGGGCCAAGCATGGACACGACATTGTACCCATTCTCCGCATAGATGAGGTTTTCAAACTCGTCCATGCAGAGCGCGGGAGCGAGATAGGGGGTGAACTCCGTTTCATTGCCTTCCTCGTCTGTGGTGACGATGGTGCCATCCTCTTCCATGCGGATAGCATTTCCAATGGTAGGAACCACAGTAGTCTTGCCGTTCTCGTCCACAGTGTGGATGACACCGTTCTCATCCATCATGATGGCAGGGCCGATGTCGGTCGGCTCGGCGTCAGCAGCATAGGCAACGCCCACATTGCTGAGAATGGCGAATACAGCGGTCAGGAACAGGCAGAAGATGTGTCTTACGCTACGAGTTTTCATGGCTTTCATTGGTTCATTTCTCCTTTAAAAAATTTGTTGTATATATAAAAAAAGACAGCACACCCGAGAATCGGATACACTGTCTTGAGCCTTAGAATATATTTTGAGGTTTAAATTCAATACTTCCTTATTTGATGGAAATATCTTACCATGTTTTATTTTTTAAGTCAAATTTAGAGGGGCGGACAGAAAATCCTGTCCGCCCCTAGCGCAATTAAAAGGTGCTCTGCTCCTCAGCGCAGCAGAAGTGCGCTTCCACATACCCCTGAAGTTCCGCCAGATTACTCAGAATCTGCTTGATTGGGGTGATGCTGGAACTGCCTTCTTTGACATACTGGCTGTTTTCCTGATTGGCGAGCACATCATCAGCGACCGCCGCATCCATCGGGATGGTGATGCAGGTCTCCGCCACCTCGTTCTCCCTGCTCATGTGATACGTGATGCAGACATTTTTCCGCATTTTATTCTTCCTCCTTGAAATCGTTGTAGGCGATGGTGATAGGCTCATCCTTGGCCTCGTCATTGTAGACTCTGGCCATGAGCCCCGGAGTAAACACCGGGACAGCTTTCTGGGTGCCAGACCAATAGCCTATCTCGGCGAATTGGATGCGTTCCTGCGGGATGACGCTTCTGGGGTCTTTCTGCTCAGGCTCGCACATTCCGCCGCCAGGGACATACTCGATTCGGGCGACAGGGACCTGTTCCCCGCTGCGCTTGTTCAGGTAGATGTCGATTCCGGGGTACTCATCATCAGGCGCTTCTCGGGCAACCAAAGAACCCAGAGGCGTCTTGACGCCAAGCAGAGGTTCCTCCGCCTCCTCGACCGGCGCAGCCGGAGCGGAAGTCTGGAGTTCCTTTATCTGGTCCGGGGTTGCATAGAAATTGTATCCGCCGCTGTTGATGAAGAGGGAAATACCGTCGCTATTGACAGTGACTTCCCTTACTACACCGCTCCAGTGGTAGTCCTTCTCATTGACAACCCGGTCAATCAGAGCGCTGGCCCGGCTGAGCATATCATCTTTCACAGCAGGCTTGGCTAATGTGAAGCCGCCAAGCCAGTTCATATCAAACTCCGGCTCGCTGGGCGCATAAGGAAGCCCTTCAGCCTGGATAACACTCTCTACCTCCGGCTCCGGGAAGTAGGAGTTCCCGTCAAACGCGAACCGGCCTTCCTGAAGGGCGGTTTTGACGACGTTCTCAACGATGTCCATGTTGCCATTATCGTCCGCACCAGTCTTGAGGATGGTATCCACCTCGTCATCGTTGAGCTGCAGGGTCACACCTGCACGGAACCATAAGTTTTTCATAAACTATCTCCTTTTTTCAGGCTGGCCTGGAGAGAACCCCAGGCCAGCAATTTATTATTCTTCCTCGCCCATAAAAGGGCCCTGCGGGTAATTGCCGCACCGGATATATCGGTTTCCGTCTGTGTCTATAGAAACCAGCGTGTATCCCAGGTGCTTGGCGATTTGGCAGAAACCCCGATACGGGGAATGAGCCTCGAAGTGCTTAACCATAAGCGCCTCGGCCTTCTCACGAGACTCCGCGCCAAAGTGGTAGTCCCGGCAGATGTACTCCCAGCTTACCGTGGTGGGCGGGGTATCCCGCTCGATGGTGCTGAGGTTCCCGTAGGGGTCTACCAGGGTATAGCGCCAGGTCTTCTTACTGGACTCCATATGATTCTGCATAAGACCCTCCATAATTACTTTGTCTGATAGACGATGTTGTACCAGAGTTCAACATCATCATAGCCGCCGCCATCGTGCTGCTTGTAAGTAACAGGGGTCACACTGATGCTGACGACATTGACCGTCTCGCAGAATCTGTTGACCCGCTCCTCAATCTCGCTGGGAGTCAGTCCGGTCCGCTCCATTCTCGGAGGACGTCCGATGCCCTGGCACTCACATACTGTAAAGCGAAACACTTTTACTTTCATTGAAAACAACTCCTTATCTCAGTTCAGTTCACGCCAGTTACAGATGGGCACATCTTCATCGAAAGAGAACTCAAATGTATCCGGGTTGCCTTCATCGTCTTCCACACGCAATTTTCCAGAAAGCCCGAGAGAGCGGCAGAGAATGGCGGCAAAGTTGTCGCCATAGTCGTAGTGGCTGCGGGTGCGGAGCACCAAGTGGCCATTCTCAATGTCACTGGCATCCCACCCAGCGCAGAACACGTGCTGTTCCTCCGGGTAATCCTCAAAAATCGCAGGCAGGTAATCAAGGGAGACAGCACCGGAAGCAGCGCAGCACTCAGCCAGCCGTTCCAAGTGGTCAACCAGCTTTTTCAATGCGACAGGGTCTCCATCAAGTTTCAGAGTTCCGTAGTAGAACTTTGCCATTCGTGCTCCCTCCTCACCGATACCAGTATTCACCGTCTTCCCGCTCATCTGCCTGGACAACGGTCTCTTTGACGCCGGGGAGCACGATGTACTCCTCATCCAGGGTGTCGAGCATATCCGCAACATCCTCAACGACCTCAATGTCAAAGACTTCCCTAGTCTTCAGGTTGACCTTGCATCCGGTCTCGATAAGCGTACCTCCGTCCCAGACCGAGACAAATTTGGCTGGAACGACGGCCTCAACATCCCGGCCATGGGTCTTCTCCCACTTGGCGAAAGCCTTTTCCTGACTCCGCTTTAGGCAACCGGCAAGTTCTCCGATGAATGTCCCCACAGTATCCAGCAACTGGCAATCCGAACCATTGATATCGTCAATGAAATGAATCGAATAGTAGTCAGGGACTCCATCATCGTTTTTTCTTTCAATGAGTTGGGCTTTGAAAGCCTTCCCATCAAAGGTCATCAGGTCCATGTAATTGCTGCAGCGCTCCCCGTTTTCCGTGGCAGGCCCGGCCCCTAAAGAGTCGCGGAGTTGATTTGCCAGCCAGATACAGTCAGTGAACACAAATGGGATACCTTGTGGCGCAGACTCATCCTCGGCGGAGGCTTCTGCATCTCCGGTATTCATCCAAATCCGGCCACGGTTTTCATCGCCCATAGGGGAAACCATAAGAGCCTCGACACCCAGGGCAGTCAGGAAACTGGCTACCACTCTCCCCTGCTCGACGCTGGGGACGATGATATTGTTTCCAATGGCCGCAAACGGCTTGGCGGGATTCTTGGGCAGTGCCTTGGTAATGCGCTCATAAATCGGCTCAGATTCCATGAACTCCACCAGGGCCTGTGCCATTTCCGCAGTCATCACCTCCGGGAACTGGAAGTGCGGCTCCAACGTCGGCCGATAGGCAAAGGCAAAAGCCGCCGCCATCTCAGCCTCAGCCTGGAGGGAGTCGATGGTCTCCCAGGTGTAGTCCCCAAAGAACTCCTCCAGGGAGCCATAACCAGAATCCTCAGCGAATTTCTGCAGGAACCACTCCTTGATAGCGAGAATAGCCGTAGGCCGCTCGTCAGCGTAGCGGTTTTCTTCCCACTCCTCATCACTTTCCCACTGGGCATAGCCTTCAATCAGCAGGAAATCGCCAGTCAGCTTTTTGTTTTCCATGTTTCATACCTCCGATAAAAAATAGTGATAAGGAGGCTGGACATCACGACCCAGCCTCCTTTCAGAATAAGTTATGTGCAGAAGTTTCCTACCATTTCAGCGAACTTCTGCCTCTGCCGCTCAGATTTGACCCGGTTTTCAGCCAGTTTCCACTCATTGCCGGGACGGAACTCCCAATAGGCGGACTGCTCGGCCACGGCCATGTCGATGAGATAAAACTCACCGTCCTCAGTCATCATGAGGTCGACAGACCAGGGGCCGGAGAGACCTTCCACATTGGCCATGTGCTCGGCAACAAGGGCCTCTGCCACGCCTTTTTTCTCCTTGAATGTGCTCTCAATCCGCTCACGCTCGTGGTTGAAGATGATTTTGTCCGTCGCATCATAGAGACGCCCGTAGACATAATCATAATTCCAGTAGTTGGCGGTAAAGAGCACCTTCTTGAGGTCAAAGTCATAGAAGACCCGGAACTCAGAGCGCAGCGGCAACCCATGGTAAATACAGGGCGTCACTCTCTCGTCATGCCGGATGCGCTCCCGAACGACCAACTCACTCCAGCCACCACCCATATCCGCGCCGCAACAGGCTGCGGCGTAGTTGATGTTGATGATGGCGTCGGTCAGTTTGTCGGGCAGGACCATGCAGGACTTATCCGCATCGAACTTATTGCTGAAGTCTCCATTCTTTACAAAGAGGAGCCCCTGAATACCTGCCTTTTTCAGCCCTGGGCGTACGATGCTGTCCACCCAAGCCCGAACGGCGGCAATATCCTCATCCGCCTTCTCCATGTAAAAATGCTTCATCAGCTCCGGCGGCACGGAGAATACCGTGGACTTCGGAACCTTGATACCGCAGTCCTTGACGGCGGGCCACCAGTTGGAGAACAGGTTCGGCATAGAACGCTCCCGGGCAAAATGCCCGATGTGAGCATAGAACTCAGTTACAGTCCCTATTCTGCGGGGTAGGGCGTCGCAATCATCGCGTTCCACCAGCCAGCCGCCGAAGTAGCGGGCGATGGTCTCCATGATGTTCACCGCATGGCCCCAGTAGCCAATCCGAAGGATGGATGTTTCGGCCTTGACCATATCCGCCGCACCGAGTTTCTCATAGTACCGCAAGCCCTCATAGGTATTGATGTTGCGGTACTGGTAGTTCAGGAACCTCTTCTCACCCTCATAGGTGAAGGAAATCCAGCCGAATTCCGTCTCATAGTCTTTGGATTTGCCGTAAACTTCCTTCACGTCATCAAGTTCGGCGATGGGCCCCAGATTGTCCACCTTGAAATTCTTTTTTGCTCCCTTGTCGAACAGGAGTTTGACCATCTCAAACAGAACGTCAAAATCGACGTGTCCGTCGAGACGCAGCTCAGAGCTGACACTCATACTCTTTTCCTCCTTTTTACCCAGCAATTTCACTGATGGTGATTTCAAAATCTGCGTCCTTCAATTTGTCTCGAATGACAAACTTGGACGCATCGCCGTCCAAAACCTCGTACCCGGCACGGGCCAGATAGTTTGTGATTACAGAAAACAGTTCATCCATGTTAGAACCCCCTCCTTACTTGGCGTTGGTATAGGACTTAAATCTCTCGCAGTACGGGATAGACTCATCGACTTTACCGGCCATAGTCACTTCAGACCAATACTGCTGGGTGTCCATGGCATTGTCCGAGAAGGTCTCCTTGCTTTGGACCTTCTGCTCCATGTAGAGGCGCATCAGCCGTTCCATAGCAGCAGGGTCCTGCACATCTGGGAGTTTTCCATGAAAGCGGAACATCACCCGGTCCATTACGGACGGGTCCAAGTACTCCCCGGCCACCAGAGCGGTCTTAACGTCGTCTCGGCTGGCCATCAGGATTTCCTTCAGAATGATTTGACACATCCCGGGGTTCCCATTCGACAGCAAGGCGACGACTGCATACAGGTGGTCTGGGATAACGTCATCCAGGCCGACCAGCAACATCTTCCGCTTCAGGATGGAGCAGATAGGGTCTGTATAGATGTCAAACCAAAACGGAATGCCGTCCCGCCATAGTGTGAGGACGCCCATTACTGACTCGTTCACACCATTTCATCTCCTTTCCCATCGGCCTTGCGGATTCCGGGCGTATGGTCACATGCGTCTTTGCAGGACCAATCACGGTCAATGTCAGACTGGTTCACGCAGTGCATATGCTCACAGGCCAGGTTAGCAATGGTCTCTGTGTCGTTGAGCACCTCTTCCTTGCTTCTGCCGCGCTGCTTGAAGTACTTCTCCGGCTGGGCCTGGAGATACTTGATGATATCCGCCCTGGCCTGCTTATAGCTGAAATGCGGCTTCACTGCCGGGTCAGAGTTCTTCGTAACCCAGGCGCTGGAGCAGTACTCAGGTAAACTCTCAATGCTGATTCTGTCAGCACTGGGATGCAGGCAGAGGATGATGAATTTGTCCTCAAAATCCATCGCCCCGTACGGCTGTTCATGCTCTTCGGGGTGAAGTGCGGCATCAAACTCATTGTAGGCATTCACCAACTCAATGAGCTTGTCGCCCACACCATCCGCGCAGTGGAAGGCTTCCCATCTGCGCTGGCCGGTGGGTTCCTCCCAGCACAGGACCCAGCTTTTGCGAAGGTCGGTCACGTCCGAATGGCTCTCAGACTGCAGAGTCCGAATCGCCATCTCCACCGCCTCATACTCGGCCTCACAGTGTTCCAGCACGGAGTAAGGGTCGGCGGCATCCTTCGGAAGGATACTCTTTTTCAGCGCATGGCGGAGTTCATCCATCCGGCCCTTGAGGAGCCGGTTGCTGTCCTCCAGGATACTAACTGCTTTGTTTACCTTGTTGATGTCCATAAAATCGTCTCCTTTGAAAATGTTTGTGTATATATGAAAAAAGCAGTCAGGCTCATGAAATGAACCTAACTGCTTGGAACTTATAAAATGATGCTTTTGCGTTATCATACTTCCTCGTTTGATAGTAATATCCTACCATCTATCGGCTGCAAAGTCAAAATCGTCGTCCATCCTATCGCTCATGTCACGCAAGCACTCAAGCACCAAAACACCTAAGTGCTTATACGCTGGAGCCGGACACAGAGAAAGGGCCCCAGCATATGCTGGAGCCCCTCGTGGTATTGGTTACGGGTATGCAGTGGCAAGCACACGAGCCTTGAACTCATTCAGCTCTCTGCATACCTTCTCAGCCGTCGCCCGATGGGCATATGTAGCGAGCTGCTGCCCGTACATCTTCCGGCCAGTGTATTTGTCCACGGAAGCAGCGAAAATGGCTACGCTGGTGCTTCCGGCAATCGGGATGACCTCGGCGTTCCAGCCGGGGTCAGAAAACTTGAATTTCTCAAAAGCCAGGGCTTTTTTGGATTTCATACCTCTCATCCTTTTCCGTGTAGTTATCATCAACAAACTCTCCGCCAAAGTAGAGTTCCATGTGGAAGGGAGCTTTCAGAAAGCGGCGTAACAGCCGCTTGCCAGGAATCTCATCTATCTCGATAATGAGATAGCCGACCATTTGGAACGCCTTGGGCAGTTCACCGCCGAGCATGTCCGAGAGCTCATCCAGGAGCCTGAAACAGGCGGCAGAGTCCTTGGACCCCGCAGCGTCGATGAACTCGCCCATATTGACGACCAACACTTCCCTGCCACGGTACGCGCTCGACAGGTATCCTGTCAGGAGCCTCTTCTCGGTTATGTGCTCAATCCGCATCGCTCAGACAGCCTCTCCTTCCAGAATGACCTGCTGTTCGGCATCGGTCATCAGTTTGTCCCAATACGGAGCATTATGACCAGCATTCCAGGAGGAACTGCTCAGGCAGTCATCCGGGATTCCAAGCACCGCCTCGATGCGGTTTAAGGTATCCTCGTACATCTGCTCCAGGTCGGCGTCCGATGTGTCCCATTTAACAAGGGACTGTACCGTGACATCCGCACTTCCATCATCATACCGCTCAATGCGCATACGATGGTTCTCTGCGTTCCCTTCAGCGCCCTCAGGTACAGCGGTGTAAGTTCCCTGGACCTGGAATCGCATCATATCGCCATAGACGGCAACGCAGCCTGCGTCTCCGCCAATCACACGATTTTTGATTTTCACGTTTCTTCCTCCTCAGACAATTTGGAATAGGCCGGGAGAAATCTCCCGGCACCCCTTGGAACAGGGGTAGGTGCTCTTACCATCCGGCCACTTTACATGGATTCGCGTCCCGGTACAGCCCTCCATGGGGCAGGGACGGGAATGCATATTCAGAATTTGGCCAACCATCTGTCCATCACGGGACAGCATTTTTGCTTCTGGCTCTTTATTCACAACAAAACCCTCCTTCACTTTGCGTAGAACACCTTATGTGCCTGGATGGTGACATACCCGTAAAACGGATTCTTGATACCATTCCACTCCGAAGCCATCGTCTCTTCGATGACCTTCACCAGATACCCCTGCTCATAGGAACCGTCCCAAAGCTCTATCGAGCGGTCCGGGTAGTCCTTCAGATACTGGATAGCCGCTTCCGTAAGCAGGTCCACAGAAGGCGTTGGAGAGACAAGCGTTTGCCATCCTGCCTTTGGTTCCTGATGGAACCACCCGATGGCAAATATACCGTCCGAGGTCGTCTGATAGACGAGGTTCCGTGGACGGGTTCGCTCATCGTTGGCCATATCCAAGGCAAAAGCGAGTACGGCCTTTAGCTGACTCTTGGCACAGGAAACCTCGAACACCTGGTTGCTGCTGAACATCACACGGTCCTCCCAGCTCTGCGCCCAGCGCAGGCCGCCAGGGCCTCATTCCGACTGATGCGGCCGTAGGTGACGTTCCAGTACCAGTGCTTCCCGGAGCAGGTCATTACGGCACCCTTGACCTCCAGGAACAACCGGGCAGACTTCTCCGTCATGCCGGGCAGCTCCTCTACCCAGAGAATCTCGTCGGGCTTGTCCGGGCAGTGCATCATGACCTCGGGGTCGTTGATTACCGTTGCACCGCTCTCCCATTGGCAGTTATTCCATTGCCAGACGCCTTCTCCTGTCAGTCCCGGCTGAGGGCAGACATCGTGCTGAATGGTGCGCGGTTGGTTATCGAAGAACTGCACCGCAGTCTCCGTATTCAAAGCACACTGTTTCAACTCAGTTCTCTCCTTTTCAACACAGAATTGTATTCAGGTGGCCCTTGATGAACTCATACTCACGGCGGGATACCTGAGCAAACCGGCCACCGCCCAAATTCAGGGTAATACTGTCGCCGTTGACTGCCCATGTTCCGGGGAGCACCTGATTGGCCATGCTGGTGGTATACACCTTGAGTTGGGCCCGTTCTCCCCTGCTGATGGCAGCCTGCAGACCGCTGACAGTGCGGCAGTTCTTCATACCGTACCATCGCTTTCCTCAACCATATCGTCCACATTGAACGACAGGCCGATTTTCTTGAACTTGGCCAGCAGGGCCTCCGCTTCCTCCTGTGTAGAGGCGACATTGGCCTTGCAGATGCGGACTTGACCATAGAAGGTATCATCCGGGCTGAGAGGCGGATAGCCTGCCCCCTTCCACGCCAGTTCCGTAGCCCCAATGGGACGGAAGAGCGTGATTTCGTCCACAATAACTTGGACAATCTCCACATCCGTGTTGCGCGGGCACTGAATCCATCTGCCAACGGAATTGCGCCGCTTTTTCCGGCGGATGGCATACACCGTCTCGCCGACACCAGGGATGTACGAATCTCTGCTCAGTTTCGAAATATCCAACATTTCAAAATCTCCTTTTCAAAAAAAAATAATGTGATAGCTCAGTCCTGCTTCAGCTTGGCCAAAAGGTTGGCCGCCTCGTCGACGAGGTTCTGCTGGCAGGCTCGGATTTCCTTGTAGATGGAAGTCAACGTGCAGTTCCAAAGATGCACATGCTTGCCAGCGTCCATCAGCTCAAGGATTCGCATGAAAGCCTTGCGCTGGTCCAGAAGGGAGATATACTCCACATGGTCGCCAAAGTCGAAGTGATACCCAATCCGGCCGCACATGGAACCGTAGGTGACATTAACTGTGCTTCCGGTATTTGTTGCTTCAATGGACATTCTGAATTCCTCCTTTAGACTTCAACTAAGATTCCTTCTGCCTCTCCACGGCATGGATAGGCGCTGAACTCCATGTGTCCCCAGGCGTTCTCATTCCAGAACATCCCGTCCTCTCCAAGTGTCCAGAGATAGAGATAGACCTCTCCATGCCGCTCACATATCTTGCCGTCCCGGACTGCGTTGGCAAATGGGGAAATTCCCAGTACACCGTACCGGCGTCCGACAGTCAATTCGTTCCGGCTCATGGTCTTGGTCTGCTCCATCAGGGCGGGGATTTCTCGCGCAAGGTTTGCCCTCAGGTATTTGTCTTGCGCCCGTATCCGCTCGATGGCTTCGTCGGCCAAGTACGCCTTCTCGTGGGGGAGCACATGGAACACCTGCGGGTATCCGCTTGTTACTTTCATGACCAAAAACTCCTTTCATAGCTTCCTTCGTTTGTGTATATATAAAAAAAACAGCACCTGCACGATACCGTGTAGATGCTGTCTTGAATTATATTTGTAGTGTATTGCGTTAGATACTTCCTTAATCTATGGATTTATTATACCATTGCAAATTCCGGCGGTCAATTTTGCAATTTCGAAGACGATAGTTTATTGATGAATGAAAGGCGCATACCCCTTCCAAAGAAATTTTGGGTATTCAACAAATCGTGTGGTCAAGCAAATGATTATGGAACATTTGTTTGAATTAAAATCATAAATGTGGTATAATTATTCCGGCAAGGAGGTGTATTCCAGATGCAGAGGACCATGGGCTGCAAGGGACGGCTTTACCCCACTGAGGAACAGGCTCGACAAATCAATCAGACCATGGGTTGCTGCCGGTATGTCTATAACCATATTCACAGCGACCAGGGAACGCAATACACATCATTTGGATACCGGCATCTTCTTGCCGAACATAATGTAATTCAAAGTATGTCCAGAGCTTGGAACCCTCGTGACAATGCTGTTATGGAGAGTTTCTTTGGCCGGTTCAAAGACACACTGCGCAGACACTTTTACTCTTCATCACAAGATGACCTGTACGATGTTGTGGCAAAGTGCATCGAGAACCAGAAGACTGTTTAGTGGGGGTGATACAATGGAATATTCCTATAAATTCCGGTTGTACCCAACCAAAATGCAGGAACAACAGATACATCGGACGTTTGGCTGCTGCCGGTATCTTTGGAACCACTACCTCGCCCAGCGCAAGGCGGTCTACGAACTGGACGGCCACGCTATGAACTACTACGAGTGCGCCAAAGATTTGACTGTCTTAAAGAAATCCTTGGCGTGGTTGAACGAAGTTGATGCTACTGCTCTGCAATCATCCCTGCGAGACCTGGACACAGCCTTTCAAAATTTCTTCCGCCGTGTAAAGCAAGGGGGAAAACTCGGCTATCCCCGGTTCAAAAGCAAGAAAAACCGTCACCAGTCCTACAAAAGTAAATGTGTTGGCACGAATATCAAGGTGCTTGGTAATGCGGTTCAACTCCCGAAGCTCGGCCTTGTGAGGTGCCGTGTTTCCCAAAAGGTCAAGGGCCGTATCCTTTCAGCTACTATCAGCCAGAATCCCAGCGGCAAGTATTTGGTCGCTTTGTGCTGCACCGATGTGGAGATAGACCCTCTGCCTAGTACTGGGGCCGTTGTCGGCCTTGATATGGGATTGAAGTCATTCGCCATCACCTCGGATGGGTTCGAGTATCCGAACCACAAGTTCCTGACCAAAAGCCAGAAAAAACTTGCCCGCTTCCAACGCCAGCTCTCCCGAAAATCAAAGGGGAGTAAGCGTAGAGAAAAGGCGCGGGTGAAGGTTGCCAAGCTGCAGGAACATATCGTCAACCAGAGGCAGGACACCCTGCATAAGCTATCCACTCGGCTCATCCGAGACTATGACTTAATCAGCATTGAGGACTTGGCTACTAAAAACATGGTCAAAAATCACAAACTGGCCCGGTCAATCTCCGATGCCTCATGGAGCGAGTTTCGCAGGCAGTTGGAGTACAAGGCGGCATGGTATGGGAAACAGGTGGTCACGGTAGACCGTTTCTTCCCGTCCTCCCAACTCTGCTCCGCCTGCGGCG
>PPYE01432496.1_pt1 | contig 62267 bp, 56 predicted proteins | sample 1559881 | NCBI WGS metagenome assembly PPYE01 (sample SAMN08240022, study PRJNA423297) | Human gut metagenome, whole genome shotgun sequencing project. | reverse complement strand
GCTCTGGGGGGCCGGGGCGGCGGACACATTGCCCGCAAAGCCGGTGCCGGCAGCCAGGCCCTTGCCCACCTTGTCCTTGAGTTCCAGGGCGATGCGCTGGGCCAGCTTGGGGCCCACGCCGTTGGCGGCGGTGAAGGCCTTGTGGTCCCCGGAGGAGGCCGCCAGGGCCACCTTTTCGGGGCTCATCACCGACAGGATGGCCAGCGCCGCCTTGGGCCCCACCCCGGACACGCCGGTGAGCATCTTGAAGCAGGCGCGCTGGTCCTCGGTGGCAAAGCCGTAGAGGGAAACGTCGTTCTCGCTCACCGACATCACGGTGTAGAGGGTGGCTTCCTTGCCGGGGGCGGGCAGGGCTTCGGCGGTGGACAGGGGTACCTGGGCCAGATACCCCACCCCCGCGCAGCTGATGACCACGGTGTCCAGGGTCTTTTTCAGAACTTTTCCGTTCAGACAATAAATCATGGTGCTTCTCTTTTCTCTATCTTACCACAGGGTGAAAACGAATCAGCGGGGCTGGGTGCCCATGAGGCGGCTGCGGCTGCAATGACAATGGGCCACCGCCATGGCCAGGGCGTCGGCGGTGTCGTCCGGCTTGGGGATTTCGGGCAGGTGCAGAAGCATCCGGGTCATCTCCTGGATCTGCTTTTTCACCGCCTTGCCGTAGCCGGTCACCGCCTGCTTGACCTGCATGGGGGTGTATTCGTAGATGGGAATACCGCACTGGGCGGCGGCCAGCAGGATCACCCCACGGGCTTCGGCCACCCCGATGACGGTGGTCTGGTTGTGCTGGTAGAACAGCTTTTCCAGCGAGATGGCTTCGGGCCGGTACCGCTTGCACACGTCCAGAATTCCTTCGTACACCTCTTCCAGCCGATGCTCAAAGGGGGTATCCTTGTCGGTCATGACGGCGCCGTATCCCACCGGGGCAAACCGGTTGCCCACATATTCCACGACCCCCCAGCCCACAATGGCATAGCCGGGGTCGATGCCCAAAACGCGCATTTCGTTACACCTCTCCATTTTAACCGTAACAGTATACCACAAAAACGTCGTTGCGGCAAGATTTTGCCCCGGGAGGCCCTGCCGCAAAGAAGCGATGCACCGTCTATTTTCCCCGCCGCAAAAGAGGTTTTTCAGAATTTTCGGATTTTTTTGAAAAAAGGGCTTGATTTTTTGCGCAAGGTTTGGTATAGTATACAAGTCGCAAGTTGACATGCGCGGTTAGCTCAGCTGGTAGAGCATCTGCTTGACGTGCAGGAGGTCACAGGTTCGAGTCCTGTACCGCGCACCACGATAAAAGCCCCAGGAACGCAGGTTCCTGGGGCTTTTCTTTTTGCTTTGCCATCGCAAAATCCCGCCTGCCCCTGCCTGGGGACGGGCGGGATTTGTGGTTTACGGCTGCAATTTGGCGAAGACTTCCCGGTAATAGGGCGCAAAGACGCTGTTTTTCTGCCACAGGAAGGTGAAATCGTGGGCCAGGGTGAAGTCCGGCAGATCAATCTGCCGCAGACTACCCGCGGCCAGCTCTTTGGCCACCACCGACCGGTAACAGAAGGTAATGCCGCAGTTTTCCAGCACCAGGGCCTTGATGGCGTTCAGGCTGCCCAGTTCCGCCAGGTGGGGGAAGTCCGCCAGGGACAGCCCCCGCTCCTGCAAAGCCCGCTGGAGCATCTCCCGGGTGCCGGAACCTTCCTCCCGCACCAGCAGGTGGGCGTCCAGCAGGTCCCGCAGCCGGTGGGTGCCGGCAGCCAGCGGGTGCTCCGGCGCGCAGACGGGGAGCATCTCCTCCCGGGTATAGACCAGCCCGTCGTAGTCCTGCCGGGGGTAGAAGCCTTCAATGACCGCAAAGTCGATCTCCCCCCGGTCCAGCATAGCCAGCAGGGCGTCGGTGTTGTTCACCACCATCCGCAGCCGCAGGTCCGGGTCGGTGCGCAGCAGCCGGGCCAACGGCCCGGGCATCAGGTATTCTCCGATGGTCAGGGTGGCCCCGAAATGCAGGGTGCGCCGCCCGGCCGCCGCCCGCAGCAACTCTTTCAGGTGCAGATCGTCGTGCCGGGCCGCCGAGGCGGTGCGCAGGAACAGGGTGCCCGCCTCGGTGAGGGAAAGCTGCTTGCCCTCGTATGTGAAGAACCGGGCGCCGTACTCCGCCTCCAGGGCGCGGATATGCTGGGACACCGCCGGCTGGGTGATGTGCAGCTGCTCGGCAGCCCGGGTGTAGTTCATGGTCTGGCACAGCGCCAGAAAGGTTTCCACTTTATGGTCCAGCATGGGGTTTTCCTCACCTTTCCATATATTTCCTTTATTTTAGGGAAAGTATAACACATTTTTATCTATAAATAAATAATTATAATTTTACATAATACTGAAAATACCCTATACTGGTCGACGGAGAAAATCAACCAACCGACTTACGGAGGAGAATCATACCATGGAAAACGTAAAGAAACTGCTGCCCGGCATCGGCGCCTGCCTGGTCATTGCGGTGCCGTCCTGGCTGCTGGGCAAGGCCTTCCCGGTCATCGGCGGCGCGGTGTTCGCCATCCTCATCGGCATGGTCATTGCCCTGTTCTACAAGAACAAGACCCTGACCCAGCCGGGCATCACCTACACGTCCAAGAAAATCTTGCAGTATGCGGTCATCCTGCTGGGCTTCGGGCTGAACCTGTCCGAGATTGCCCGGGTGGGCGCCCAGAGCCTGCCGGTCATCGTGTCCACCATTACCACCTCGCTGGTGGTGGCCTTCCTGCTGCAGAAGGTCCTGCGTCTGCCGGGCAACACCTCCACCCTCATCGGTGTGGGGTCCTCCATCTGCGGCGGTTCCGCCATTGCCGCCACCGCCCCGGTCATCCACGCCGATGACGACGAGATTGCCCAGTCCATCTCGGTCATCTTCCTGTTCAACGTGCTGGCGGCCCTGATCTTCCCCTGGCTGGGCGGCCAGCTGGGCCTGAGCAACGAGGGCTTTGCCCTGTTTGCGGGCACCGCCGTCAACGATACCTCCTCCGTCACCGCGGCGGCGGCTTCCTGGGATGGGCTGCATCCCGGCGCCAACGCCCTGGAAGGCGCCACCATCGTCAAGCTGACCCGCACCCTGGCCATCATCCCCATCACCCTGGTGCTGGCCATCCTCGGCGCCGCCAAGGCCCGCAAGAGCGGCGAAGCCCAGCAGGGCAGCTTCTCGCTGAAAAAGGTGTTCCCCTTCTTCATCCTCTTCTTCCTGCTGGCTTCGGTCATCACCACCGTCTGCGTGGCTTCCGGTGTGGATGCTTCCCTGTTCCAGCCCCTGAAGGAACTGTCCAAGTTCTTCATCGTCATGGCCATGGCGGCCATCGGCCTGAACACCGACCTGGTAAAGATGGTCCGCACCGGCGGCAAGGCCATCGTCATGGGCTTTGTGTGCTGGGTTGCCATCACCGGCGTGAGCCTGGGCATGCAGCATGTCATCGGTCTGTGGTAAGCCGGTTTTATACGTAAATCAAAAACAGCCCCTTCCCCGTGGTTGTCACGGCGGAAGGGGCTGTCTGTTTGTATGGGCGGATTACTCGTGGACTTCGTTCACCAGTTTTTCGCCCCGCTCAAAAGCGCGGGCGTTTTCCATGGTGGTGATGGCGATGCTCTGCAGCGCCGTGCGGGTGAAGAAGGCCTGGTGGCTGGTGACCACCACGTTGGGGAAGCTGAGCAGCACGGGGACCACCTCGTTCTGCAGCACGTCGTCGGAGAAGTCCTCAAACACCTGGCCGTCCTCGTCCTCGTACACGTCCAGGCCCACACCCGCAAACTTGCGGGCGCGCAGGGCGTCGATGAGGGCGTTGGTGTCGATGAGGCCGCCCCGGCTGGTGTTGACCAGGATGGCATTGTCCCGCATCTTGGCGATGGTCTCGGCGTTGATCAGGTGATGGCTTTCGGCGGTGAGGGGGCAGTGCAGGCTGATGAGGTCGGCGGCGCGGAGCAGCTCGTCCAGCTCCACATACCGCACAATGCCTTCCAGCTCGGGGTTGTGGTACTGGTCATAGGCCAGCACGGTCATGCCGTAGCCGTGGCAGATGCGGGCCATGGCCGCACCGATGCGCCCGGTGCCGATGATGCCGGCGCAGGAGCCGTAGAGGTTGTAGCCCAGCAGGCCGTCCAGGGCAAAGTTGTTGTTGCGCACCTTGATGTAGGCCTTGCAGATGCGCCGGTTGGCCGCCTGGGCCAGGGCCATGGCGTGTTCGGCCACCGCTTCGGGGCTGTAGCCGGGCACACGCAGCACCGTGATGCCCAGCCGCTTGGCGGCGGCCAGATCCACGTTGTTGTAGCCCGCGCAGCGCATGAGCAGCAGACGGATGCCCGCCTCGTGTAGGGCTTCCAGCACGGGGGCGGAGCAGTCGCTGTTCACAAAGGCGCAGACCGCGTCCCCGCCCTTGGCCAGGGGGGCGGTGTCCACGTCCAGGTTGGCAGCCAGGAACCGGATGGAGCAGCCGTAGTCCGGGTCGGCTGCCAGCAGCTCAAAGTACAGGCGATCATAGTCGCGGGTACCGTAAAAAACAATCTTCATATATACTCTCCTATAAAATAGTTCCTTTTTCGTATCCGCTGTTAGTATACCCGGATTTCCGGATATATTCGGTTGCTTATGCAACGGATATGACAAAGTAAGAGAATATCACAATTCTTGCCGGATGTCCACACAGACGATCTCGGTGCGGCCGGCGGTGCGCAGCTTGTAGCCCCAGGTGCCGGTGCCGCCGCTGACCACGGCGGTGCAGGTATCGGTGATGCGCTTGCGGCCGTAGTTGACCTCGTTGTACCGGAACAGCCGGGCCACCAGCCCCGCGGGCCAGATCTGCCCGCCGTGGGTGTGGCCGCTGAGGATCACATCCGCCCCGGCCGCGGCGGCATCCCGCAGTTCCCGGGGCTCGTGGTCCAGCCAGAGGGTGAACACCCCGTCCGGGCCGCCGGGCTGCAGTTCGGCGGGAGCCAGGCGCCTGCCCTTGGTATCCAGCCAGTCCTTGCGACCCACCACCCGCACCGGTGCGGCGTCCCGGCCGGAAAAGGCCACCAGTTCCCCGCGGTCTTCCAGGATGATGACCCCGGCGGCGGCAAATTGTTCTTCCAGCTCCTGCCGGGTGTAGCTGGGGGTGTGCCAGTAGTGGAAGAAATCGTGGTTGCCCGGCACGAACCACTTGCCCCCGGGCATCTGCCACCGGCCGAACAACTCGCAGAAGGCGTCGAAATCCTGGCGGGAGGTGTACTCGTCAAAGATGTCCCCGGTGAGCACCAGCAGATCCGGATGCAGCGCCGCCACCCGGTCATACAGTTCGGGGATGCGGTCCCGGTTCATGGCGCCGGTGCCGGGGTGCAGGTCGCTGAGCTGCACCACCCGCAGCCGCCCGCCGGGCAGCGGCTTTTGGGTGGTGAGGGTGTAGGTGGTGGTGCACAGCTTCACCGCCTTGCGCCAGCCCCACAGCAGCAGCACCGCCGTGACCTCCCAGGCCAGCAGTCCCCCCTGCCAGGCCAACCGCCAGACCTGCCACACCGGCCCGTCCGCCAGATGGGCCAGCAGGGTGATCAGGTCTCCCGCCGCGTACACCCCGCACAGCTGGGCCGCGGCGGCCAGCCCCACGCCCAGCGGGTCCCGGGCCACCCAGACCAGCACCGCCAGCAGCAGAAAGGGCAGCCCGAAGAAGAGCACCGGCATCCCTGTCAGGGGCCGCAGGAAGGGCAGGGCCAGAAAGTTCAGATACAGCACCAGCGCAATAAGCCCCTGCCCGATGCGGGGGATGACGAACTGGATGAAACGGTTGTACATGGCGGAGAAGTCCTTTCCTTGGCGGCGCAAACGCAAACAGGCCGCCCCGCCGTGCCCGGAACGGACGACGGCGCGGCGGCCTGCGGTTAGTATACGCCGGTTGGCGGCAAGTATGCGCGCTTACTGGTTTTTGGCCTTGATGGCGGCGTCGATGGCCTTGGCGACCTCCTTGCCGGCGCCCATGGCCAGAATAACGGTGGCGGCACCGGTGACGGCGTCACCGCCCGCGTAGACGAAGGGACGGCTGGTCAGCCCGTCGGGGCCGTTGGTGATGATGCAGCCGTGCTTGTCGGCGTCCAGGCCGGGGGTGGTGGACCGGATCAGGGGGTTGGGGCTGGTGCCCAGGGCCATGATCATGGTGTCCACGTCCAGCTCGAACTCGCTGCCTTCTTTGACGATGGGACGGCGGCGGCCGGAAGCGTCCGGCTCACCCAGTTCCATCTCCACGCAGGTCATGCCCTTGACCCAGCCGTCCTCGTCGCCGAGAACCTCCACCGGGTTGGTCAGGGTCTTGAAGATGATGCCTTCCTCTTCGGCGTGCTCCACTTCCTCCTTACGGGCGGGCAGTTCGGCCATGCCGCGGCGGTAGACGATGTAGACGGTCTCGGCGCCCAGACGCTTGGCGCAGCGGGCGGCGTCCATGGCCACGTTACCGCCGCCCACCACGGCCACAGCCTTGGATTTCTTGATGGGGGTGTGGGAATCGGGCAGGTAGGCCTTCATCAGGTTCACGCGGGTCAGGTACTCGTTGGCGGAGTAGACGCCCTTCAGGCTTTCGCCCGGGATGCCCATGAACCGGGGCAGGCCGGCGCCGGACGCGATGTACACGGCCTCGAAGCCGTATTCGTTGAGCAGTTCGTCGATGGTCAGCACCTTGCCGATGACCATGTTGCACTCAATATCCACGCCCAGGTCCTTCAGGCCGTCCACTTCCTTCTGGACGATGTCCTTGGGCAGACGGAATTCGGGAATGCCGTACATCAGCACGCCGCCGGCCACATGCAGGGCCTCGTAGATGGTGACCTTGTAGCCCATCTTGGCCAGGTCGCCGGCTGCGGTCAGACCGGAAGGACCGGCGCCGATGACCGCTACCTTATGGCCGTTGGGTTCGGGCTTGACGGCCGGGGTATGTACGTTTTCCCGGTGCCAGTCGGCCACAAAGCGTTCCAGACGGCCGATGCCCACCGGCTCGTTCTTGATGCCGCGGACACACTTGCCCTCGCACTGGTTTTCCTGGGGGCAGACACGGCCGCAGACCGCGGGCAGGGCGCTGGACCGGGCAATGACCTGGTAGGCGGCCTCGAAATCGCCCTTGGCCACCTCGGCGATGAAGCCGGGGATGTCAATGTCCACGGGGCAGCCGGAACGGCAGGGATGATTCTTGCACTGCAGGCAGCGCTTGGCCTCGTTCACGGCCATTTCGGCGGTGTAGCCCAGGGCCACTTCCTTGAAGTTCTTGTTGCGGACGTTGGGGTCCTGGCTGGGCATGGGGCACTTTTTGGGATCCATGTTGGGCATTTTACTCGACCTCCTTCTTGAACAGGTTGCAGGCCTCTTCCCGGGCATGGGTCTCGAATTCCTTGTACATGGTGCCGCGGTGCATAGCCTCGTCAAAATCCACCTCAAAGCCGTCGAAGTCCGGCCCGTCCACGCAGGCGAACTTGGTCTGGCCGCCCACGGTCAGGCGGCAGCCGCCGCACATGCCGGTGCCGTCCACCATGATGGGGTTCATGGAAACGACCGTCTTGACGTTGTGGGGTTTGGTGGTCTTGACCACAAACTTCATCATGATCAGGGGGCCGATGGTGATGACCTCGTCGAAGGTTTCGCCGCCGGAAAGCTTTTCTTCCAGGGGCACGGTGACCACGCCCTTGCGGCCGTAGGAACCGTCGTCGGTCATGATGATGAGCTCGTCGCAGCAGGCGCGGAACTCATCTTCCAGAATGACCAGGTCCTTGTCACGGAAGCCCACGATGCCGGTGACCTTGGTGCCCTGGGCATGCAGAGCCTGGGCCACGGGCAGGGCGATGGCGCAGCCCACGCCGCCGCCCACCACGCAGACCTTCTTGAGGCCTTCGATCTCGGTGGCTTTGCCCAGCGGGCCCACAAAGTCGTGGACAAAACCGCCTTCGGGCAGGGTGTTGAGTTCCATGGTGCCGGCGCCCACCACCTGGAAGATGATGGTGACGGTGCCCGCCTGCCGGTCATACCCCGCAATGGTCAGCGGGATGCGCTCGCTGTCCGCCTTGGCGCGGATGATGATGAACTGCCCTGCCTTGGCCTTTTTGGCGATCAGCGGTGCCTCGATGACCAGCTCGGTCACCGTGGGGTTCAGTTCGCGTCTTTTCACGATTTTGAACACTGTTGTACCCTCGCTTTTCCTGCGGGCGGCGCGGCGCGTACCGGCCTGGCCCGGTAATGTTTGCCGGCTGTGGGGCAGTCGGCCTATTATAAGTTATTGTACGGCATTTTTTTCCGAAAGTAAAGCACAAAAACCGTGCCTTTGCCCCGGTGCAGAACAGGCAGGGGGCTTTTCCCGCGGCGGGTTTTGTGCTATAATTGAAAATTATCGTATCGGACCATGGTTTCCGGCGCTTGTTTTCGGCTTTTTTTGCGCATTTTTCACCCGCAAAGCCAAAAAAGGCATTGCGCCCAAAAACGGTTTGGTATAAGATAAAGGTGGAACAGATTCGGAAACCTTCCCCGGTAATACCGGGAGATCTTTCTGTTAAGAGGAGCGCGACTTATGTTAAAACAAGATATGTTGCAGCTGAAGATGACTGCAACCCGCGTGCGCATGGGCATCATTGAAGCAACCCATGCCGCCAAGAGCGGGCATCCCGGCGGCAGCCTTTCGGCCGCGGATGCGCTGACCTATCTGTACTTCAAGGAAATGCAGATCGACCCCGAAAACCCGCAGGCCCCCGACCGTGACCGGTTCGTGTTGTCCAAGGGCCATGCGGCACCGGGGTTGTATTCGGTGTTGGCGGAGCGGGGCTTCTTCCCGGTGGAGGACCTGCGCACCCTGCGCCATCTGGGCAGCTACCTGGAAGGTCATCCCAACATGAACACCGTGCCCGGCGTTGACATGAGCACCGGCAGCCTGGGGCAGGGCGTTTCGGCGGCCTGCGGCATGGCGTTGGCTGCGCGCACCCAGAAGAAGGACATCAACGTCTACACCATCATGGGCGACGGCGAGATCGAAGAGGGTGAATGCTGGGAAGCTTTCATGTTTGCCTCCCACTACAAGCTGGACAATCTGTGCATCATGATCGATGTGAACGGGCTGCAGATCGACGGCGCCACCAGCTCCATCATGAACAGCGAACCTCTGGACCAGAAGATGGACGCCTTCGGCTTCAACACCATCGTGTGCAACGGCAACTCCTTCAACGATCTGGAGCAGGCCTTTGTGCTGTTTGACCGGTCCCACGGCAGCGGCAAGCCCACCTGCATGCTGCTGCACACCACCAAGGGCATGGGCGTCAGCTTTATGGAGAATGCCGTTGCCTGGCACGGCAAAGGCCCCAACGATGAAGAATACCAGCGCGCCATGGCGGAGCTGCAGGCTGCCCATGATCAGCTGGAGAAGGAGTATGAACAATGGCTGAAGTAAAAAAGATCGCCACCCGTGACAGCTACGGCGCGGCACTGGTGGAACTGGCGGATGCCGGCCACGACGATCTGGTCGTATTTGACGCCGACCTTTCGGCTTCCACCAAAACGGCTGTCTTCGCCAAGGCATACCCGGCCCGCTTCTTCAACTGCGGCATTGCCGAGGGCAACATGATGGGCGTAGCCGCCGGCATGAGCACCTTCGGCTATGTGCCTTTTGTTTCCAGCTTTGCCATGTTTGCGGCCGGCCGCGCCTGGGAGCAGGTGCGCAACTCCATCGGCTACCCCCACCTGAACGTGAAGATCGCCGCCACCCACGGCGGCCTGTCGGTGGGTGAGGACGGCGCTTCCCACCAGTGCTGCGAGGACTTCGCCCTCATGCGGGTCATTCCCGGCATGACCGTGATCTGCCCCGCCGACGACGTGGAAGCCAAGGCCGCCGTGAAGGCCGCCTATTCCCACAACGGCCCGGTGTATCTGCGCCTGTCCCGTCTGGCCACCCCGGTGTTCCATGACCCCGAAAAGTATCATTTCGAGATCGGCAAGGGCGAAACCCTGACCGACGGCTTCGATATTGCGGTGATCTCCACCGGCCTGATGACCAGCGAGGCCCTGAAGGCCGCCCTGCAGCTGAAAAAGCAGGGCACCCTGAGCGTGCGGGTCATCAACATGCCCTGCATCAAGCCCCTGGACGAAGAGCTGGTCCTGCGCGCCGCCAAGGAGTGCAAGAAGATCGTCACGGTGGAAGAGCACAGCATCATCGGCGGTCTGGGCGAAGCGGTCTGCTCTCTGCTGGCCGAAAAGTGCCCCACCCCCGTGCGCCGCATCGGCGTGAAGGATGCCTACGGCCATTCCGGCCCGGCCTGGGACGTGCTGCGTGAGTATGGCCTGACCGCCGAGGCCATCGCGGACGAAATCCAGGATTTCGCCAAAGAAGAGTAATCCAATAAAATATAACAGCCCGGATGTTTCGCAGGAAGCATCCGGGCTGTTTTTGTTTTGTCCAAAGGCGTACAGGGGAACTCAGTGAACAGGTGTTCCGATGTGTTTTTCCAGTCGCCACCGGGGAGCCGGACCATCGTCCGCCCAATATTCCTCCATAGAAGCGATCCGATCCCCCCTGATTTTTATAAAGGAAGTCACATGGCAGGACAGGCTTTGATCCCTGGCGCGCACGTTGGTCACCGTGATGATCAGGTCGCGAAGACGTTCCACCCGCTCCACCGTTCCTTCCCAGTCCCCCGGATATTCACAATTGGCAATCAGGAATTCATCAAGGGTAAACCGTTCATTGGTGCAATGCCAGGTCACCCGGGCATCCGGATGAAAATACTTTCTGATTTCCTGCGCGTTCTGGTCCAGTATTGCTTTCCAAAAGGCGTATATATCCATGCGGTATCTCCTATCCACGCATCGTACCGGTCATTGCCCGCTCTTCACTTTCTTGCCCAGCAAGGTATCCCGGGCACAGAGAAGATAGGGCAGATAGTTTTCGCAGGCGGCCTCCCACTTGCGGCGCACAAAGCTGCGCCGGGGGCCTTCGTTGTGTTTGATGGCTCCCACATTGATCCATTTGCTCTTCTGGCGTACCAGAAGATGGGGCGCAAAGGGCTGTTCCACGTCCTCCGGCATACAGTAGCCCGGGTCCAGCACCCGGAACCGCCGGGGCTGCTCCGCCACCAGGCGGTTGAGCTGGCTTTCGTCATGCCAGCGGGCAATGACCCCGTCGGCCAGATCGGCCTCGGTGCGGTCGTTGAGGGTGTGGCACAGCCAGAGGAACGCCTGGGCCGTGCCCCCATTGAATCCCCCCGCCACATAGACCTGCCCGGCGTTGTAGGGCATGCAGGCCCGGCTGCGGGGGTTGCGGTCATAGGGCAGGAAGCACGGCCTTTTGTGCCAGTAGCCCAGATGGCAGGCCACCACCAGGTCTTCCCCCTTTTCCGGGCGGGGCAGAACGTCCGCCGGGGTGATTTCGGCGGTGCACAGCAGGTTGGCGTTGGCAAAATACAGATAATCGCAGCTGCGCAGTTCCTCCTCCGCCTGCAGAAAGACCGCAAACCGCTTGAGGGTGCTGTAGGGCCAGTCGTAGGCTTTCTGGTAGATGCGGCGCACGGCGGGGTCGTCGTCATGGTCGATGCGCTCGGCGTCGGTGAAGACGTAGTAGGTTTTTTCCACACCTGGAAGGAAGTTCTGTTGAAAACTTTGGAAAAAATCCGGCCAGAAGACGGTGTACGCCCCGGTGCAGATATACAGAATGCCTACTTTCATTGGTTTTCCCCCTTATGAAGACGTCCGGACAGTTTGCGGACCAGATCCAGACCGCGGCCCCGGAGATAGGCGGCGTCGCTGGTCCAGCCGTACAGAAGCAGATTGCACAGGTTGGGCACCACCGCCACAATGCACACCTTGCCGATGAAGGCCAGAATGCCCTGGCCGCACAGTTCGCACAGCCGGGCGGTGAGGAACATGATGGCGAACAGGGTGACCCAGTGCAGCAGCTGCAGGCCCAGATACCGCCAGCCGCAGCCCTTCATGTAATGGCGGCAGACCACCCGGGCCCGGCCGATCCACATGAGGCAGTGGGCAAAGACGGTGGCCCCCACCACGCCGGCCAGCCCGAAGGGGATGACCAGAGCGAAGCTGAGCAGCACGTTGCTGGCGGCGGAAGCCACCATGAACCACTGGTCCTCCTCAAAATGGCCCAGCACCGCCCGGTAGGAACCCAGCATGCGGTGGTTCCAGCCGATGTACTCGTTCATGCAGAACCAGAACACATAGGCCATGGGCAGCAGGTAGCTCTCCCCCATCCACAGCCGGATGAAGGGCTGGAACAGGCAGAAGTAGGCCACCGCCACAAAGCTGCCGAAACAATAGCTGAACAGATCCAGCCCCCAGAACACCGCTTTGGCGTGGCCGTCGGCCTCGGCGTCCCGGTCATAGACAATGCTGCCGATGGCGGCGGCGAAGGAGTCCAGAATCTTGTTGCAGATGTTGTTGACGCTGGTGGAGATGGTGGAATAGTTGCCGGTCTGGGTGACCAGCGCGGCGCCCCGCATGCTGGTGATGACGATGTTGTCCGAGGAACCGTAGATGGTGTTGGACAGCTTGTGCACCAGATAATACCGCAGATCGTGGAAGATGCCCAGATCCTTGAAATCGGACAGGGACACCTTCACATCGTACAGTTCGGGGAAGTCCTTGCGGTACCGCCGGGCCACCACCACGTTGGCCAGGGTGTTGAAGAGAATCTGGATGCCGAAATACAGGAAGTAGTTGGGAATCCACAGGGCAATGGCGATCTTGGCCAGGCTGGTGGCCACGTTGAAGCCCAGGTCGATCTTGGTACACACATAGCCCTGTTGGGTACAGGTGTACATGAGCCGCCGGGTGACAAGGAAGTAGCTGGACAAGGTGGACAGGGCGGTCATGGCGTAGATGCCGTAGACCATGAGCCAGTCCGGTTCCTGTTCCTGCACCACCAGCAAGGGCAGGAAAAAGGCGCAGATCACCGCCATCAGGGCGATGAAGGCGCCGATGGCCCGGTAGGCCCACTTGTACAGGGACATATACCGGCTGATGCGGTCGATGTCCTTGGCAGCGATCTGTTCATACAGCCGGTAGCTGATGACGCTGCCCACCCCGAATTCGGCGATGGAGAAGAAGTTGAAGATGTTGTTGATGGTGTCCGAATACCCGGGGACGAAGGCGTCGAAGTTGGTGACAAAAAGTTTGCGGGTGACAAGGCCCAGCAAAAGCAGCACCAGACTTTGCCCCAGGGTATAGACCAGATTGATGAGGGTGCGTTTGGTTCGCAAGGCGGAATCTCCTTAGTGTTTCAGGTGTGCGGCCAGCCACAGTCCGGCCCGGGGGCCCAGCAGGGTGAGCATCCAGCGGAACAGCACCCAGTCGGTACGGCCGGAAGCCTGTTCCCCCTTGTTGTACAGATCCCGGCAGCGGGCGATGAGGGAGGCGCAGGCGCGGCGGGTGGCCTTGTCCTTCACGGCGGCGGCCCGGGCCTGGGGCCAGAACACGTTGGCCACCCGGCGCCAGACTTCCTGCTGTTCGGCAGCGCCGAAGCCCCCCGCATCCGGCCGGGCAAAGAGTTTGCGGAACCCCTTGCGGGCGGCCAGGATGCCCACAAAATGCTTGGGCAGATTGCTGTTCAGAAGACTGCCCGCCCGGTTGACCCGGTAGACGGTGAGGGGGAAATCCAGAAAATACAGCCGGATGCAGTGATGGAGCAGGAGCAGGTCGAAGGGGTAATCCTCCGCCCAGACCACCTTGGGCCAGAACCGCACCCCGGTGCTTTCCAGAAAAGACCGGCGGATGCAGAACCGCCACACCGACCAGTTGCCGCTGGTGTACAGTTTCTCCACCCGCTCGGCATAATCGGCGTCGGTGAAGGGGCCGGGGACGAAATCCGGCAAAGGCGGGGCGGTGGGTTCTGTTTTGGGCGCGGCGGCGTCCAGTTCCAGATACCGTCCCACGTACCAGTCATACCCGGGGGCGGCGTCCAGGGCCGCCCGCAGATTTTGCAGCATGCCGGCGGGCCACAGGTCGTCGCTGTCCAGAAAGAGAACCCACTCTCCCCTGGCGGCGTCCAGGCCGGTGTTGCGGGCGGCGGCCAGGCCGCCGTTTTCCCGGTGAAGGGCCACCACCCCGGGGCAGGTCTCTGCAAAGAAATCACACATTCTGCCGCTCTGGTCGGTGGAACCGTCGTCCACCAGGATGCACTCCCAGTCGGGGGCGCCGGGCTGCTCCACCACGCTCTTCACGCAGGCGGACAGGTAATTTTCCACATTATACACCGGCACAATCACCGAAAACCGGATGGGTGTTTGTTCGTCGCGCCGCATGGCGTACCTCCCTTATCCTTGGCGGGTGGGCAGCAGGGTCCAGTCGGCGGCATACAGCGCGCTGCGCTTGCCATTGGCGTACCAGCGGTCGGGGGCAAAGACCCGACGGCCTTCCGGTTCGGCCAGATACTGTCCCCACCAGCTGAAGGTGGAATTGCTCAGGATAAAATGACGGCACCGGGCCATCAGGTCCAGGTCCCACACCGCGGGCCAGCTGCCCCGCACAAAGGTGGCGGGCAGGCCGGCGGTGTCCAGGTGCTGCTGCACATAGTCCGGTTCGTCGGAAAAGACAAAGAGTTCGGCTCCGGGCAGGGCTTTTCCCACCGCCCGGCAGGCATCGGCATAGTACCGGGGCCCGCAGACCTGCAGGGCTGCGTTTTCCGGCTTGCGGTAGTCCCCGCACCGCCAGTGCAGCGCCACCGGGCAGGGGGCCGCGGCGATCTGTGCCGCCACCGGGGCGGCCGCCGGGGGCAGATCCCCCTGGGGGCGCAACTCGGTGCGGATGGTGTGGGCGGCGTCGGCAAAATAGCCTTCCGCCTGGAAGTACCCCCAGGCCAGAAAGTCCCGGCTGTGCCCCCGGTGGGCAGGCAGAAAGCCGTCGGAGGCAAAATGCAGCCCCAGGGCGTTGAGGACCGGGGCCATCCGCCGTTCAAAGACGGTGTAATCCCGGTTCATCATGCCGCCGCGCTGTTCATATTTGATCATCAGGGCCTTGGCGGCGTTCTGCCGGGGCAGATGGGCCTTGGCGAACCCCGGTTCGGCCAGAATCCGCACGTCCGGGGCAATGTTCAGCGCCTGCAGAGCGCAGTGGGTGTGGGCGGGAGCACCGTCCCGCCAGTCCTGCCGGTCCAGCAGAGTCACGGGCTCGGCACAACGCAGCCCCAGGGCCCGGGCAAAGGCGTAGATGAACATCTGGTTGCCCAGCCCCCCGGCCAGTTCGGCGTAGATCATTTGCTTCCCACCCCCGCCAGCAATTCGTACAAAGCCTGCATGCGCAGGGCGGCTTCCTGCTGTTCGTAGCCCGCCGCTTCCAGCTCAGCCCAATGGTCGGCGTGGGGACCGCCGGGGGCGGCTTCGTCGGCGGCTTCCACCCACTGTTTCAGCGGCGCGGTCAGGGGCAGGAACCGCACCAGGTCGGTGACGGCGCCGTCGTCCGGCACGTTGGTGGAGGCCAGGCAGGGGGTGCCGCAGCCCTGGGCTTCCACCAGGGTGATGGGGCTGCCCTCAAAGTTGCTGGGCAGCAAAAACAGGTCGAAGGCGTTCATGAAGGCGGGAATGTCCTCCTGCACGCCGGTCTGGATGACCTTGTTTTCCAACCCCAGGCTGGCAATCTTGCGGTCGATGGCCTCCCGGTCCTCGCCGGTGCCCACCATCATCAGGCGCCAGCGGCAGTCGTCCCGGACCATGGCGGCAAACACATCCAGCAAAAACAGCAGGTTTTTCTGGTGGTTGTACCGCCCCACAAACCCGCACAGCCGGGCATCGGGGGGCAGGTGATAGGCCTTCCGCACCCGGTTGCGGGCCGCCTCGTCGGGATAAAACCGACTGCGGTCCACCGCGTTGCAGGCCACCGAAAAGTTGGTTCTGCGGTCGATATGGTCGCCGAAGACGAACCGACCCGCCGCCACCCCGCAGCCCAGAAACCAGTGGGCGGTGAGCTGGTACAGCCCGTGAGCCAACCGCCAGACAAAAGTCATGGGCGGGTAGACGATGTGACTGTGCACGATGAGCTTGGCCCCCGGGCAATACAGCCGGATGAGCACGCAGGCCAGGGCGTTGACCTTGCTGGCGGTGTGCAGATGCACGATATCATACCCTTTGTGGGTGCGCAGGAACTTGACCAGGGCGGGCAGACGCTTTTTGTCGTCGTCCGGGATGGAATACCAGTGCACGCCGTGGGCTTCCAGGGCGGGGCCGGTGCTCTGCTGGTTGGGCGGACAGGGTCCGGCCAGCAGGTCCACCCGGTAGGTTTCGGTGTCCATATGCAGAAGCAGATTCTGGATATACCGCTGAACCCCGCTCTGGATGCCCAGGTTGTTGCCGATCATCAGGATGCGCATGAAACTCTCCTTTGGGATGTGTTTACCAGTAACTGCCGCCCTCCACCTTTTCCTTGGCGGCGGGCTGCTCCCTGGTGCCGGGACGCACCCAGGCATCGTTGTACAGCTTGCCGATGACCGGGTGGTCGTCCCACCGCTTGCCCTTGATGCCGAACAGCAGCTGGGTGGCGCCGCTCATCTGCACCGCCACGTGGCCGGTTTCCCGGGCGTGGGCGGCCAGGGGCAGGCCGTAGGCCCCCGCCCCGATGATGGCCACCTCATAGTCGGCGGCGTCCATAGCCGCTTCCATGGCGGCCAGGGCGTCAAACCAGGAGGCATACCCGGTGTCCTGCCCGGCCAGGCCCTGCACCGCCTGCACCACCGTCAGGGAGGCGAATTCCGGCAAAATGTCGGTGCCGGGGAAAAGTTTGTCCCGCTTTTGGTACTGGGACAGGATGCTTTCTTTGAATGGATGGACCACCAGCACCTTTTTGCCCGCCAGGGCGGCGCTCCAGGGGTGCTCATGGTAGTAGGGTTCCAGGGCCCGCAGCTGGGTGAAACGGGTGCGGGTGCAGCCCCGGATGACCTGCCGTTCCGCCCCCACATCCCACAAAGCCAGCAGGTCGGCCTGTTGGGCACAGCGGATATACAGTTCACAGAACTGGCGCAGGGTGTCGTCGTCGGTGGGAAACACCCCCGACAGGTCCCGGATCTCCCGCCGGATGCGGTCGGAAAAAGTCCGGCCGCCGTCCCGGTAGTATTCGGCCACGGTGCGCATCTCGGTGGCGCCGCAGCGGCCGAACAGGAAGGGCCGGCCGGCACGCACCGCCTCCCCCGCCAGGCGGTTGCCTTCGGCGGCGGGCAGCACGGTCACCCCCCGGTATTTCCAGCCGAACCGGGCAGACTTGACCAGGTTGCGGGCCAGTTCCAGCAGCTTGCCGTCATTGTCCATCCCGGTACACCCCTTCCTGTTGCAGCATGGTCAGCACGGTGCGGGCGCTGTTGTCCCACAGAAACTGCGTCCGGATGCGCTGCCGGGCGGCTTCGCCCATGGCAGCGTTGCAGGCGGCGGCCTGCACCCCGGCGGCAAAGACGGCGGCGTCCCCGTCCAGCAGAAGGCCGCTGACGCCGTCCTCAATGATCTGGTCCGGGCCGGGGGCATGGCGGGCCACCGGCACACAGCCGGCATACATAGCTTCCAGCAGGCTCATGCCGAAGATTTCGTGGTCGTTGAAGTTGACAAACACGTCACAGGCGTGGTAATAGGCATGTACTTCGGTGTTGGGCAGGCTGGGGATATACCGCCAGCGGCCGTCCAGCCCGGCGGCCTGCATCTGGCCCTGCAGCTGCTCGGCCAGAGCGCCGCTGCCGATGACCACCGCCTGCCAGTTTTCGGGCAGGGCGGCCAGCAGCGGTACCAGGTCCAGGGGGCGCTTGTAGGTGTCCAGCCGCCCCACAAAAAGCAGGATCTGGGCGTCCGGGTCCAGCCCCAGTTTGGCCCGCAGTTCGGCCTTGGTGCCCTCCACCGTGGGGATGATGGCGGTGTCCAGCCCCACGGGCAGCACCCCGGCGCAGGGCACGCCGCAGTCTTCCAGGGTATGCTGCACCGCCAGGGTCTTGGCGTAGGTGGGGGTTTTGCGGTAGACGGCCAGGTTGCGGCGGCAGAGCAGGTCCATCACCGCCCGCACCGCCGGGTTGCGGGCATCGGAGCGCACCGCCCCCAGCTGGCTGTAAAAGAAGATGCCGTGCTCCCGGCAGAAGCGGTACAGCCCCGGCACGCCCAGGGAGTTATCCCCCATGACGTGGACGGCGTCCACCTGCTCGTCCAGCAGGGGCTGCCAGGTACTGTAGAAGGCATGGACCCGCCAGGCTTTGGCCGGGACATACAGGATCTTCACCCCGGGGGTGGGTTCCTCGGTTTCGATGGCGTCGGCGCCCACGGCCGGGTAGAGCACCACGGCCCGGCAGCCCCGACCGGCCAGAGCCCGGGCCAGGCCCACCTCCTGTCGGTTGTAGGCACCCTTTTTGCCCGAAGCCCCGCAGTACAGCTGGGGAATGGCGATGGTCAGCATGACTTGGGGTCCTCCTGTCTGGGAATGGGGGCAACCTTGGCCAGATACCGGGCGTCGATGACCTCGATGTCCTCGTCCCGGCAGTAGGTGTGGATGCCGATGACCGACGCCGGGTCCAGCCCGGCGATGGTCACGTTGGCGGGCATGGCGGCGCACAGGGGCGTTTCCTTCTCCTGGCGGCAGGACCAGAACTGCAGGTAGACGCCGTAGTCCACCTTGGTGCTGACCTGGGCCGGGCGTACCGTCTGCCCCGCCCACCGGAACAAGGGCCCGGCATTGCGGGCGCCCAAATCGTAGGTGCGGTGTTCCAGCCCGAAGGTCTCGTCCTCCTCCAGGGCAAACCCGCCTTCCGCCTGCTCGTCCACCCGCAGGTCATACCGGCGGTACCGGGTGTACAGACCGTTTTCCGCCTTGACCTGGCTGCACAGCAAAGACAGCCCACCCGGGCGGATGTCCAGCAAAATGGTGTCGGCCAGCTCCTGGTCCCCGGTGGAAAAGCTGCGGGCCAGCTCCCACTGGTCGGGGAACTGCTTGCAGCGGTAGAGGTTCAGGCTGTGGTTGGTGCCGGTCTCGGGAATCATCCAGATGCCCCCGTTCCATTCGAAGACGGTGGGAAAGGACAGGTGAAAGCTCTCGGTGAGCACCGTTTTGGGCGTTCCGGGATGGCGGGGGTCGGTGAGGTCGATGACCGCAATGTCCCCCTTGCCGGCGGCCATGTCAAAGGCTTCGCAGAACAGCCAGCGCTTGCCCTCGTGGTGGAACAGCAGCGGGTCGGCATACCAGGTGCCGGGCTGCTCGGGCAGGCGGATGTAGTCCCCCTCCCCCAAGGCGGGCAGAGGATCGCACCCCGGGGCGGTGGGCACCGGGCGCAGGGCGATGGTGTAGATTTCCTTCCATCCGGCCAGCTTTTTGGCCAGGCGCGCCGGGGGCATGTGCAGGGCGCGGTACAGTTGGTTCATGGGGTTTTCTCCTTATTGCGGCGCGGGGGTCCCGGTGAGGACGGCCCGGTAAATTTCCATCAGACGGCGGTAGTTTTCTTCCGGCGCAAAGGCGGCCAGGGCCCCGGCACGCATGGCGTCGGGGTCGGCTTTGTCCCACAGGCCGGGCAGGGCCTGCACGGCGGCGGCCAGGGCGTCCGGGTCCCCGGGGGTGAAGCGCAGACCGTCCACCCCGGGGCGGACCATGGCCCCCACGTTGCCCAGATCACTGGCCAGCACCGGGGTGCCCATAAGATGGGCCTCCGCCGGGACCAGGGCAAAGCTCTCATAGCACAGGCTGGGAGCCAGCACCCCCAGGCTTTGGCCGAACAGGGCGTGCAGCTCCGCCCGGGGCAGGCGCCCCAGCAGCCGTACCCGGGGCACGGCCTGCTCTGCGGCCCAGTCGGCCAGGGGGCCATCCCCCACCACCAGCAGTTCGGGGGTGTCGGGGCTGTGGGGCATCCGTTTCCAGCCTTCCAGGGCGGTGCGCAGGCCTTTCAGCTCCTCCAGCCGCCCCGCAAAGACGATCTGGTTTTTCCGACGGGACCGGGGCAGCACGGGGGGCAGCGGATCGTCCGGAGCCAGGGCGTTGGGCTTGACGCAGAGCCGGGCCGGGTCGAACACCCGGTGCAGGGTGTTGAATCCCAGCAATTTTTGCTTGTCAAAGTCGGTGAGGGTGATGAGATTCACCCACCGGTAGGTGCCCAGCAGACGGTGAAAGGCATACACAAAGGCGCAGACGGCGCTCTGGGCCAGGCTGTCCCGGTAGCAACGGTACCGCACCGCCTGCCACAGTCCGCCCTTGCGGCGGGGGCAGTCCTCACAGACCCGGCCATCCCGCAGCAACACCCCGTTGGGGCAGAAGATCCGGAAATTGTGCAGCGTCTGCACCACCGGCACCCCCAGCGACCGGGCCGCCCAGAACACCGACGGGCTGACGGTGAGCAGGGTGTTGTGTACATGCACGATATCGATGTGGTGCCGACGGATGAGGGCCCGCACCTCCCGCCAGGTTTTCCAGCTGAACACCGCTTCCAGGCCCATGGCCAGGGCCCCACCCTCGTTGGTGCGCTCATAGGTGAACACCTGATGGCCGTGGCGTTCCAGCATGGCCTTCTCGTCCGCAAAGACGGCGTCCTCGCCCCCGGCCAGGCGGTAATGGCAGTGGACCAGCAGGATGTTGTATCTGTTTTTTTCCACCGTCAACCCTCCAACCCGTATATTTCGGCATTTTACCTATTATACCCCGTGCGGCCATAAAAAGAAAGAGAGAGGGCGGATTTTGCCCCCTGAACTTGACGGATCCGACATCCCGGCGTACAATACCCTTCATCATCGAATCCCAAGCAGGAGAACAGAAAGGAGCCGCCCATGGAACTGCAACTGATCCGGATGGAGGAACGCTATCGCCCCTTGGCGGAAGAGCTGATGGCCGAGTGGACCGCCGCCGGGGAGAAGATCATTCCCTATGCCATCCGCAAAACCGATTACCGGGACTTTTCTGCCTGGCTGGACAGCCTGGAGATGCACGAGCCCTGCCCGGAAGGACTGGTACCGGATTCTACCTATTTCTGTCTGGACGCAGAGCGGAACAAGCTGGTGGGGGCGGTGAACATCCGCCACCGGCTGAACGAAAGGCTGCTGCTGGATGGCGGGCACATCGGGGACGGGGTGCGGCCGTCGGAGCGGGGCAAGGGCATCGGTACCCGGATGGTGGGGCTGGCGCTGGAAAAGTGCCGGGACCTGGGCCTGGACCGGGTTCTGATGGTCTGCGACAAGGAGAATGTCGCTTCGGCCAGAACCATCCTGCGCAACGGCGGCGTGTTGGAAAACAAAGTGGTGGTGGACGGCGTGGTGGAACAGCGCTACTGGATCCAGCTGTAAGATAAATGCAAAAAGCCCCACCTGCCTTTTGGGCAGACGGGGCATTTTTTGTTATGTCAGAGCGACGGAAAGATTATTCCGCAACCTGAGAAGCCGCAACAGCGCAGGCGACGGTCATGCCGACCATCGGGTTGTTGCCGGCGCCGATCAGGCCCATCATCTCCACGTGAGCGGGCACGCTGGAGGAGCCGGCGAACTGAGCGTCACCGTGCATACGGCCCATGGAGTCGGTCAGGCCGTAGGAAGCCGGGCCGGCAGCCACGTTGTCGGGATGCAGGGTACGGCCCGTGCCGCCGCCGGAAGCGACGGAGAAGTACTTCTTGCCGTTCTCGATGGCCCACTTCTTGTAGGTGCCGGCCACCAGGTGCTGGAAGCGGGTGGGGTTGGTGGAGTTGCCGGTGATGGAAACTTCCACGCCTTCCATCTTCATGATGGCAACGCCTTCCAGAACGTCGTTGGCGCCGTAGCACTTGACAGCGGCGCGCTCGCCCTCGGAGTAGGGGATGGTCTCGACAACCTTGACCTCGCCGGTCTTGAAGTCGAAATCGGTCTTGACGTAGGTGAAGCCGTTGATACGGCTGATGATCATGGCAGCGTCCTTGCCCAGGCCGTTCAGGATAACCCGCAGGGGCTCCTTGCGGACCTTGTTGGCGGTACGGGCAATGCCGATGGCGCCTTCGGCGGCGGCGAAGGATTCGTGGCCGGCCAGGAAGCAGAAGCAATGGGTGTCTTCATGCAGCAGCATGGCACCCAGGTTGCCGTGGCCCAGGCCAACATGGCGCTGTTCGGCAACGGAACCGGGGATGGTGAAGGCTTCCAGGCCTTCGCCGATGGCGGCGGCGCAGTCGGCAGCGTTCTTCAGGCCGCGCTTGACAGCGATGGCGGTGCCCAGGGTGTAAGCCCAGACAGCGTTATCGAAGCAGATGGGCTGCACGCCGCGGATGATCTTGTCGCAGTCGATGCCTTTGGAAAGGAGCAGCTCGTTGCAGGCGTCCAGGGATTCGAGGCCGTTGGCTTTCAGGCACTCGTTGATTTTGGGCATGCGGCGCTCCTGAGATTCAAAAGTAGCCATATAGATGATACCTCCCTGTCTTATTCTTCGCGCGGGTCGATGTACTTCACAGCGCCCTGCTCAGCGGAGAAGCGGCCATAGGTGCCGATGTTCTTCTCGTACGCGGTCTTCGGGTCAACGCCGTGGCGGATGTCTTCCATCATCTTGCCCAGACGCACGAACTGATAGCCGATGACCTGGTTGTCCTTGTCCAGAGCGGTCTTCAGGATGTAGCCTTCGGTCAGTTCCAGGTAACGGACGCCCTTGGCCTTGGTGGAGAAGATGGTGCCGGTCATGCTGCGCAGACCCTTGCCCAGGTCATCCAGGCCGGCGCCGATGGGCAGGCCGTCTTCAGAGAAGGCAGTCTGGCTGCGGCCGTAGACGATCTGCAGGAACAGTTCGCGCATGGCCACGTTGATGGCGTCGCACACCAGGTCGGTGTTCAGAGCTTCCAGAATGGTCTTGCCGGGCAGAATTTCGCCGGCCATAGCGGCGGAATGGGTCATGCCGGAGCAGCCGATGGTCTCGACCAGGGCTTCCTCGATGATGCCGTTCTTGATGTTCAGGCTCAGCTTGCAGGTGCCCTGCTGGGGGGCGCACCAGCCCACGCCGTGGGTGTAACCGCTGATGTCCTCAATCTTATAGGCCTTTACCCACTCGCCCTCTTCCGGAATGGGCGCGGGGCCGTGCTTCGGGCCTTTGGCGATGGGGCACATGTGTTCGACTTGTGCAGAGTAGGTCATAATTTTCTCTCCTTTGCCTGTATTGTGCGCATGCCGAAGGCCAGCGCACGCCTTGTGAATTCATTCACAGCCAATTTTATTATACGTCCCTGCCGGGCAATTTTCAAGGTGTCTCGACGGAACTTTTACGGTTTTTGACGATTTGTTCGCCTGCACGGAAAAAGTTTTTCGTTTTGTTGTCACGGCAACATTACAAACGCCCCGCCATCGTGTATACTAAAGGCACAGGCAAGGGCCATGCGCCTCCTGTGCTGATTCTGAACCAACGGCGGCAAGGCTGTGCCGACCGTTTCACCCCCAACAACAAAACGGAGGTTATACTTATGATCAAGATTTATCGCTGTGCCCACTGCGGCAACATCATCACCATGCTCCACGACTCCAACGTTCCCGTGTTCTGCTGCGGCCAGAAGATGGACCTGCTGGTTCCCGGCAGCGTAGACGCCGCCCAGGAAAAGCATGTTCCCGTGGCCACCGTCAATGGCAGTACCGTGGACGTGAAGGTTGGTTCCGTGACCCATCCCATGACCGCCGAACACTGGATCGAGTGGATCCTGCTGGAGACCGACAAGGGCTTCGCCGTGAAGCACCTGACCCCCGACGCCGCTCCCGCCGCCACCTTCGCCCTGGCCGAAGGCGAGACCGCCAAGACCGTCTACGCCTACTGCAACCTGCACGGCCTGTGGAAGACCGACCTGTAAGGCGGGTCCTGTTTTCATCCAAACTTTCCCTTTTTACTCTCCATACACCAAAAGCGGCGCCCGCATGCGGACGCCGCTTTTTTCATTGGCTTTTTTCGGGCTGTGGCCCGTGCACCCCGCCCCATTGCCGGGGCGCCTGGGCAAACACCACCCCCGCCAGCAGCAACGCCGCCGGGTTGGTGGTCAGGTGAAAACTCTGGCACTCGGTGTAGGCGTACACCAGCATGATCAGCAGGCAGCACACCTCCACCCGGCCGCCCCGCCGGGCAAATCCCCACAGGGCCGCCAGAATGCCCAGCACCAGCAGCACCGTCACCACCGGGCCGAACTGGTACAGGGAGAAGACAAAGCTGTTGTCGATGGCGGGCCATTCGGGCAGAACCTGGCCGGCAATCTTCACGTCCAGCAGCCGGTAGGCCAGCCACACCTGGGAGAGCCGCCCGGTGAGCACATAGTCCAGCTTTTCCATCCAGTCGGGACCGAAATCCGACCAGCCGGGGCCGTTCTTCACCATGGGCACGGGCAGCAGGAAGGCCAGGGCCGTCAGGCCCAGCACCGCCGCGGTGCACAGGTACCGGGCAACCCGGGGCAGCGGATGGTCCCGCCGCAGCCGGCACCAGGCCAGCAGTACCGCCAGTCCCAGGCAGCTCAGGGCCGCCGTGCGGGACGCCGGGCCCACCATGAGGAAGATCCCGGCCGCCGCCGCCACCGCGGCGTCAACCCAGCGGGGCTTTCTGGCCCGGAGCATGGCGTAGGCCAGCACCAGACCGAACACCAGTCCCCCGAAGGTATTGGGGTGGCCGTAGCCGTAGGTGCCGCGGATTTCATACACGTTGCGCTCCGCCGCCAGGCCCGGGGCCGGGGGCAGCAACCCGGCAAAGTTCAGCCCGGCCACCAGCACCACCGCCGCCAGACCGCTGTACAAAAAGGCTTTGAGGCCCTTTTCCAGCGGCAGGTCCTTGGCGGCCATCACGGCCACCACCAGACCGATCCACCAGATGTTGTGGCAGTTGAAGTAGACCCACCGGGCGATGAAGTACAGTGCCCCGGCTACCCCCAGGGTCCGCCAGGTGTACCTGGTGCCGAAGAGGATCTTGGCCCCGAAGAAGAGGAAGGCCGCCCAGTCCAGCACCGGCGCCAGCACTCCCTGCACCCAGGGCCAGGCATCCCGGGCCATGCTGTTGCAGAAAGCCACGCTGACCTCATAGGCAGCCAGACCCGCCGCAAAGCAGACCCCGCCGGCTTTGGTGCGCCAGGCGGCGCCCCAGTTGCCGAACAGATAATGGTCCTGCCCCCATAGCCAGCCGAAGGCACGCCCCGCCCGGCCGGGGCCCGGCGTCTGGGCAAGCCATGCCTGCCCCAGGTCCCATACCGCCGCCGCGAACAACGCCAGCAGCAGTCCGTTTGCAAATCCGAACACCCGGCCCGGCCTCCTTTACAAAAAACGTTCTGGGCCTATTATACCTGCCGGGTCCCGGTTTGACAAGCCGCACGGGGGATGGTATCCTTGACCTGTACCTTATTATAAAGGAAAGCAACCCCGCCAAATTCCGGAAAGGAGGCCCCGCCATGACCGCGGACCGTTACCGGGCGGTGATCGGCTGGTTCAACGCCCGCCCCGCCGCCAAGAAGCTGCTGCGCGCCGTCTCCCTGGGTTCGGTGGCGGCGGTGTACCTGCTGTACGCGGGTCTGGCCGTCCTGATGATGCTGCGGGGCAATTCCCTGCTGTGGCCTTTGCTGGCGGTGCCCGCCGTGGTGTTTGTACTTGGCACCGCCCTGCGCCGGGCCATCAACCGCCCCCGCCCCTACGAGACCCTGGGCTTTACCCCCCTGTTTCCCAAGGACACCAAGGGCCAGAGCCTGCCCAGCCGTCACTGCTTTTCGGCGGCCTGCATCGCGGTGGCGGCCATTCCGGTCAGTCCTGCCGCCGCGGCCGTGCTGGCCGGGCTGGCGGTGGTCATCGCCCTGACCCGGGTGCTGTGCGGGGTGCATTATATCAGCGACGTGCTGGTCGGGCTGGTGTTCGGCGCGGCGGCGTCCCGGCTGGGACTGATTCTGTATTTTACCCTGTTCTGACAAGGGGAAAGGAACCTTCATGAAACACAAGATTTTGCTGTTCCTGACGGCGCTGGGGCTGGCCTTCGGGCTGAGTGCCTGTTCCTTCGGGGACTTCATGGCCTATCTGTACGGCAGCGAGAACGCCGCCAAGGACGCCCCGGCCTACGTCCAGTACGACGGGGCCAACGGGGTTTCGGTGATTTACGACACCAGCGTGTGGGAAGCTCCCACCGAACCCCAGCCGGACACGGTAAGCCTGATGTGCGGCACCAGCTTCAACTATACGGCGGTACTGCTGCAGGTCACCGATACCTACACCGATTTTCTGGCCCAGTCGGGGGCGGAACTGGCCGAGGAGACCACCGCCGCCGTGGAAGAGCCGGTGGACTTTACCGTTCCCGATGCCGCCGTGAAGGCGGTGGGCTACGACTGCGGCGGCTACCAGGCGGTGTTTGCCGAAGTCACCTACGACAGCGGCCTGACCGTGTATGTGTCCGCCATGACCCACTCCGCCGAGACCGACCACATTGTGTCCCTGCTGCAGGGGGTATTTCCTACCGGTCAGACACCGGAGAGCGCCGCCCTGCTGACCGAAGACGCCGCGGCCTGACAGGCAACGCAAAAGGCCGGGGCAAGCCCCGGCCTTTTCTTGTCAGATTCAGCGGATAAAGTTGGTGCGCAGCGCGTTTTCCGCCACCGGGGGTTCAATGCCCGCGGCGCGGCCTGCCTGGATGCACTTGAGCATCCAGGCCATGTTGTGGCCCAGGTTGCGCATGATCTGCATGCCTTCCTCGTCCTGGGCGGCCTGTTCGGCGTTGCTGCCGTGGACCATGGGCCAGTAGGTAGAGCTGATCAGAGGCATCTCATAGAACTGGGGCACCTTTTCCAGGGCTTCCAGGGCGGAGGTAGTGCCCGCACGGCGGGCGCTGGTCACGATGGCCGCCGGCTTGTGGCGCAGGGTCCGCCCGGCGCTGTAGGCCAGCCGGTGCATGAAGCCCAGCATACCTGCCGCTGCGGTGGCGTAGTGCACCGGCGCGCCGAAGACAAAGGCGTCGGCCTTTTCGGCCAGGGGCACCACATCGGCCACCGGGCCGCCGAAGACGCACTTGCCCGCCTTGGCGCAGCCGCCGCAGCCCACACAGCCGCCCACCGGGGCCGCCCCGATGTGGAAGATGGTGGTCTCGATGCCGTCGGCGTTCAGGGCCTTGGCCACCTCCTGCAGAGCGGCGTCGGTGCAGCCATGGGCGTGGGGGCTGCCGTTGATGAGCAAAACATTCATGATACAATCCCTCCGTGTGCGGCGCCGGACAAATCCGGGCCGGTAAATCATTCCAATACCAGTATACCACAGGCGGCAAGCCCCCGGCCAGGCCGCCTCCACCTTATATATAAAGGAAGTTGCCCTATGTCCACCCCGACCTGTCCCTTGCAGTCCCGCCGCTGCGGCGGCTGCCCCTTGCTGCACCTGCCCTACGAAGAGCAGCTGGCCCAAAAGCAGCAGAAAGCCCGGGCCCTGCTGGAACGCTATGCCCCCGTGGCCCCCATTCTGGGCCAGGCCGCCCCCTGGCATTACCGCAACAAGGCCATCGCCACCTTCACCCAGGGCCGGGGCGGACTGCAGGCGGGCATCTACGCCGCCGGCACCCATCATGTACTGCCCATGCCCCAGGCGGGATGTCTCTTGCAGGATGAGGTCCTCAACCAGACCCTGAAAGCCGCCCTGGATGCCGCCCGCACCTGCCGCTGGCCCGCCTTTGACGAGGACCGGGGGACTGGCCTGGTGCGCCATCTGCTGGTGCGCCGGGGCGTGCACACCGGCCAGGTGATGGTGGTGCTTGTCACCGCCGACCCCCGTCTGCCGGGCAGCCGCAATTTTGTTGCCGCCCTGCGCAAGGCCGCCCCCTGGGTGACCACGGTGGTGCACAACTGCAACCCCCGCCGTACCAGCGCGGTGCTGGGCCGGGATGTGCGGGTGCTGTACGGCCCGGGGCATATCCTGGACACCCTGTGCGGGCTGAAATTCACCATCTCGGCTTCCAGCTTTTACCAGGTGAACCCCGCCCAGACCGAAGTGCTTTATCACAAAGCCATGGAAGCCGCCGCCCTCACCGGCAAGGAGACGGTGCTGGACGCCTACTGCGGCACCGGCACCATCGGGCTGTGCGCCATGGCCACCGGGGCGGGACGGCTCATCGGGGTGGAGAAGACCCCCGCCGCCGTGAAGGACGCCGGGGCCAACGCCGCCCGCAACGGCATCCGGAACGCCCGGTTCTTCTGTGCCGACGCCACCCACTGGATCGGGGAAGCCGCCCGGGAGGACCTCTCCCCCGACGTGGTGTTCCTGGACCCACCCCGGGCGGGCACCACCCCGGAGTTCATCGCCGCCGTCACCGCCATGAAGCCCCAGCGCATGGTGTATGTGAGCTGTGACCCCGAAACCCTGGCCCGGGACGTGGCCCTCTTTGCCCGCCGGGGCTGGCAGGCCACCGGATTCCAGCCCGTGGACCTCTTCCCCCACACTGAGCATCTGGAGACGGTGTGCACCCTGGTGCCGAAAAAGTAAACCGATGCCCACAGCAGCGCGGCGGCGGACTTTCGTCCGCCGCCGCTTTTTGTTTCAGTTCAACATCCACACGCCCAGGTTGAGATACCCCGCAAAGGTCAGCCAGGCCAGGTAGGGCCACTGCAGCCGGGCGGCCCACACATCCACCTTCCCGAACCGGCGGATCATCACAAACACCAGCGCCCACAGCGCCGCCAGCCAGAGGAAGGCGAATCCGTACCACTGCAGGTTGAAGAAGAGCAGGCTCCAGAAGAAGTTGAAGCCCAGCTGCACCAGATAGACGGTCAGCGCCCTGGTCCGGTCCTCACCGGCGGGGCTGCGATCGATGACCGAAGCCCCGTATCCCATCAGGGCATACAGAATGGTCCAGGCGATGGGAAAGACGATTCCTGGCGGCGAAAACGGCGGTTTTTCGATCTGCTGGGCATACAGCTGGGCACCGTCCCGGCTGAGCCACCCCGAAAAGGCCCCCACCGCCTCGGTCACAATGATCCAGAACGCGATATTTTTCCACCCTTGTTTGTTCATAACGGCATCACCCTCTGCCAGTATATGCAGTTTGTGCCGCCCTATGCCCCCTTTCCGGAATAGGGCGGTCCCGGCCGGGCCATACTTCCGCAAAGAGAAAAAGGAGGGTCTGCCATGCGCCGCTATCGCCTGGACCCCGCCGGACGGCTGCACACGGCGGCGGGCAATCAGGGCAACGTGTTTTTGCTCACCCCGGAGGAACTCCCCCGCTGTCCGGGGCTGCCCCACCGCCGGGCCCTGGCCGCCGCGCTGGAAAACATCCGCTACTGCCGGGCGGCCGCCTACCGGGACTGTGTGCAGGGCACCATCCGGCTGCCCACCGGTGGACTGCCTCTGCGGTTCTGCTTTTGCCTGAACGACACCGAATTGTATCTGATTCCCGCACCGGAAAGTCCCGCTCCCCTGACCCCGGCCCTGCCGGCGGCGGCCCCCGCCACCCCCGCCGGGGTGCTGCTGGCCCTGCTGGAGCAGCACATGGGGGCCGACGCCCTGGTGTTGCAGACCCTGGAAAAACGGCTCAACGCCCTGGAGGAAGCCCTGGCCGCCGGGCATATCCGGGGATTTGAGTCCACCGTCATGGCAGAGCGCCGCACCCTGGCCGCCCTGCACGGGGCCTATGCCCAGCTGGTGCTGCTGGGGGACGAACTGCAGGCCGACGCGCCCCGGATGCTGAACCGGGCGGAGCGGGCGGCCTGGCAGCGGGCCACCACCCGGGCCGCCCGCCTGCGGGACGAAGCTGAGACCCTGCGGGAATACATCCTGCAATTGTGGCAGGTATACCAGTCCCGCATTGAGCTGGAACAGAACCGGGTGGTCACCATGCTCACGGTGGTCACCACCCTGTTTTTGCCCCTGAGCCTGATTGTGGGCTGGTACGGCATGAACTTTGACGGCATGCTGGCCCCCAACGTGCCCTGGGGCTACCCCACGGTGGGGGCGGTGTGTGCCCTGGTGCTGGGGGCGGGGCTGCTGTTTTTCCGCCGCAAGGGGATGCTGTAAACAAAAAGAAGGACCCCGCCGCAAACGGAGTCCTTCTTTCGGGATGGCTGCTATGGCCGGGATGTGTGCTTACTCCACATCCTGCAGGGCGTCGTAGTCCACCTCACCGGTACGGACCTTGACAACCTTGGCCACGTTGTAGACAAAGATCTTGCCGTCGCCGATATGGCCGGTGTACAGCGCCTTGGTGGCTGCATCGATGATCTTATCCACAGGAATCTTGCTGACGACGACTTCCACCTTGACCTTGGGCATCAGGGTGGCGTCGACCTCGGCACCACGGTATTTCTCGCCGCTGCCCTTCTGCAGGCCGCAGCCCATGACCTGGGTCACGGTCATGCCGGTCACGCCTACGGCGTTCAGGGCACGCTTCAGATCGTCGAACTTGGCCAGCTGCACGATCATGGAGACCTTGTGCATGCCGGAATCCAGATCGGCGGGCAGGGGGGCTTCCTTCTGGACCTTGATGGCGGCAGCCACCTGGGCGGGGCTGGCCTTTTCCAGATCGCTCTGGCCCAGATCGGTGTTTTCGTTCACGGACAGATCAGCATAGCTGGCATCGCTGATGGCGAAACCGGCGTAGGCGCTGGCCAGGCCATGTTCGTGGATATCCAGGCCGTCGATTTCCTCCTTTTCGGAGACACGCAGGCCAACGAACTTCTTGATCAGGCTGAAGATGATGAACATGCTGACCAGGACCCAGGCAGCCACACAGACAACGCCCAAAGCCTGGATGCCCAGACGGGCGAAGCCGCCGCCGTAGAACAGGCCGCCATCGGTGGCGAACAGGCCCACGGCCAGGGTGCCCCAGGCACCGTTGGCGCAGTGGACGGAAACGGCACCCACAGGGTCATCGATGCGGGCGATCTTGTCGAAGAACTCAACCGAGAGGACAACCAGCACACCGGCGATGATGCCGATGATGGCGGCGCCGTAGGGATCGACCTCATCGCAGCCGGCGGTGATGGCAACCAGGCCGGCCAGCGCGCCGTTGAAGGTCAGGGACACATCGGGTTTGCCGTAGCGCACCCAGGTGGTGATCAGGGCAGCCACAGTAGCCAGAGCAGCGGCCAGGTTGGTGTTGAAGCAGATCAGGCCGGCGGAGACCATGGTGTCGTCACCGGTCATGGAGACGGTGGAGCCGCCGTTGAAGCCGAACCAGCAGAACCACAGGATGAAGACGCCGAGAGCCATAGCGGTCATGTTGTGGCCGGGGATGGCGCGGGGCTTGCCGTCCTTGTCGTACTTGCCGATACGGGGACCCAGCATCCAGGCGCCCAGCATGGCGGTGACGCCGCCGACGAAGTGGACGGCGGTGGAACCGGCGAAATCATGGAAGCCCAGCTGGGACAGCCAGCCGCCGCCCCAGATCCAGTGGCCGGAGATGGGATAGACGATCAGGCTGATGGCGGCGGAGTACAGGCAGTAGGCGCTGAACTTGGTGCGCTCGGCCATGGAGCCGGAAACGATGGTGGCGGCGGTGGCGCAGAACACCGTCTGGAACACCACATACACCCAAACGGGCAGGGTGCCGAAGTCATAGCTGCCGCGGATGAACGGGTCAAACCCACCGATCAGTGCGCCGGAACCGGCGAACATCACGCCGAAGCCGACCAGCCAGTAGCAAGGTGTGCCGATACAAAAGTCCATCATGTTCTTCATGAGGATGTTGCCCGTGTTCTTGGCACGGGTCAGGCCCGCTTCGCACAAAGCAAAGCCCGCCTGCATGAAGAACACCATAAACGCCGCTACCAGCGTCCATGTTACGTCTGCGGAATTGTACATATTCATGTCTCCCCTCTTGCATGTTCAAAATCAAATGACAAAAGGCGCCGGGCGGTGTTTTACCGTCCGGCGCCTTTGCCATTTGCTTTGTTGTCCCCATGCTAGCACAGCCAGGGCGGCCGGTCAACGGGTTTTGTTCACATTCCGTTCATCTTTGGCGGTTTTCATGGGTGCCGGCCCTAAGTTTTCCACAATTCTTGTGCAAGATTGTGAAAATTCAGGAGGCATTACTGTGCGCCCCGGGCGTGCAGCTTGTCCAGCAATTCCATCACGGCCAGGGTGCGGGTGCGGGCTTCGGCCTCGGCGGCCCGGTCCTTTTCTGCCACGATCCGGGCGAATTCCGCAAATTCGTAGGCCATGCGGTGGCGGGTGGCCCGGGGTGCATCGGTGCGGGTTCCCCCGCCCCGGATGCCGCCCAGCACGGCGTACACCTCGTCCAGACTGTTGGTGCCCCCGTGCAGCATCAGGTAGCCGCCGGGGCCCTGGATGCTGGCGAATTTTTCGCTCTCGCTGTCCTTGGCGGCCAGGCCCACGGCACAAAAATCCGGGTAATACAGCACAGCGGTGCCCGCCGTGTCGATGCCGTTATGCCCCAGGCTGGGCCGGTACTCGCACTCTTCCGGCATGCCCAGCAGCCCCCAGAAAAAGTGCAGGTTGTACACGTTCATATCATTGAGGGCGCCGCCATTGCAGGCAGGGTCAAAGGTGGTGTTCCAGATGCCCTTGAGGTAGTCGTCGTACCGGGCACTGCGGGCGCAGAAGCTGGCCATGGCCCCCCGCACCGGCCCGATATTGCCCATATTGTCCCGCAGGAAGCGGTAGGCGGGCAGGTAGGGGGTGGTGATGGCCTCAAAGAGGATGACCCCCTTGCGGTCGGCCAGGGCAAACAGCTCCCGGGCTTCGGCGGCAGTGGCGGTGAAGGGCTTTTCCAGAATCACATGATACCCTGCTTCCAGAGCCTTTTTTGCCGCAGCATAGTGCAGGTGGTTGGCGGTGCCGATGTAGACGGCGTCGAAGCCGCCGGCGGCGTAGCAGGCGTCCTCGTCGGTAAAGACCCGGGGCACGCCGTGGGCTTCGGCCATGGCTCGGGCCTTGGCCTCGCTCTGGGGGCGGCAGCACAGGGCGGTGACCTGGATTTCGGGCATTTCGGTCAGATGGGCCATGAACTCCGCCACAATGCGGCTGGTGGACAGAACGGCCAGTTTCAGGGGCATAAAAATCCCTGCCTTTCCTTGGTTTTGGCGGCCGGTTCCCGGGGGAACAAAACCGCGTTTTTTTCCATTATACCCCAGCCGGAATCCGGGTGCAATCGGGCGCACCGCCCCTTGTTTTTTGTTTTGTTCACCGTTATAATGAGTATAGTGGGGATGGTGCGGCCTGCGCGGCCCCGCCAGCCTCAAAATTTGAACTGTGAGGTGGATTATATGGAACCCCTGGTCATCACAATGGCACGTGAATACGCTTCCGGCGGCAGCGAAATTGCACAGCGCGTCGCAGATCTTCTGGGTGTGCCCCTGTACAACAAGGAGCTGATCACCCTGGCCGCCAAAAAGAGCGGTCTGACCGAAGAAGCCATTGCCGCCAGCGAGAATCAGCGCAGCGGCAGCCTGATCTACAGCCTGTATATGATGGGCAACACCATGCCCCTGGCCGACCAGGTGTACATCCTGCAATCCAACGTGATCAAGGAGCTGGCCCAGCAGGGTTCCTGCGTGATCCTGGGCCGCTGCGGCGACTACGTCCTGCGGGACCGTCCCAACGTGCTGAGCACCTTTGTGTATGCGCCGCTGGATCTGCGCATCCGCAACGCCAAGGAACGTCCCGGCGCCAAGGACATGCCCGACCGTCTGTGGGAGACCGCCCTTGCCAAGCATGACCGCGCCCGCGCGAGTTATTATAACTATTACACCGAGAACCGTTGGGGCGAGGCCAAAAATTATGACTTGTGCCTGAACGCTGCCCTGGGCCGGGAAGCCTGCGCCCAGCTGATCGTGCAGGCCGCCAAGGCAATGGAGGCATCCGTGTAAGAAATGAGTAAGACCGTATCCGCCGCCCGCATGGGCACCGAACCGCTGAATCCGCTGCTGCTTTCGCTGGCGATCCCCATGATGATCTCCATGCTGGTGCAGGCGCTGTACAACGTGGTGGACAGCATCTTTGTATCCTACGTCAACGAGGCGGCCCTGTCCGCCGTCAGCCTGGCCTATCCCATCCAGAACCTGCTCATCGCCTTTGCGGTGGGCACCGCGGTGGGTGTGAACGCCTACCTGTCCAAGAATCTGGGCGAAGGCAACCACGCCGAGGCTGACCGCGCCGCCGCCAACGGCTTGTTCCTGGCCGTGTGCAGCGCCATCGCCTTCCTGCTCTTCGGGCTGTTCGGGGCCAGGGCCTTCATCCACGCCCAGACCTCCGATGCGCTGATTGCCCGCTACGGCTCCGAATACCTGAGCATCTGCACCATCTTCAGCCTGGGCTGCTGCGTGCAGTGCATGATGGAAAAGATTCTGGTATCCACCGGGCGCAGCACCTTCGCCATGACCACCCAGCTCATCGGTGCCGTGACCAACATCGTGCTGGACCCGGTGTTCATCTTCGGGCTGTTCGGCGTGCCCCGCATGGAGGCCGCCGGCGCCGCCGTGGCCACCGTCATCGGCCAGTTTGTGGGCGCGGGTGCGGCTTTGACCCTGCATTTCCTGTACAACAAGGACGTGCACATCTCTTTGCGGGGGTTCCGCCCCGCCCCGCGCACCATCCTGCGCATCTACCAGGTGGGCATCCCCTCCATCGCCATGAACGCCATCGGCAGCGTGATGACCTTTGGCATGAACGCCATCCTCATCGCCTATTCCAGCACGGCGGTGGCGGTTTTTGGGGTATACTTCAAACTGCAGAGCTTTGTGTTCATGCCGGTGTTCGGGCTGAACAACGGCATGGTTCCCATCGTCAGCTACAACTACGGCGCCCGCAAACCCGACCGCATCCTGGGCACCAAGCGCCTGGCCGCCATCTATGCCGTGGGCATCATGTGCCTGGGCTTCCTGGCCGGGCAGTTCCTGCCGGGGGTGATGCTCAGCATCTTCAACGCCAGCCCGGACATGCTCAGCCTGGGCACGGTGGCCCTGCGCATCATCTCCATCTCCTTCCTCATGGCCGGTTTCAACGTCATCTCCTCCGCCTACTTCCAGGCGCTGGGCCACGGCGTGCTGGCCTTGTGGGTGTCCATCATCCGCCAGCTGGTGGTGCTGCTGCCCACCGCCTGGCTGCTGAGCCTGGCCGGCCGGGTGGAGCTGGTGTGGTGGGCCTTCCCCATCGCCGAAGTCTTCGCCTTTGTGCTGTGCATCGCCTTCCAGCGGGTGTGCTACAACAAGATCATCCGCCCCATGCGCACTGCCGCGGCGGCGGCATGAGACCTCTGCAAGGAGGGGTTTGACTATGCTTCGCAACATGCGTACCGGCATGCTGATTCTCAGTGTGCTGTATTTTGTGCTGGGCCTGGCCCTGCTGGCCGCCCCCGCCACCAGTCTGCCCTGGATATGCGCCGGGTTCGGGGCGCTGATCGCCCTCACCGGTGCCCGCAGCCTGTGGCGGTATTCCCGCAACAAGGAGCGGGGCCTGGCCGCCCTGTTCACCCTGGCGGGCGGGGTGGTCACCCTGGCCCTGGGCCTGTTTTCCCTGCTGCGCCCCGATTTTGTACAGTGGGTGCTGCCGGTGGTGTTCGGCGCTTTCCTGATCGTGGACGGTGGTGCCCGGGAACAGAGCGCCTGGCAGCTGGTGCGCCGCAAGGGCCAGCGCTGGTGGGTGCTCATGCTGCTGGGCTTTGTCACCGGCATTGCGGGCATCCTGCTCATTATGCAGCCCTTTGCGGACTGGAAGGTGGATTCCATCTGGCTGTCCGGTCTGCTGCTGATCCTGGAGGGTGTGCTCAACGCCGGATGCACCGTCTACACCGCCATGCTCCTGCGGGATCTGGACAGGGTAGAAGCCGAACCGGAGGAACCGGCCCCATCCGTGGAAAGCGATGTGCTGCCCTCCGATTCCGAGGATTCCCGACCGTAAAGTTGAATTCACAAACAAAAGGAGACCCTTTTCCCTATGGCAAACCAGTATGATCTGATCATCGTCGGCGCCGGCCCGGCCGGTATCTTCACCGCCCTGGAACTGCTGCGCAAGAGCAGCCGTCCCGAGGCGCTCAAGATCCTGCTCATCGAAAAGGGCAAGCCGGTGGAGCGCCGCCACTGCCCCAAAGCCGAGGTGGGCCACTGTGTGAACTGCAAGCCCACCTGCGCCATCACCACCGGTTTTTCCGGAGCGGGAGCCTTCTCCGACGGCAAGCTTTCCCTCTCCCGGGAGGTGGGCGGCGAGCTGCCCGAGCTCATCGGGGAGGATTTTGCCCAGGACCTCATTGACTACACCGACAAGATCTATCTGGAATTCGGTGCCGACCCCCATGTGGAGGGCGTGTACGAGGGTGCCGAGATCAAGGAGATCCGCAAGCGCACCATCCAGGCGGGCCTGCAGCTGGTGGACTGCCCCATCCGTCACCTGGGCACCGAAAAAGCCCAGCAGCTCTATCTGAACATCCAGAACTACCTGGCCGCCAAGGGCGTGGAGATGTGGTTTGACACCGAATGCGACAACATCCTGCTGGACGGGGATACCTGCCGGGGCGTGGTGGCCCGCAAGACCGGCAAGCCGGACACCGAGGCGGTGGAAGTGACCGCCCGCCAGGTGGTCATTGCCACCGGACGCCGGGGCGCCGAATGGCTGGAAAAGATCTGCGCCGAGCACAACATCGCCCACCGTCCCGGCACCGTGGACATCGGTGTACGTGTGGAATGCCGCAACGAGATCATGGAGACCATCAACAACGTGCTGTATGAGGGCAAGCTCATCGGCTATCCCAACCCCTGGAAGAACAAGGTGCGCACCTTCTGCCAGAATCCCGGCGGCTTTGTGGCCCAGGAAAACTACGACAACGACCTGGCGGTGGTCAACGGCCACAGCTTCAAGGACCTGAAGAGCTCCAACACCAACCTGGCCATTCTGGTCAGCCACAACTTCACCGAGCCCTTCAACCAGCCCATCGCCTACGCCCAGAAGGTGGGCGAGCTGACCAACATGCTGGGCGCGGGGCACATTCTGGTGCAGCGGTACGGGGATATCCTGAACGGCAAGCGCACCTGGCCCCAGGAACTGGCCCGCTCCAACGTCCGCCCCACCCTGAAGGATGCGGTGGCCGGGGACATCACCGCCGCCATGCCCTACCGGGCCATGGTGAACATCATCGAGTTCATCAAGATGGTGGACCATGTGGTGCCGGGCTTTGCCGCCCCCGAAACCCTGCTCTATTCCCCCGAGCTGAAGTTCTACTCCAACAAGGTGCGGATGGACACCGACCTGGAAACCAACGTGGCCAACCTGCACTGCCTGGGGGATTCCTCCGGCTGGACCCGCGGACTGATGATGGCTTCGGTCATGGGCGTGCTCATGGGCCGCAAGCTCATTGAAAACCACGGCTTCTGATCAAAACCAAAAAAATCCCCGGCACGAAGTTTTTGCCCTTCGTGCCGGGGATTTTCTATTTCCTGGGAAAGGATTTTATGCTGTGTTCCGGATGGGATCAGCCGGCGGCGTTCTCGGTGGTGGAAGCCGCGCTGGTGTTGGTGCCTTCGCCCAGCACCACCTGGTAGGTGGCCATCTTGCCGTCCCGCTCGATCTGCAGGTTGACGGTGTCGCCCACCGCTTTCTGCTGCAGGTACCCGGTCAGGTCACTGCTCTCGGAGACGGAGTTATCGTCAATGGCAATGATGCGGTCGCCCACCTGCAGGCCGGCGTTGGCCGCGCCGCTGCCCGGGGTAACCTGGTAGATATACACGCCGTAGTCGGACACACCGAACTGCATGGCGTTGTCCTGGGTGACGGTGATGACGGTCACACCCAGGGCCGGGCGCTTGACATAGCCGTTCTCAATCAGGTCCTGGGCAATGTCCATGGCCGTGTTGATGGGGATGGCAAAGCCCAGACCTTCGGCGTTGGTGGCTTCACCGGTGTTGGTGGTGGAGCCGCTCTTGGCGTTGACAATGCCGATGAGTTCGCCCTGGCCGTTGAACAGGCCGCCGCCGGAGTTGCCCGGGCTGATGGCCGCGTCGGTCTGGATCAGGCTCATCTCATTGCTTTCCACCTCCACCGAACGGTTCACCGCGCTGATGATGCCGTCGGTGACGGTGCCGCTCAGGGTGCCCAGGGGGTTGCCCACGGCCACCGCCAGTTCACCCACGGCCAGCGCGTCGGAATCGCCGATGGTGGCGGCGTTCAGGCCGGTGGCGTCAATCTTGACCACCGCAATGTCGGAGGTGGTATCCTCGCCCACCACGGTGGCGGTGTATTCGGTGTCGTCGGGCAGCTGCACCGTGATGTTGGTGGCGCCGTTGACCACGTGGGCGCAGGTCAGGATGTAGCCGTCCTGGCTGATGATGACACCGGAACCGGCGCCGCTCTGCACATAGTTGCCGAACCAGCTGTTGGTGCTGACCATCTGTTCGGTGGTGATGGCCACCACGCTGGGCTGTGCCTTGGCCGCGATTTCGGTCATGGTCAGGTTGGTGCCGCCGGCGCTGCCCTGGTTGGAAGCGGTGGCGTTTTCGTCACGCTGCACCTGCTGCACCACCACCTGGTTGCCGTTGAGCCCGGCGCGGGTGGCGGCCACCGTGCCCAGCAGGCCGCCGCCGAAGCCCAGCACCACAACGCCCACACCGGCCAGCACACGCAGGCCGATCTTCTTGCCGTTCTTCTTGTGAGGACGGGGCGGCTGGGGCGGGGTGGTCTGGGTGCCGTAACCGTTCACCGGACCGGTGGGCCCGCCGGGATTGCCGTAGCTGCCGGCGCCGGGATTGGGCGCGGTGTAGGTATGGGCCTCGCCGGAGTTGGGCGCATCGGCCGAAGCCTGGCTGGTATAGTCGGTACGGGCGGTGTTGGCGGTGTTCATGCCGCTGCTGCCCACGTTGGGATAGCCCCCCGCGGTGTTCTCGGGTGCGGAGCCCTGGGGCGGCGTGGTCCCGCCGGTGGGCGGGGTATTCTGCGGGTTCTGGTTATACAGACCCGAGTAATCGTATTCGCTCATGATTTGTGCACTCCTTTTATCTATTCAATACGCGGGATCGGCGCCAAAGCGCCTCCGGCTCTCTTTCTTTCGAGCTTGTCTATGAGTATAGTCGCCAATTGTGAAATTGGTTTTTCCTGACCGTGAAACAAATGTGAAAAGCCCGCGGCCATCGCCTTTGCCGGCCTTGACAAACCACGGTTCTTGGCCGTATTCTAATGACAAATCACAGGAAAGGAGCCCCGCCATGCAGGTCACCCGACAAGGCAACCGCTATCTACTGTACAAGGAATCCTCCCTCATCGGTCAGGCCGAGCTGGACGGCGACCGCATCACCCTGTTCACCGTCCACACCCAGTGGCGGGGTCGGGGATACGGCAGCTATCTGTTACGGGAAATGCTGCGGATGAACGACGGATTTGCCCGCCAGATTTCCAGCCGGTTTGTGGCCCCCGCCCCGGAAAACGACGCCGCCATGGCCCTGCTGCAAAAGTTCGGGTTTTCCCCCACAGGGGCGCCGGACGGGTCCTGGCAGCGGGTGCATGCCCCCGACCTGAGCGCCGTGGAGCTGTGCCACCGGTTTCTGGAAAGCACCATTCCCACCGGCGGGTCCTTTCTGGACGCCACCTGCGGCAACGGCCACGACACCCTGTTTTTGTGCCGCAAGGCATCTCCCAACGGCCGGGTTCTGGCCATGGACATCCAGCCAGCCGCGGTGGAAGCCACCAACCGGCTGCTGGCCGAGCACGGCCTGCAGGGGGTGGGACGGGCCATCGTCTGCAACCACCGGGACCTGGGGCATCTGATTCCGCCGGGCACCCTGGACGGGGTGATGTTCAACTTTGGCTGGCTGCCAGGGGCGGACCACGCCGTCCACTCTGCCGCCGAAAGCACCCTGCCCGCCTTGCAGGCGGCGCTGGACACCCTGAAACCCGGCGGCGTGCTGGCGGCGGTTCTGTACAGCGGCAAGGTCATCGGCGACGGGGAAAAGCAGGCGGCGCTGGAATTCTTCCGGTCTCTGCCCCTGACCAAGTACACCGTACTGGTGTGCGAGTTCGCCAACTGGGCGCCCACGGCGCCTCTGCCCTGCTTTGTGCTGAAACGGCCCTTCCACACCGGTCTTTGAGTATTATACCACACCCCGGGTTCGCCTCCAAGGCGGTCCGGGGCATTTTTCTGGCCCGGGAATGTAAAAATTCGTTGCAATTGCGCGCCAAACAGGGTATGATAAAAGAGTATGTATAGAATAGAGGAGTGTGCCCCCATGTGACCGATGCCTTTTTGCCGTCACTGTCACAGATACGAAGGAGTAAAGGAAAATATGGCTTCATTGCGTGAAGAAATCGAAAGCCGGCGCACATTTGCGATCATCTCGCACCCCGACGCCGGCAAAACAACCCTGACCGAAAAGCTGCTTCTGTACGGGGGCGCCATCCAGACCGCCGGTTCGGTCAAGGGCAAGCAGAGTGCCAAGCACGCTGTGTCCGACTGGATGGACATTGAAAAGCAGCGCGGTATCTCGGTCACCTCGTCGGTGCTGCAGTTCCGCTACCAGGGCAAGTGCATCAACATTCTGGACACCCCCGGCCACCAGGACTTCTCCGAAGATACCTACCGCACCCTGATGGCGGCGGACTCTGCCGTCATGGTCATCGACGCGGCCAAGGGCGTGGAGGCCCAGACCATCAAGCTGTTCAAGGTCTGCACCCTGCGCCACATCCCCATCTTCACCTTCATCAACAAGATGGACCGGGAGGCCCGGGACCCCTTTGAGCTGATGGAAAACATTGAGGAGATTCTGGGCATCAAGACCTATCCCATGAACTGGCCCATCGGCTGCGGCAAGGGCTTCAAGGGCGTGTTTGACCGGGCCAGCCGCCGGGTGCTGGCCTTTGAGGGCGACGGCCGCGCCAACGGCGTGCGGATGGTGGATGAGATTGAGGCAAGTCTGGGCGATGCCGCCCTGGACGAGCTCATCGGCACCGAAAACCACCAGCGCCTGGCCGACGACATCGAGCTGCTGGACGGCGCCGCCGAGGAGTTTGACCTGGAGGCGGTACACCGCGGCGAGCTGTCCCCGGTGTTCTTCGGCTCGGCGCTGACCAACTTCGGTGTGGAACCCTTCCTGCGGGACTTTCTGCGCCTGACCCCCACCCCGCTGCCCCGCAAGGACGCTGAGAGCGGCGAGCTGGTGGACCCCATGCGTTCGGATTTTTCCGGTTTCATCTTCAAGATCCAGGCCAACATGAACAAGAACCACCGGGACCGCATCGCCTTTGTGCGCATCTGCTCCGGCAAGTTCGAGCGCGGCATGGAAGCCTACCATGTGCAGGAGAACAAGAACATCAAACTGGCCACCGGCACAAGCATGATGGCCGACGACCGCGCCATTGTGGACGAAGCCTACGCCGGGGACATCATCGGCCTGTTTGACCCGGGCATCTTCTCCATCGGCGACACCTTGTGCACCGGCAAGCCCCATGTGCGGTTTGCGGGCATTCCTACCTTCGCCCCCGAGCACTTTGCCCGGGTGACCCAGGTGGACACCATGAAGCGCAAGCAGTTCGTCAAGGGCATGGAACAGATCGCCCAGGAAGGCGCCATCCAGATCTTCCGGGACCTGGACGCCGGCATGGAAGAAGTCATCGTGGGCGTTGTGGGCGTGCTGCAGCTGGAAGTGCTGGAATACCGCCTGAAGAATGAATACAACGTGGATATCCGGATGCAGAACCTGCCTTACGAGTATATCCGCTGGATTCTGAACACCCCCGACGAGCTGGACCTCAAGACCCTGGACGTGACCAGCGACACCCGCTGTGTGGAGGACCTGAAGGGCAACCGCCTGCTGCTGTTCGGCAGCCCGTGGAGCATCAACTGGGCCCAGGAGCACAACAGCGACCTGCGCTTGTCCGAGTTCGGCAACCTCACCTTCTGATTGTACGATGCACCGTTCACCCGTCCGCAGATTGCGGGCGGGTGTTTTTGTTTGTTGGGCACCGTCCTTGTCCTGTCCCCGGTTGTGTGGTATAATAGCCACAAATTTCTGAAACGTTTTTGTCTGGGTCGGTTTTGTGACCGGGCCCACTTTTTGAATATGATACAGGAGGGTATCTCATGCCGCTTTTGAGCCGGGCCGAGACCCAGTTTCTGCGCCGCCATCTGGACCACGTGTGCCACGTCACCCTGGACCCGGACGGTCCCGGCGCCCTGCGCATCCATCTGGTGCCCAGCCGGCACCAGCACACCGCCGTACCCTTTGTGGCCATCCTCAACGGGCGGGATATTCTGCCCCTGAGTGTCTCCTGGGCCATTCTGCTGGCCAACTTGATGGAAGCCCTGCAGCCCTATGAGGGCCGCCGGATGGAGGAAGAAGAACAGAAACAGGCGGCCGAAACCGCCGTACAGGCCACCGCCGCCGTTTACAGACAAACTCCAACGGAACAGATCGCCGCCGATCTGGATTCCATGATGACCTCCCTGCTGGCCATTGCCCGGGGCGAAACCCCGCCGGTGGAGGTACAGCCCATGGACCTGGGGGCCTATGCCCCCCACATGGCGGCCCCCCACCGCGTGGACCTGCTCGTCAGCGCCATGGTCAAGGATGGCGCCTGGCACTGCAACCAGAAATGTCTGCACTGCTACGCCGCCCGCCAGCCCTACGGCGAAACCGAGGAGCTGGACACCGACCAGTGGCTGGCCGTCATCCAGAAATGCCGCACCGCGGGCATTCCCCAGCTGACCTTTACCGGCGGCGAACCCACCCTGCGCCACGACCTGGTCAAGCTGGTGGACGCCGCCCAGTGGTTTGTGACCCGGCTGAACACCAACGGCCGGATGCTCACCAGCGCCTTGTGCCACGATCTGTACGAGGCCAGCCTGGACAGCGTGCAGGTCACCCTGTATTCCGCCGAAGAATCGGTTCATAATACCCTGGTGGGGGCCCCCGGCTTTGCCGACACGGTGGCGGGCATCCGCAATGCCCTGGCCGCCGGGCTGAACGTGAGCATCAACACCCCGCTGTGCAGCCTGAACAAGGACTATGCCGCCACCCTGGCCCTGGCCCACGAACTGGGCATCCGGTACGCCACCTGCAGCGGGCTGATCCCCGCCGGCAGCGCCCAGACCCCCGAAAGCCGGGGCACCCGGCTGAGCCCCGGGGAGCTGACCCGGGTGCTGCGGGAAGCCCTGGACTTTGCCAATGCCCACGGGATGGAGCTGGATTTCACCAGCCCCGGCTGGCTGTCCGACGAAACCTTGCAGCAACTGGGCTTCAAACAGGTGCCCAGCTGCGGGGCCTGCCTGTCCAACATGGCCATTGCCCCGGACGGCACCGTTCTGCCCTGCCAGAGCTGGCTGTGCGGCCCTGGCCTGGGCAACATCCTGCACCAGCCCTGGCGGCGCATCTGGAACCACCCGGCCTGCCGGCGTATCCGCCGCCAAAGCGCCAAAATGCTGCACATCTGCCCCCTGGGTGAAACACCTTTGAAGGAGGACACGCCATGAAAGCCTGTGTACGTTTCCGCCGTCGCCTGACCGCCCTGTGCGCCGTCCTGCTGCTGTTGCTGCTGGCTGTTCCCTCCGCCCACGCCCAGGAAGGGGACCTGGACCGCATCAACCAATACACCGTCACTGTGGACCCCCGGGTGGACGGCAGCGCCGACATCACCTACGACATTGACTGGGAGGTCATCGGCGGCAGTTCCGAGGACCCGCTTTCCTGGGTCAAGATCGGCCTGCCCAACGACCAGGCCAATGACTTTGAAAATCTGACCCCCGACACCGTGTCCAGCGTACGGCTGCAGAAGGAAGGCAGCAACATTTTTGCCCGCGTCACCTTTGTGCGCCGCTACTACGAACCGGTGTACGCCGCCCAGGCGGGCCAGCAGAGCCGGGTGCAGTTTGCCTTCAAGGTGCACCAGAGCTATCTGTACACCCGCAACAGCGACGGCACTGCCAGCTACGTCTTCACCCCCGGCTGGTTCGACGACCTGGAAGTGCAGAATCTGACCATCCGGTGGAAGGCCGCCGACGGCATGACCGCCGACACCGACACCCTGGAAGACGGCTACTATGTGTGGGATTTCGGCACCCTGGACCACGGGGAGAAAGCCACCGTCCGGGTTCAGATGCCCGCCGCAGCGGTGGCCACCTATGACCCCGCCACCGAAATGCCCGCTTCGGCCCAATCCGACCCCATGGGGGCCGTGCTGGCGGTGCTGCTCTTTTCCGGTGTGCTGGGCCTGATCGTCTATCTCCTCTACCGGCAGTCCGCCCGGCCCCACTGGCGGGGCGGCTTCAGCGACGGGGAGGTGCTGTGGTACACCAACGGGGTGCACACCATCCACCTGGCCCCGGGAGCGGTGCCCCCTTCCGGGTACCGGCCCACCAATCCCCCCGCCGGGTTCCATGCCGACGGCGGGTCCTTCCGGGGCGGCGGTGCCGGACGCACCGGCGGCAGCTGCGCCTGCGCCTGTGTGGCTAGCTGTGCCTGTGCCTGCGCCTGTGCGGGCGGCGGACGGGCCGGCTGCAGCGTAAAGAACTTCTACCGCATTGCCGTGACCACCGGCAAGGAGGACGGCAAGGAGGAATCCCATGAGCATTGAGGACGGATACGACGCCTGGGTGCGGGGCCTGATGGGCTCCGCCCGGGGCGCGGACAAGCAGCAGGCCGACGCAGCCGCCGCCAGCCTGGCGGACATGCAGGCCCAGCTGGATGCTCTGACCGCCGCCAAAAAGCGCAGCCGCGGTACCCGCAACGTGCTGGATGCGGTGGACAAGGCGGCGGCCGCCACCACCGAGAACGTGCGCCGGATGAGCAGCGAGCTCACCCGCAACCTGCGCAGCGACGGACTTTTGCAGAACGCCCCCGCCCAGCCTGCGGCCGCCCCGGCCCGGGGTGCGGGGTTCGAGGGCCTGGCCGCCGAGGTCCGCACCGAGGTGCTGGGCCAGGACGCCTTTGTGGCGGATGTGGTCAAGGCCTTCCGCCGTCCCTTTGTCATGGGCACCGAGGACCCCCGCAAAGCCCGGGGGCCCATGCTGCTCTGCGGGCCGGAGGGCACCGGCCGCCACTATACCCTGCGGTGTGTGGTGCGCCGGATGGCCGACCGGGGGCTTTTGCCCAACGCCGACATCGACACCCTGGACCTGGCGCTGTACCCCGGCCCCGCCCAGGAAAAACTGTTTTTGCAGGATCTGTACGCCGCCCTGCAGTCCCCCGCCCAGGTGCTGGCCTTTGACCATTACGAGGCCTGTGCCGCCTCCTACCTGAACATGCTGGCCGATCTGGCCATGGACGGCACCCTGGCTTTGTCCAGCCGGTATGTATTGCAGCGGGGGATTCTGGTGGACGTGGGCACCGCCCTGGCCCCCGGCGCCGTGGGCGAGCTGAGCGCCGGCGGCAAATACTTCGTCTTTTTCTCCGAGAAGGACGAGGCCGCCCTGGCCGACCGGTTCGGCGCCCGGTTTGTGGACGCCCTGGCCGGGGATATCTGCCGCACCGATCCCTTCACCCCCGAAAGCCTGGCGGCCATCGCCGCCCGGGAGCTGAATTTTCTGGCCCAGAGAACCCGCCGCCAATGCGGGCTGGCCCTGTCCATGGGTGCCGACCTGCGGGATTACCTGGCCGCCCAGTACGGCAAACGGGGCGGCATGAGCGCCATGCGGGACTTTGCCGACCGGCTTTTCCGGGCGCTGGCGGAATACGTGCTTTCCTCCGATACCGCCCCCGCCGACGGCACCCCCGTCGCCCTGACGGTGCGGGAGGGCCGGATCTTCGCCGACGTGAACGGGGGCGAGCCCTTTGACCTGCTGGCCCTTCTGCCCCAGCAATACCGGGGCGATGTGGAGGCGGTGGAGGCCGAGCTGGACCGGATTGTGGGCCTGGACGAGGTGAAAGCCTACGTGCGGGACATTGCCAAAAACGTACAGGCCCAGCAGCGGCGCAAGGCCCAGGGTCTGCCGGTGGCGGAAATCAACATGCACATGATCTTTACCGGCAATCCCGGCACCGGCAAGACCACCATTGCCCGGATTCTGGCCAAGTACCTGAAAGCCATCGGGGCGCTGGCCGGCGGGCAGCTGGTGGAGGTGGGCCGGGCCGACCTGGTGGGCCGGTATGTGGGCCACACCGCCCCCCTGACCAACCAGGTCATCAACAGCGCCCTGGGCGGGGTGCTCTTCATCGACGAAGCCTACAGCCTCTACCGCGGGGGCGAAGACAGCTTCGGCCTGGAGGCCATCGACACCCTGGTCAAGGGCATTGAGGACCACCGCAACGACCTGGTGGTGGTGCTGGCCGGGTACACCCGGGAAATGCAGACCTTCCTGGCCGCCAACTCCGGGCTGGCCAGCCGGTTCCCCAACCAGATCGAGTTTCCCGACTACACCGCCGACGAGCTGTGGGCGATCACCCGGTCCCTGGCCCAGGCCAAGGGCTACCGCCTGGACGAGGGCTGCGCCCTGCCCCTGAAGAGCTGGTTTGCCCGCCGCCAGGCCGCGGACGCCGCCAAGGCCGGCAACGGCCGCATGGCCCGCAACGCCCTGGAACGGGCCATCCTGAACCAGTCCCGCCGCCTGGTGGCCGACCCGGCCGCCCCCCTGGACCTGCTTTTGCCCGGGGATTTTGAGCTGGACGAATAAAACCGAAACATGCCTTGCCCGTTTTTTCGGGCAGGGCTTTTTGTTTGGAACGGAAAAGAAATGATAAAAAAATTTTCTTTGCTTCATTTTCTTGATCTGTATCTATTTTTGTTGTTCAGTTGTCCAAAAGCCACCCTTTTGGGGTTCCGGTTGTGCAAATTGACCGTGCCCTGGTGCCAAACCGGTGCCACGGCACAAGGTATGGTCGGGGATGCCCGCCACAGCGTCCTTTTTCCCGTATCGGCAAAATCGTTCCGTTCTTGACAATCTCCCCCCGCCGCGTGCATAATAGAGTAGGTTTCGTCTACCAAAATGTGGGGCGGACCCGATTGTCATCGCATTGTCAGCAATCATTTTTGTTTTTGATTCACAAAGGAGTTGTGGCGGATGGTACATATTTTGACCAATTCTGTCTGCGATCTGACCCCGCAGCAGTTGGAGGAACTGGGCGTCACCGCCATTCCGGACACCATCGCCTTCAGCCCCACCGAACAGTACCGCAACAACATCGAAATCGACCCGCCCACCCTCTACCGCCGCCTGGAGGGCTGCGCCGAACTGCCCAAAACCGCCCACCCCAACCTGGACCAGTTCATGCAGGCTTTCCGGGAGGCCGCCGCGGCCCCGGGCTGTACCGAGCTGCTTTGCCTGAGCCTGACCAGCAAGATGTCCGGCTCCTGCAACACCGCCCGCACCGCCGTCAAGTTGCTGGAAGAGCAGGGCTTTGCCACCCCCGTCACCGTCTACGACAGCCAGCAGGTTTCCTACGGGCTGGCGGTGCTGGTCAAGGAGGCCGCCCTTCTGGCAGCCCAGGGCCTGACCGCCGCCGAAATCGTGGAAAAGCTGGAGGCGCTGCGTCCCCACGTGGGGGTGTACTTTGCCATGGAATCCCTGGCCAACGCCCGCAAGGGCGGCCGGGCCGGGGCCATCCGGGTGCTGGCCGCCGACCTGCTCAAGGTCAAACCCATCCTGGTGTTCAAGGACGGGCTGGTCAGCGATATCGGCATTGTGCGCGGGTTCGACCGCGCCGTGGACCGGGTGGTGGATATTTACCGGGAAAAAGCCGTCTACGGCGGCGAGGTGTTCCTCTTCCACGCCGACCGCACCGGGCTGGCCCAAACCGTGGCCGACCGGCTGCTGGCCATCGACCCCGACGCCCAGATCACCATCGGCTGGGTGGGCGCCGTCATCGGCATCTACACCGGGGCGGGCTGTCTGGGCCTGGCCTTCCGCCAGAAATGACGGCGGTCCGGCTGTGCTGCCTGGGGTTGGGGGCCCTGGCTTTCGGGCTGATGTTTCTTTCCGATTACGCCCAGGTGCTCCGCGGCAAGCGGGGCGCCGGGATTCTGTTTCCCCTGGGCGGGGCGTTTCTGGCCCTGGCCACCGCCGTACTGGCCGCCGATGCCTGGCGCCGGTACGCCCGGGGTCCGCTGTCCCCTTTGTGGGGCGCGGGTGCCCTGCTCATGCTGGCACTTTTGGTCTATACCCTGTTTTTTGCCCTGCCGGCGGGGGGCAGCAGCGTCACCACCGCCGAGAAGGATGTGCTCCGGCCCCTGGTGAACACCGGCGTGTTCGCTTTGTGCCGCCATCCCGGCGTGTTGTTCCTGGGCGGGTTTTACGCCTGCCTGTGGGGCGCCCTGGGGGGCTGGGCCCTGGGTGCCGCCTTCCTGCTTTTCACCGCCCTGGACGCCGCCTATGCCGCCTGGCAGGGGGCCTGCGTGTTTCCCCGCAGCATCCGGGATTATGCGGCCTACTGCGCCGAAACACCCCGGTTTCTGCCCACCCTGCGCAGCCTGCAAAGCTGCCTGCACACCCTGCGCACCCCGAAGTAAAATCTGGAAAAGGGATGGTTCACCATGACCTTTGAGGAAAAACTGAAACAATGCCCGGCCGCCGAGGTCTGGCAGGAATATTGCGGCTTTCTGGACCTGAGCTTGCCCGAGTACATGCAGATCCAGAAACGCCTGGTCATGGAGCAGGTGGAGCTGATGGCGTCCTGCCCCCTGGGGCAGCGTCTGTTCAAGAACGGGGTGCCCCGCACTGTGGAAGAGTTCCGCACCATGGTCCCCCTGACCAAGTTTGAAGATTACGCCGACGTACTGCTGCCCCAGCGGGAGGAGATGCTGCCCGCCAAGCCGGTGGTGTGGCTGCACACCACCTGGGAGGGCGGCGACTTTCCTTCCAAGCGTGCGCCCTACACCGAGAGCATGCTGGAAGCCTACACCCGCAACATTCTGGCGGCCATGATCCTGTCCACCAGCACCGGCCGGGGGCACTTTCATGTGCGGCCCGGGGCCCGGGTGCTGTACAGCCTGGCCCCCATGCCTTACGCCACCGGCATGTTCCCGGACCTGATCCGCCCGCAGATCCGCCTGCGGTTCATGCCCTCGGTGCGGGAGGCCCGCAAGATGAGCTTCGGACAGCAGACCCGCCTGGGGTACAAGCTGGCGGTGAAGCACGGCATGAACCTGTTTTTCGGCATGAGCAGCGTGCTGTACGGGGCCACCCGCAGCCTGGACGGGCTGGTCGGCAGCGGCGGGGGCGGCGGCAGCCTGAAGATGCTGTGGGGCATGAGTCCCCGCATGCTGGTGCGGCTGCTGTCGGCGCTGTACCGCTGCAAGCGGGACGGCACGCCCCTGCGGCCCCGGGACCTGTTCAAGCTGGACGGGTTCGTCTGCGTGGGCACCGACACCGCTTTGTACAAGAACGAGCTGGCGGAAGCCTGGGGCATCCGGCCGCTGGAACTGGCCGGCGGCACCGAGCCTTCCTGCATGGGCACCGAGACCTGGAGCAAGAACGGCCTGGTGCTCTTCCCTGACGCCTGTTTCTACGAATTCATCCCCGAGCACGAGTATATCCGGGAACTGGAAGATCCATCCTACACGCCCCAGACCTATCTGATGGATGAACTGGTGGCCGGCCAGAAATATGAGCTGGTCATCACGGTGCTCAAGGGCGGGGCCTTCCTGCGCTACCGGGTGGGGGACATCTACCGCTGCCTGCGGCTGCGCAATCCGGAAGACCAGCTGGACCTGCCCCAGTTCGAGTATGTGGACCGGATTCCCACCGTCATCGACATTGCGGGCTTTACCCGCATCACCAAGCGGGAAATCGAGAAGGTCATCACCCTGTCCCGGCTGCCGGTACGGCACTGGTTTGCGGTGAAGGAGTACGACGCCGACGGTCACTCCTACCTGGACCTGTATGTGGAGCTGGATGCCGTCGACGCCGGGTCCGCCGTCCTGACCAAACAGATTCTGCAGGAGCATCTGTCCATCTATTTCCGCTCCTACGACGGGGATTACAAGGACCTGAAACGGCTGCTGGGTATGGACCCGCTGCGGGTCACGGTGCTGAAAGCCGGCACCATGGACGCCTACACCGCCCGCACCGGCCGCCATGTGCCGCCGGTGGGTGCCCCCCGGGAAATTGTGGTGGACATTTTGCACATGCAGGGTCCCGCCCCGGAAGGGGGTGAGGCCCGGTGAGTCTGAACGAACGGCTTTTCATCGTTGTGCCGCTGCTTTCTCTGCTGTGCAACCTGTTTTTGTTCCTCACGGCCCTGAGCACCAAGAAAGACCGCCTGGTGTACGCCTTCATCGCCCTGCTGGGCGCCTTTACCATGTGGTCCGGCGGGTCGCTGTTCATGCGGCTGCAGCTGGCCCCGGGGTACCCGTTCTGGTACATGGTGTCCATCACCGGCATCTTCCTGGTGCCCTTCCTCATCTACAACTTCATCTACCGGTTTACCGACACCAAAGCCCCCTTCTCCCATGTGGTACAGGGGCTTATCTGGCTGGTGATCCTGCTGCTCAACGCGGGCAACGTGTTCATCACCAACCCCCACATGGTCAACGTGGGGCACGAAACCCGGTTTGAATACGGCACCTCTCCCCTGGTGATCATTCCCATCCTCATGGCGGTGTACACCCTGCTGGCGGCCTGGCGGCTGGCTTACAAGAGCTGCCGGGACGGCCGGTCCGATCTGGCCCAGTTCCGCCCCATGCTGGTGGGCGTGGCGGTCATGTTCGCCTGCACCGTCTCCGCCGTGCTGCCCCAGATGGTCTCTCTGCCGGTGGACACCTTCTCCTGCATGGTCAACGCCTGCTGCCTGTACTACATGCTGTACCGGCGCCGGCTGGTGCCCCTGCGCAGCTTTGCCTCCAACGGGCCGGTGTTTGCCATCGCCCTGATCTGCGCCAGCGTGCTGCTGGTCAGCGGCTACCGCGCCGCCGATGCCTTCTATGCCCGGTATTTCAGCCAGTTCATGGCCTACAAGACCATCGTCTTTTCGGTGGCGGTATCGGTGCTCACGGTGCTGCTGTTCTGCCTTGTCCGGCGGCTGATGACCGCCATCCTGCTGAAGGGCGCCGAGCAGCAGAGCGAGGAGCTGCGCCGGTTCAGCACCGACGTGAACAAAACCCTGAGCCTGGACGCCCTGCTGCAGCTCTACCGGGATTACCTGCAGCACTCCATGCCCGGCTATACCGCCCGGGTGTTTGTGCTGGACAGCCGCACCGGCTGCTATGACATGTGCTACGCCACCGAAATGTCGGTGGCCTGCCGGGACAGCTTTGCCGCCGATGACCCCCTGATGGCCTGGCTGAAGACCCGGGGATGCTGTTCCCAGTATGTGGAATTCACCCGGTCCCGGCATTTCCGTGCCCTGTGGCAGAAGGAAAAGGACCGGCTGGAACAGATGCGGGTGGAACTGATGCTGCCCATCATGAGCGGGGAGGATATGACCGCCGTGACCCTGTTTTCCCGCCAGGACGACGCCCCCCGCCGGGCCCTGTCCCAGGAGCGGATGGGCATGCTGGATTCGGTGGCGGCGGTGCTGGCCATTGCGCTGAACAACGCTTCGCTGTACGAAGCCCTGCGCAAAAAGGCCCAGTTTGACCCCCTGACCGGGCTGTACAACCGCAGCTATTTCCAGGAAGTGCTGCAAAAGGACTTCGCCTTGGCCCGGCAGGCCCAGCTGTCGGTGCTGATCATCAGCTTTGACGATTTCCGTCTGTACAACGAACTGTACGGCAGCGCCGAGGGCGACCGCATCCTGAAACGGTTTGCGGACGCTTTGCGGGTGCTGGTGGCCAGCCGGGGCACGGTGGCCCGGTACAGCGGCAAGGAATTCATTGTCAGCTTCCCCTTCTGCGCCCCCGATGTGGCCACCGACTGTGCCGAGCAGGCCCGCCGCTGGCTGGAACGGGAGGTGGTGGGCTCCGCCCAGCTGAACCGCCGGTTCCTGACCTTCTCCGCCGGTATCAGCAGCTATCCTTCCTGCGCCCGCAGCGTGGAGGAACTGCTGACCTATGCGGGTATGGCCGTCTACTCGGCCAAGAACAGCGGCAAGAACCGCACCTGCCTGTACACCCCGGAACCGGAAGACAAGCGCATTGCCAAGAGCTACGCGTCCAAGCGGGCGCTGGCCGACAGCTGTTCTTCCACCATTTTCGCCCTCACCGCCGCCATCGACGCCAAGGACCACTACACCTTCAGCCATTCCCAGCATGTGGCGGAGTATGCCGCCGCTCTGGCCCGGGCCGCCGGGCTGGACGCGGAACATGTGGAGATCATCCGCCAGGCCGGGCTGCTCCATGACATCGGCAAGGTAGGCACCCCGGAAACCATCCTGACCAAGACCGGCCACCTGACCGACGAGGAATACGACATCATCAAACAGCATGTGGAATCCTCCACCTCCATGATCCGGTATCTGCCGTCCATGGACTATGTGATCCCCTCGGTGCTGGGCCACCACGAACGGTGGGACGGCAGCGGCTATCCCCGGGGCATTGCCGGGGAACAGATCCCCATCGGGGCACGGTGCCTGTGCCTGGCCGACTCCTTCGACGCCATGGTCTCCCGCCGCAGCTACAAGGATGCGCTCAGCGTGGAGCGGGCCTTGCAGGAGATCGAGGCAAACCTGGGTTCGCAGTTCGACCCCCGTCTGGGCAAGCTGTTCATTGACCTGGTGCGCAGCGGTAAGATGCGGGTCTATTCCGACCCGGTGCCCGAAACCTGAATTCCATAAAACAAAACCGGCGCTCCCGTGTACAAGCGGGAACGCCGGTTTTGCTTTGGGGCAAAAGAAAAGCCCCTCCGCCGCGGGGGGACGGAAGGGCAAGGGGAAAGGTTCAGTGATTCTTTTCGGTGCAGCTGTGGCTGTGGGCATGGTTGAACCGACGCAGGCCGGTGCGGTCCAATGCCACCATGAAGGCGGGGATGAACACCAGCTGCAGGATGATGCCGGGAACGGCGTTGGTGAAGGCCCCGGCCAGGAAGGCGGCCCAGGTGAACCCGGAACCTGTCAGGCCCAGCAGGACCACTTCCACCAGACCCCAGACCAGACGGCCGCCCAGCATGGCACCGATCAGGCAGACATACAGGGCCTTGAGGCACTTCCAGCGGGAATGGGCGTACAGCCAGCCGGCCAGGATGCCGTAGGCGGCCAGCTCAAAGGCCATGGCCACACCGGTGGGATAGATGGGCGGCATCCCGAAGAGCAGATAGCGCAGCAGGGGCAGCACAAAGCCCACCAGACCGCCGTACTGCCAGCCGCAGATCAGGCCGCACAGCAGCACGGGCAGGTGCATGGGCAGCAGCATGCTGCCGATCTGCGGAATCTGCCCGGTCAGGAAGGGCAGCACCAGGCCGATGGCCATGAACATGGCGGACAGGGCCAGATTCTGCACCCGCGGATTCAGAGTGTTCTTTTGCATTACCAGAAATCTCCTTTTCGCAAAGCGTGTGCGGCCGGGGTAAGGCCGACCGTACTGGTATTATGATACCATATCCTTCCAACGCCCTGCAATATCAAATCAGTGTAACTTTTGGTACTCTTGCGGGTCCACCGGTTCACACCATTCGTTGGAGGTTTCCTCCCCCGGCACCTCGATGGCCAAGTGCTGGAAGGCACTGTCGGGGGCAGCGCCGTGCCAGTGCTTGACTTCCGGCGGAATGTTCACCACATCCCCGGGATGCAGTTCCCGGGCAGGTTTTCCCCATTCCTGGTAATAGCCCCGGCCGGCAGTGACCAGCAGAATCTGCCCGCCGCCGCTCTTGGCGTGGTGGATATGCCAGTGGTTGCGGCAGCCTGGCTCAAAGCTCACGTTGGCAATGCCCACCTGGGTGGAAGACAGTCCCTGCAGCCAGCTCTGGCCGTCAAAATACTGGGCGTAGGCGTCGTTGGGTTCGCCCACGGGGAAGATGCTCTGCTGTTTCAGTTCGTTCCAATCCATCGTATGACCCTCCTGTGTTTGGGGCCGGGAAAGCGGCCGTTTTTCTTTTATTGTACCCCTTCCGCCCTTGACAGGGAAGTGCCGGTTTTGTACCATAGCATTAACCAAAAGTTTCTACTGCAAGGAGGGGTTCCATGTTCAACCCACAACTGACCGCCTTTGTCCGGGTGGCGGACCTGGGCAGCTTCAACAAGGCGGCAGAAAGCCTGTTCATCTCCCCCACCGCCGTGATGAAGCAGGTCAACGCCCTGGAAAAGCATCTGGACCTGACCTTGTTGGTGCGCGGGCGCCGGGGGGTGTCCCTGACCCCCGAAGGCCGGGTCATCTACCGGTATGCCCGGCAGATGTTTGAGCAGTCGGCCAAAGCCGTCCAGGAGGCCCGGGCGGCGGCGGATTTTGCGGCCACCACCTTCTGTGTGGGCACCTCCATCCTCAATCCCTGCAAGCCCTTTATGGATTTGTGGGACAGGCTGGCGGGGCAGTTTCCTGGCTACCGGCTGCACATTGTCCCCTTTGAGGACGACCACGAAGGCATCCTCGGCGAGATCGGCGCATTGGGGGTGAAATTCGACTTTCTCATCGGTGCCTGCGATTCCCGCCAGTGGCTGGACCACTGCCGGTTTCTGCCCCTGGGAGAGTACCACCATTGTGTGGCGGTGCCCCGGGACCATCCCCTGGCCGGACGGCAGCGGCTGACCCTGCAGGATCTGTACGGCCAGACCCTGATGATGGTCAAGCGGGGGGATTCCCCCTCGGTGGACCGGGTACGGGCGGAGGTGGAGCGCCACCCCGCCATCCGCATCGAGGACACGCCCCAGTTCTACGACCTGGAGGTGTTCAACCGCTGTGCCCAGACCCGCCAGCCCCTGCTGACCCTGGATTGCTGGACGGAAGTACACCCTTCTCTGGTGACGCTGCCGGTGGACTGGGATTTCCACATTCCCTACGGGCTGATGTACCAGAAAGACCCCATCCCCGACGTAGCCCGGTTTGTGGAGCTGGCCCAGGCGCTGGTCCGACCGTAACGGGCCGACAAAAACAGGAGCCGTCCCGGCTGGGACGGCTCCTGTTGCTGTAGGGGGTTATTCCACCCCGAAGGGGAAATCCTTCAGATAGACGGCCGCGCTGCGGCTCATCTCCTTGCTGAAATCGCTGTTGTACTTGAAGGCACAGAAGGGCGGAATCTTGGCGTCGAAGTCGTACTCGCCCCCGGCCCGGGCGGCAAAGTCCGCCCGCAGCTCCTCCTCGGTGCGGTCGCGGTAGACGTTCTCGCAGACGACGGCTTCGGCGGGGAAACGGGTGGGCTTTTTCCGGTCTTTCTGCTGCCGGGTGGGACGGCCGAAGATCAGCATGGCCGCCGGCACCACCTGGGGCGGCAGATGCAAAGCGGCGCGCACCGCCTCGCAGTTTTCCAGCACGTCCCCGATATAGCAGCTGCCGATGCCCAGGCTTTCGGCGGCGGTCACGGCGTTCTGGGCCGCGATGCAGCTGTCTGCCACGGCCAGCAGCAGGTCCCCGGGACCGGGGTCCCGGATTTCCACCCCCGCTGCCCGGTAGGCCCGGGGCCAGCGGCGGCAGTCGGCCAGAAACACCAGGCACAGAGGCGCCTGGGCGATCATGGGCTGGTGGTCGCACAAATCGGCCATGGTCCGGCGCAGCTCGGGGTCGGTGATGTCCAGAATGGTATACAGCTGTTGGTTGCCGGCGGTGGGTGCCTGGAAGGCCGCTTCCAGAATGGCGGCCCGCTCCTCGGCGGTGACGGGTTCTTCGGTGAAAACCCGCACGGATTTGCGGGCGCTCAGCTGCCGCAGGGTCTCGTTGTCCACCATCCGATCACACCTTCTTCAGCACGTAGTCCTGGGTGCCCAGGCCGATCTTCTCGGCATGGTCCAGGCATTCCTTCCAGGTGGCGGCGGGGGTCACATCGATGAAGTTGTCCCCGCAGCAGCTGAAGTTCTTGTCCGCCCGGTGCTCGCCCAGCAGGCTGTCGGGCAGGGGCTCGGCGGCCTGCACGGCGTCGGCGCAGGCGCGGTCCAGGGCCACCGGGTCAAAGCTGGCAAACATGCCGATGTCCGGCACAATGGGGGCGTCGTTCTCCCCGTGGCAGTCGCAGAAGGGGGACACGTCCATCACCAGGCTGATGTGGAAGTTGGGACGGCCGTGGCAGACCGCCATGGCGTACTCGGCCATCTTGCAGTCCAGCAGGGCGTTGGCGTTGTCGTCGGGGGCGTAGATGGCGTCAAAGTTGCACCGGCCGATGCACCGGCCGCAGCCCTTGCACAGATCCTGGTCGATGACCGCCTTGCCGGTGTCGTAGCTGATGGCGTCGGAGCCGCACTCCTTGGCGCACTGCTGGCAGTTGCGGCAAAGACCTTCCTGCACCACCGGCTTGCCGGCCTTGTGCTGTTCCATCTTGCCGGCGCGGGAGCCGCAGCCCATGCCCAGGTTCTTCAGCGCGCCGCCGAAGCCGGTGGACTCGTGGCCCTTGAAGTGGTTCAGAGAGATGACAATGTCGGCGTCCATAATGGCCCGGCCGATCTTGGCGGTGGGGCAGTATTCGGCGTTGGGCACCGGCACCTCGATGTCATCGGTGCCGCGCAGGCCGTCCGCAATGATGACCTGGCAACCGGTGGTCATGGGCCAGAAGCCGTTTTCCTGGGCGGCCCCCAGGTGTTCCAGGGCGTTCTTGCGGCGGCCCGGATACAGGGTATTGCAGTCGGTCAGGAAGGGCAGGCCGCCCTGGGCCTTGACCACGTCCGCCACCGTCTTGGCCCAGTTGGGGCGCAGGAAAGCCAGGTTGCCCGGCTCGCCGAAGTGAATCTTGATGGCCACGAACTTGCCGTCCATGTCGATCTGGCCGATGCCGGCGGCCTTGATGAGACGCTCCAGCTTTTCCTGCAGGCTGGTACCGGGATGTACCCGGAAGTCGGTATAATACACGGTTGCTTTTTCCATGATAGACACAGCCTTTCCCAATAAAGTTTCCGAATCAGGGAAATCTTTCCCACCCATATTATAAAACCGATGGTGCCGTTTTGCAAATTCCTGGAATTTCACATTTTAACGCGTGACATGGTGCAAACCTTATGGTATACTAAAGAATACAATTTGATTACAAAAGCCGTGCACGGCGGGAGATTTCTTCCGCCGCGCTTACTTTGAGCCTTGGAGGTGCGTTTCCACGATTTCTGCAACCAAACGTCTGCGCCGCTGGCTGGCCGGCGGCGCGGCCGCCTGTCTGCTGGCTTTCGGACTGCCTGCGCAGGCCCATGCGGCCGATACCTTTGACGCCACCCTGGACCAGCTCAGCGAGCTGCAGTCCCTGGCCGAAACCTACACCCAGGAAAAGGGCAGCGGGGACGATCCCCTCGTCCTGATGCTGGCCTACACCCGGATGGGATCCTACAACGATACGGTCTGGCAGCTCACCGCCGGGTCCAAGGACCCGGATTTCGAGACCTATGTGCTGGACAAGAACAGCGACCTGGGCGATTTGATGGGCATGGGGGAACTTTCCCTGCCCAACGGCCAGACGGTGGACTTCGGGCATCTGCTGGCCTCCATCAACCTGGTGTACCGGGGTTTGCCCATCACCGGCAGCTGGGGCGGCGACTGCATGGAGCTGGCCCAGCAGTATGAGGGCCAGGCTTCGGACGCCGAAGGCTACCGCAGCCTGATGGAAAGCGCCCTGGGCGGCGACGATGCCACCAGCATGTTCGGTGCCAGCGACCTGCGCTCCGACCTGGATTCGGTGAACATCGGGTCCCAGCTCACCGCCGATTCCAACCTGGCTGACCTGATGCGCACCTACTACGCCGACCTGGATGATTACAACCGCGCCTACCAGTTCGTGGCCCTGAGCTTCGGCAACACCGACACCGGCAACACCGACCAATTCCGGGAAACGGTGTACAACGCCCTGGTTTCGGACACCGGCATGCAGCTGCTGCTGTATATGAAAGGGATGTGGACCTCCGACGGCTGGACCCTGAAGAGTGAGTACGAACCCGCCCTGCGGGGTGCCGCCTACGCCTTTGCGGACAATCTTTCCGCCACCCTCAACGGGGAGACGGTCAAGTCCGAGGGCAGCGGGTTGAAGGTCATGTCCGGCCAGTCCCTGTCCGACGCCCTCAACGCCCTGGGCGAAGGGGACGCCGCCAACGCGGCCCTGGGTGCCCTGAGCAATGCCGCCAGCACGGTGACCGATTCCGACGCGGTTTCCGGTGCGTTGGACGAGGCCACCGCCACCCTGAAATCCGGCTTTAATGCCCAGGTGTTCCAGCTGGTGCTGCTGGTGATTGCCGCCGCTGCCCTGTTCGGGGTGATCATCTTCCTGGCGCTTATGTCCCAGCAGGTACGGCGCCACCGCTGAGTTCTGCACATGAAAAAACCGCTCTGCCAAATTGGCAGGGCGGTTTTTGTTTGCTTTATGGGAGTCTCAGGCCGCGGCCGGGGCGGCGGGCGTCTTGAGCACAAAGGTCTGCACCAGCCAGATGACCAGGACCACCACACCCAGGACGATGCGGTACCAGCCGAAGACGGTGAAGGTATGGCGCTTGACGTAGTCCATCAGGAAGCGGATGGCCAGCATGGACACCAGGAAGGCCACCACGCAGCCCACCAGCAGCACAATGACCTCGGTGGCGGTGAGAGCGTTACCCTCCAGGAAGAACTTGACCAGCTTCAGCGCGCTGGCGCCGGCCATGACCGGAATGGCCAGAAAGAAGGTGAACTGGGACGCACAGGGGCGGGACAACCCGCACAGCATGCCGCCCAGGATGGTGGAGCCGCTGCGGGAGGTGCCGGGGATCATGGCCAGCACCTGCCAGGCACCCACCTGGAAGGCCTGCTTGTAGCCGATATGGCTGAGCTTGGTGGTGCGGGGCGGGCGGGGCCGGCGCTCGATGAGGATGAAGGCCACGCCGTAGAGGATGAGCATGGCGGCCACCGTGATGCTGTTGTACAGGTGGGCGTCCAGCCAGTCATCCAGCAAAAAGCCCAGCACCGCCGCCGGCAGGCAGGCCACGATGATCTTGCACCACAGCCGGACCACCGGCCACCGGAAATGGCGACCAAAACCGCTGTCACGGCCGTTGTCGGCGCAGAAGGGCCACAGTTTTTTGAAGTAGAGCACCAGCACAGCCAGGATGGCACCCAGCTGGATGACCACCCGGAACATGGACATAAAGGCGTCGCTGAACTGGAATTTCAGCACCTGTTCGGCCAGGATCATGTGCCCGGTGCTGGAAATGGGCAACCACTCGGTCACACCCTCGATCACGCCGTACACAATGGCTTTCAGGATTTCGATAAACAATTCCATCGGTATATCCCCCTATCGTATCCCTTATCATAGCACATTTTTATGCGTTTGGCACCTGTTTTTTTACCTTTTACAACTTTGGGGCCGATTGACAGCCGCGGTATAATGAACACATAAGGATTCTGAGGTGGAAAAGTATGTACAATACCGTGATCTTTGACCTGGACGGCACTTTGCTGAACACCCTGGACGACCTGGCCGACGCCGGGAACCGTCTGTGCGCGGCGCGGGGCTGGCCGCAGCACCCCACGGATGCCTACCGCTATTTTGTGGGCAACGGCATTCCCAAACTCATCGAACGCCTGGCCCCGCCGGAGCAGCGCACGCCGGAAATCCTGGCCGACGCCCTGGCCTGGTTCAAGGCGGACTACGGCGCCCACATGCGGGATAAGACCGCCCCCTACCCCGGCATCCGGGAGATGCTGGCCCGGCTGCATGCGGCGGGGGTGCAGATGGCGGTGTTTTCCAACAAGGCCGACGCTCTGGCCAAGGGGGTGGTGGCCGATTACTTTGACCCCGCCCTGTTTGCGGAGGTGCGGGGCCAGCGCCCGGAGGTGCCCACCAAGCCCGCACCGGAGGGCACCCGCGCCCTGCTGGCCCAGCTGCAGGCCGACCCGGCCCGCACCCTGTATGTGGGGGACAGCAACGTGGACATGGAAACTGCCAACAACGCCGCTCTGGACGGATGCGGCGTGCTGTGGGGGTTCCGCACCCGGCAGGAACTGGAGGAGGCCGGCGCCAGATACCTGGCCGCCGACGCCGGAGAGCTGGAACGCATTGTGCTGAACGGCTGCAAGGAATGAGAAATAAGGAAGGGGTACCAAGATGATTGCACAACACTACGTAGACATGCTGGGCGGCAAGTCGGTGATCCGGCAGCTGTCCGAATGGAGCACCGCCCGGGGCACCGAGATCGGGTACGAGAACGTCTTTGACTATTCCCTGGGAAATCCCAGCGTACCCTGCCCGCCCAAGTTCACCCAGACCATGCTGCGCCTGCTGCAGACCTGCGACCCGGTGACCCTGCACGGCTACAGCCCCACCCTGACCATCCCGTCGGTGCGGGCTGCCGTGGCGGAAAATCTGCGCAGCCGGTTCGGAGTGCCTTACACCGCCGACCACATCTTCATGACCACCGGCGCGGCGGGGGCCCTGGCCCATGCCTTGCGCTGCGTGGGGGTGCCGGGGCAGAACGTCATCACCTTTGCCCCCTATTTTTCCGAGTACAAACCCTATGTGGAGGGCGCCGACATGACCCTGCGGGTGGTGCCGCCCCGGGTGGAGGATTTCCAGATCGACTTTGCCGGCCTGGAAGCTTTGCTGGACGAGGACACCGCCGCCGTGCTCATCAACACCCCCAACAATCCCTCCGGCGTGGCCTACAGCCCCGAAACCCTGCGCAATCTGGCTTCCTGTCTGCAGGCGGCTTCGGCGAAGTTCGGGCACCACATCTTCCTGATTTCCGACGAGCCCTACCGGGAAATCGTCTTCGGCGGCGCTGCCCAGCAGCACCCCGCCGCCTACTACGCCGATACCCTGACCTGCTATTCCTTCAGCAAGAGCCTGTCCCTTCCCGGGGAACGCATCGGGTATGTGGCCGCCAATCCCGCCTGCGAGAAGGCCGAACTCATTGTGCCCATGTGCGGCCAGATCAGCCGCGGCACCGGCCACAACTGCCCGGCCAGCCTGATCCAGCTGGCAGTGGCCGAATGTCTGGACGTGACCAGCGACCTTTCGGTGTATGAGCGGAACATGGAACTGATCTACGCCGAGCTGGTGCGCCTGGGCTTCACCGTCCTCAAGCCGGGCGGCACCTTCTACATCTTCCCCAAAGCCCTGGAGGAGGATGCCACCGCCTTCTGCCGCAAGGCCCAGGACTACGACCTGGCGCTGGTGCCCGGCGACGGCTTCGGCTGCCCGGGATACTTCCGCATGGCCTACTGCATCGACACCGAAAAGGTGGAGCGCAGCTTTGACGCCCTGCACCGGTTTGTGCGGGACTGCTACGGCCGCTGATGGTAAATTCCGGCAGGATGCGCACAACCCGCTGCCGCCGCACATACTGACAGGGGGTTCCATGCCCCGTACCATGAACGCAAAGGGGAATCGCCGATGTCCACATCCAAACGACCCGACCGCCGTCCCGTCGCCCGACGCCAGGCTGCCCGGCGCAGGGCGGCCCGTCTCCGCAAAGCCCGCAGCACCCTGTTGGGGTGTGTGGCGGTGCTGCTCATCGTCTGCCTGGGGTCCGGGTTGCTGCTCACCCAGGGCAAGGCGCCCAAACCCGCCGCCGACACCGGGGATTCGCCGGACACCACCGTGATGGCCGACGCCAACGCCGAGAGCGATGCCGCCGGCACCACCGATGCCACCGCCGCTCCCGCTCTCAGCGAAGCGGAACAGCGCATCGCGGATGCCACGGCCCAGGCTTCGGCCAACACCACCGGCAACGCCCCCACCGTCACCGACCCGGACACCTGGAACGCCAAGGGCAAGGAGCTCATGGACCGGCTGAGCGCCGACGAGTTCTTTGTCAGTGAGGGCATCAACGTCAACGAGAAGGAAGGGTTTCCCTACCTGATTGCGGTGAACCGGGCGGCTTCCACCGTCACCGTCTACACCCTGGACGAGGATGGCCGCTACACCGTGCCCTATATGGCCATGGTGTGTTCCGGCGGCTCGGATACCCCTCTGGGCTTTTTTGCCACCCCGGTGGACTATCCCTGGCGGCTGCTCAGCGGCCCTTGCTACGGCCAGTACGCCACCCGCATCTGGGATGCCTACCTCTTCCACAGCGTGCCCTACTACACCCAGCACAAGGACGACCTGGAATACGACCAGTACAACCAGCTGGGCACCCCGGCGTCCCTGGGCTGCATCCGGCTTGCCGTGGTGGACGTGAAGTGGATTTACGACAATTGTGACCTGGGCACCCGGGTGGTCATCTACGACGACGAGAACGACCCCGGCCCTATGGGCAAGCCGGGCACCATCTACACCGACCCCGCCGACGAGACCCTGCGGGGCTGGGACCCCACCGACCCCGACCCGGAAAACCCCTGGGACGACAAGTACCTGAGTGGCACGGCCATCCGCAGCCAGGACGCCTGGGACGAATGGAACGCCGCCCAGGCCGACGGCCGCTGGTCCGGCAGCCTGACCCCCACCGACCTGCAGGGGTACAGCACCGATTCCAGCGTTGTGGGAACCCGGGGATAAACCAAGTGTAAAAAAAGGGGCTGTTGCAAAACGAAAGTTGAGTAGCAGCCCCTTTTTCATGGCGATTTCTGTTGAAAACTCTATTCCG